>ERZ838483.2243-NODE-2243-length-12123-cov-3.210805_pt1 | contig 12123 bp, 11 predicted proteins | sample MGYA00519939_ERZ838483 | MGnify/ENA primary metagenome ERZ838483 (study PRJEB31850, sample SAMEA3708836) | human gut metagenome | biome: human gut; feature: human-associated habitat; material: faeces | place: China | collected 2014 ... | reverse complement strand
TCACGCGGCGGTATGTGGCGCTGGTGTGGGGAAATTTCGAGGAGGACGAAGGCACCATTACCGGCAACATCGGCCGCAGCCCCAAAGACCGGCAGAAGATGTGGGTCTTCGAAGACGGCTCGGACGGCAAGCACGCCGTGACCCACTACCGGGTGCTGAAGCGCTACGGTTACGTAACCCTCATTGAATGTCGCCTCGAAACGGGCCGCACACACCAGATCCGCGTCCACATGCAGTGGAAGGGACACCCCCTGTTCGGCGACGAACGGTACGGCGGCGACCGTATCCTCAAAGGTACGACCTTCAACAAATACAAACAGTTTATCGAAAATTGTTTCGCCGCGATGCCCCGGCAGGCACTCCATGCCAAAAGCCTCGGCTTCCAGCATCCTACTACGGGCGAACAGGTCTATTTCGAAAGCGAACTGCCGGAAGATTTCCGTACCGTGTTGGCTAAGTGGGACGCCTATGCCGCTGCGGGGCTTGCGGAAGAATAAAAATCGAGATTGAAATGTTTCTGCCCACTACCCTCAAGGAAGTCCGCGCACGCGGCTGGGATCAACTCGACGTGATCCTCTTCACGGGCGATGCCTACATCGACCACCCGTCGTTCGGCGCGGCCGTCGTGGGCCGTCTGCTCGAAGCCGAAGGGTATCGTGTGGCGATTGTGCCCCAGCCCAACTGGCGGGACGACCTGCGGGATTTCACCAAGCTCGGCACTCCGCGCCTCTTCTTCGGCGTGACGGCCGGGGCGATGGATTCGATGGTGAACCACTATACCGCCAACATCCGGTTGCGCAGCAACGATGCCTACACGCCCGGCGGGAAAGCAGGATTCCGCCCCGACTATGCGGTCAAAACCTATACGCAGATTCTCAAGCGGCTCTTTCCGCGTACGCCGGTGGTCATCGGCGGTATCGAGGCTTCATTGCGCCGCCTGACCCACTACGACTACTGGAGCGATTCGCTCCATCCCTCGATCCTCGCCGACAGCGGGGCCGACCTTTTGATCTACGGCATGGGCGAGCGGGTGATTCAACAGGTGGCGCGGGCGATGAACAACGGATTCAACGCCAAGTTGTTGCGAAATATCCGACAGGTGGGATTCATGGCCGACCGCAGCTATGTGGAGCGGCTCGATCCCACCCGAACGATCCGCCTGCACTCCTACGAGGAGTGCGTGGCCGACAAGCGGGCCTTTGGGAAGAACTTCACCCGCATCGAAACCTTGAGCAACCTGATGGAACCGGACGAAACGCTCGTCGAAGGTGTCGGCGACCGCTATGCGGTCATCACGCCGCCCAACGCGACGCTTACGACCGAGGAGCTGGATCATTCGTTCGATCTGCCGTACGAGCGGGCGCCGCACCCCCGCTACCGGGGTCGTGGCGACATTCCGGCCTGGGAGATGATCAAGCACTCGGTCAATATCCATCGGGGTTGTTTCGGCGGCTGCTCCTTCTGCACCATATCGGCCCACCAGGGCAAGTTCATCACTTCGCGCAGCGAAAAATCCATCCTTCGCGAAGTAGAGCGGGTGACCCGCATGCCCGATTTCCGGGGTTACCTTTCGGACATCGGAGCGCCTTCGGCCAACATGTACCGCATGGGCGGCCGCGACCGGGAGCTGTGCAGCAAATGCCGCCGTCCGTCGTGCCTGCATCCGAAGATGTGCCCCAACCTCGATAACGACCATCGTCCGTTGCTCGATCTCTATGCCAAAGTGCGGGCGGTCAAGGGGGTCAAGAAGGCTTTTATCGGCAGCGGTATCCGCTACGACCTGTTCGACGGCAGCGATTACCTCGATACGGTCATCCGTCATCATACGTCGGGCCGCCTCAAAGTGGCGCCGGAACATACCGAGGATGCCGTGCTGAAACTGATGCGCAAGCCGCCGTTCGTGATGTTCGAACGGCTCAACGCCGATTTCAACCGGATCTGCCGCCGCGAAGGGCTGCCGTACCAGCTGATTCCCTATTTCATCTCCTCGCACCCGGGATGCACGGAGCGCGACATGCGCTCGCTGGCGGACAAGGTGTTGGGCAAACTCCACTTCGACCTGGAGCAGGTGCAGGATCTGACCCCTACACCGATGACCTTTTCGTCGGTGATGTTCTACACGGGCGAAAACCCCTATACGGGCGAAAAGGTCTATGTCGCCCGCTCGCAGGAGGAGAAACGCAGGCAGAAAAGCTACTTCTTCCGCCGCAAACGATAGCCCGGCAACGAAATCGGCACTCCCAAAAGAGTGCCGATTGCTGTACCTTTCGGATTCCCCGATCCTAATTCAGATAGGGTTTCAGTACGCCGAACAACAGGTAGGCCACGATCAGCGTGACTACGATGTTGAACATCTGGGCCGTCATGAAAGCCCAGAACGTGCGGCGGTTTTCCTTCGAGAAAATATCCCGGAAACGGGTTTCGAGGCCGATGCAGACGAACGCGATGTTGAAGAGCGTATTGCTGAACATCTTGGCCGAAGTGCGGGCCGGCGCGGCTTCGTTGCCGGCGAAGAAGAGGCTGAAGAGGAGCGATACCGCGACGAAACCCACCACGAATTTCGGGAAGCGCTCCCAGATCACCCGCACGCTGGGGCGCTGACGTTTCTTCTGTCCCTTGTAAGACCAATACAGCGAAATGACGAACGCCGCGATACCCAGCAGGACGTTCTGCGACGACTTGACGATGATGGCCGTCTGTTCGGCCGTTTCACCCAGCAGAGCACCCGACGCTACGACCGCACCCGTCGTATCGATCGTTCCGCCCATCCAGGCGCCTGCGACTTCCTGCACGGTTTCGGGGTTCGCCACCACAGTCGGCAGCAGCAGACCGGCCAGCCAGGGCATCACGTACATCATCGGCACGGCGCAGACCAGCACCAGCGAAATGATGTAGGAGAGTTTCTTGTTGTCGCCCCGGATTACGCCGCAGGTGGCGATGGCGGCCGAAACGCCGCAGATGCTGACCGAGCTGGCGAGCATCGTCGAGGTTTCCTCGTCCACACGCATCCGCCGGGCCAGCCAGAAGGCGAAGTACCACACCGTAAAGACGACGATGAAAGCCTGGATCAGCGCGTAAACGCCCGATTGGAGCACTTCGCCGAAGAGGATCGTCGCACCCAGGCAGACGATACCGATCTTGATGTAAAACTCGCTCTGGATCGCCGGTTTCAACCACTCGGGCACCCGGAAAAAGTTACTGATGACCAGGCCGAAGATCACCGAAAAGAAAACCGCCTCGAAGCCCAGTCGTTTAATTGCGGGGATCGAAGCCACGGCTTGCGACAGCAGAGCCACGCCGAAAATGGCGAGCAGCGAAACGGCGAAACGACGCAGCGGACGGCCCAATATCCGCTGACAGACACCCGTCAAAACCAGCAGGAAGAGGAACATCGCTCCGGCGCTCATCCAATTTCCGGCGGAGGAGAGGTCTTTGGGCATCGCAGGCATCCAGCGGGGAAACAGCAGGGCGAGCAGGAGAATCGCTGCGCCGGCCCCGACGATCACCCAGTCTTCGCTTTTAAGTTGTCGAATCAAACTTTTCTTCATAAACTACACATTAACAAGTGTGCAAAGAAGCGATTTTTTTGCCGGAATCCGTTACGCATAAATACCCAAATTTGCGGATGCGGGAGTTGGAAACGAAAATTTCCCGGAGCAGATTCGCTCCGGGAAACGGAATGTCGGTTTGAAAATCGGTACGGTCGTCCTCGATGACCAGCCGCACAACGCAAGATCGGGGTCGTTACCGTGGTACGGGAAACGAGAGGGTCCGGGCGTCGAGATGCCCGTCCAGATAGGGACTCCAGTTCTGGGCCTGGCCGTTGGAAATCGAGAACCAGCCGCTGCGCACTTTATAGGGAACGATATCTATGCGGCGCAACGCGTATTTGGTCCGGATCTCCATGAGCGAACTCATCGAAATCACCGGCGTCATGGTGGTCGAAGGGCTGAAATAGTCCGCCGGATAGAGGGAGGGTGCTTTGAGCTACATCGAATCCGGAAGCATCTTCGACAGATAATACTCCTCGATCCGTTCGGCCGCTTTCCGGTCCGGAGTTTTGATTTCGGGCGGATTCTGACTTGCAGCCGTCCATACGGTGCCTGCGAAAAGCAGGCTGTAGAAAATTCGTTTCATAACATTGAACTGTTTTCTTTCGTTTTTCAGTACCCGGCAAAACTTCCGGTTCGCCTTTGCTTCCGCACCCGGTACACCGGAGAAGCGCTCTGCGTCGTCGCCTGCCGGAAAAGTCCGTTGTCCTCTGATGTCGGTTTCCCGGTCAGAACACCTCTTGCAGAATACGGACCGACTGCACGGCGTGGATCGCGTCCAGGTGGTAACCGTAGTAGGCCAGCAAAGCCTCCAGAAAAGCGCTCCGCTGTGTACGGTTGAGTCCTATTTCGGCCAGGCAACGTACGTCGCACTCCACGAAGTCGTTCATTAGACGAGCGTTCTCCGGGGTCATTACCGTCGCATGCGGCGGCTTTTGCACGGTGTACGATCCTTCGCAGGCATCGAACCAGGCGCCGGGCATATATTCGTTTCCCGGATAAAATCCCAGGAAACGGCTCAGATTCACCAGAAACCAGAGGTGGAAATTGGCCACGCCCTCTTCCATACTGTCCAGCGCCCCGATACTCTCCCACACGAAATCGAACAACTGGCTGTCAGGCTCGCTCTCCTTGACAAGACGGTACAAAACCTCTGCCATGAACAGGGCGATCGTCGAGCGCCTCACGTCGAAAGGCATTCGTTGCAGGACGATTCCGCTCTGCACCTCCCGAAAACGGTGCATCTGCTGCCGCGAAGAGGTCAGCCCTTCGAATTCGAGGGCGAACATCGGCTGGAACAACGCCAGTTTCGAACCCCGTCCCCGACTGCTGCGGACACCCTGCACCATGTAACTCTGACGCCCCAACGCGTCGGTCAGCAGGTGCACGACCATCGCGCTGTCGCCGTACTTGAGCGAATTGAGCACGATTCCCCGCGCCTTGTATGTCTTGAGCGTTCCCGGCACCTCACGCTTTCTTTACGTGCACCATCGCCCAGCCGTCGCGCCTACGCACTTCGACCGGCTCCAGCCCGCAGGCCCGAGCCCGAGCCTCGATGACCGGTACATCCTCCTCCAGGAATCCGCTCATCAGCAGATCGCCGCCCGTATCGAGCGCCTCGGCATAGGCCGGCATGTCCATCGTGAGGATATTGCGGTTGATGTTGGCCGCGATGAAATCGTACTTCCGGCCCGCGATGCGGCTTACATCGCCCAGCATCGGAGCGATCCGCTCCGCCAGTCCGTTCGCCGCCGCGTTTTCGCGGCAGTTGGCCTCGGCCCACTCGTCGATATCGACGGCATCGACCGTCGCGGCACCCCGTTTGGCGGCCACGATGGCCAGTACGCCCGTACCGCAGCCCATGTCGAGTCCGCGTTTTCCTGTCAGCGAAAGATCGCAGAGCGCCGACGCGACCAGGCAGGTCGTTGCGTGGTGTCCCGAGCCGAAAGCCATGCGGGGCATGACGACCACTTCCAGTTCGTATCCGGGTTGCGATGCGTGGAACGGCGCCCGGATCAGGATGCGTCCATCGACATCGACCGGCGTGAAATTCTGTTCCCACAAGGCGTTCCAGTTCTGGGACTCGATGGCGATATAACGCCGGTCGGCGATGCCGTAGCGGGCCAGCAGGTCGTCGGTTTGCTGCATGCAGTCCGCCAGCCGCTCGCGGGGGATGTAGGCTTTCAGCACCTCGCCCTCCGTCTGGAAGCTCTCATAGGGCAGCTCGGCTAATTCGGCCGTCAGAATTTCGGCCAACTCGGGATCCGTGACCCGGACGTTCAACTCCACATAATCCATATCGGTATATCGTTTTTCGGTCGAAAGAACCGGCAAAAAGTCTTTCGAAATAATATTATGTAAAATTTTTTTGTATCTTCGCCTCTGAGAAGACAATTGGGCCGGGCGCAGTGCCGAATTTATGCGGACTTTGCCGGGGCGAAGTTTATCTTCTGCAAAGATAATGATAGGCAAGCGGCAAGCCAAACTTAACTTTCTGTTTCCCTCCTCCTTGCAGGCAGAGTTCACAAGTGTCCTCTGCGTATGCTTCGGGCGTCGGTCGTTCGAGCTTGTCCGAGCTGCGTCTTATCTTTGAAAGCCGAGAAGAAAACGGGAGCTTGCTCGCAGTTTTCCGAGGCGTATCCTATCTTCTACAAAGATAAATAAAAATGGCAGAAACTCTCAAAAAATGGGAAGAAATCAGCCGTAGTTACCGCGTTTATATCAAACTGGAAAAACGGCTCTCGGAGAATACCGTCGAATCCTACATGCGCGATCTGCGTCAGTTCGCCCACTTCATCCTCCGGTTCTACGACGTGCCGCCCCGCAAGGTCGAAGCTCCGATGATCGAGCGCTACCTGGCCCTCTTGTACGATCAAGGACGGGAGAAAACCTCGCAGGCACGGGCGTTGAGCGGTATCCGCAGCTTTTACAATTACCTGATGCTGACCGACGTGATCGATTCTACCCCGACCCAGTTCATCGATACGCCCAAATTCGGCCGTCACCTTCCGGATATTCTTACGGTCGAAGAGATCGATCGCATCGTTGCCGCCGTAGATACCTCTACGGTCAAGGGACGGCGGGACAGCGCGATGCTCGAAGTCCTCTATTCGTGCGGGCTGCGCGTTTCGGAGCTCACCTCGCTGCGGTTGGGCGACCTTTTCTTCGGAGAAGGGTATATCCGCGTGACGGGCAAGGGCGACAAACAGCGCCTCGTACCGGTCAGCGGGGCGGCTCGTGAAAAGATTCAGCGTTACCTCGACGATCGGGCGACTAAAACGTCCGCATCGGACGTCGTGTTCCTCAACAACCGGGGGACGCAGCTTACCCGTGTGATGGTCTTCACGATCCTGCGCGAAGCCGTTCACCGGGCCGGAATCGACAAGCACATCAGTCCCCACACCTTCCGTCATTCGTTCGCTACGCATCTGCTCGAAGGGGGCGCTTCGATCCGTCAGGTGCAGGAGATGCTGGGGCACGAGAGCATCCTGACCACCGAAATCTACACCCATCTCGAGGGCGATCCCCTGCGCGATACGGTCGAAAAGTACCTGCCGCTGTAATCGACGGGAACAGTAACGATAAGGGACGGAGGAATTCCGTCCCTTATCGTTATTGTCTTTTTTCGGGAGTCGCTCCTTTTCCCGGTCTGATTCGGAGCGTTTGCCGACGGAAATAGAGGCCTGCATTCGCCCGATCAGAGAATCCGTGCGATGCACGATGCGGGCGTGAGCGTCATCGAGTCGTAATCCAGTCCGGACAGCACCGCCAGCCCTGGCCGTTTGCCCGCAGCGACCTCGCCCAGCTCGGAAAAACCCAGTGCACGCGCTCCGTTCGGTGCGGCCCAGGTCAGGAGTTCCGCAAGAGGTATCTTCCCGAGATGCTGCATCTCGCCGAGCAGCGAAAGCGCCGTATTGGACGCCAGCGAATCGGTTCCGAGGCAGATATTCAGCCCGTTGTGGCGCAACAATTCCACCGGGGGAACCAGCCGCGAAATGTAACGATTCGAGCCGGGACACAGGCACCACCAGACCGGAGCCGTGAAATGATTCATTATCAAATCGATATCTTGCTGATTCACGCAGCAGTTGTGAATCAGAATAACGCTCCGGTCGGCCGGAACGCTCTCCACGATCCGCCTTGCCGGAGAGCCGTAATGCAGGAAATCGCACGTAAAACCCGCCTTTCGGTACCACTCCCACAACTCGCCGCGCTGTTCGAAGAGTTCGGCTTCAGCCGGCGTTTCCATGAAATGGATCGAAAGCGGTTCGTCGCCCTCCGCGCAGATCTCCCGGAAAAGGGCATCCTGCACGGAGTAGATCGAGTGAGGGGTCAGCGAAGTTTCGGGATAGCGGAGCAGACGCCGCTGTTCGTCCGTCGAGTCGGTATGCAGCCCGAAGACTTCGGCGAAAGTACGGTACGACAGGCGGCTGCGGGCTTTTACGGCAAAGGCCGAATCTCCGTTGGCTACATCGCCTACGGCCTGCATCCCCTCCGCCCACATCCGGGCGTCGGCCGCAGCGATGGCCGCAGCCCGCTCCTGTTCGCTGAACTGTCCCCGCACCCGGCCCATCGACCGGGCGAAAGCGGCGAAGCCGCCGTCCTGGGCAATAGCGCCCCGCAGGTAGGAGAGTTCCAGGTGGCAATGGACATTGATAAGTCCCGGAACCAAGACTCCCGCGTAAAATTCGACACCGGGTCTGCCGTCCGGCGCGGCGCACGTTTCGACGGATTCGATGCGTCCGTCGGCCCGAACCGTCACCAGCGGGTGTTTAACGAGATGCCTCCCCGTGAAGAGGTAGTTGGAGGCTATCCGGCGAAAAGACGGAGAAGAATTCATCGGCGAAGATTTTAAGACCCAACTGGTCGATGTAGAGGCTGTCCACGGCCTCTGCGGTTTCGGGCGTATAGGATACTTTCAGGTCGTATATCGTCACGTCGGGACGCCTGAACTTTTCGCGGGTCCCGTACAGGGAGAGTACGAGCGAACGGGCCGAACTGTCCGCCTGGAGTATCCGGGAAACACGCTCCCGGCTCGACTTCCGCAGGATCGAGGAGGATTCGCCCTTGCGGGAACTGTCGGCCTCCACCAGCCATACCCGCATACGGGGCGCGAGGTTCTCATCGAGCGAGTCGATCAGGTAGTCGAACGACACACGGTATTCGCCGGGACGTGTGTCGGGAATCCGAACCCGAAGCCGTGCGGTGTCCTTGATCCGGGTGACCCGGATCAGCGAGTCGGAATAGACCGTGCGGGTGAAACGGCGACGGGCCACGTTGTCGATCGTATCGAGTACGCCGACTTCGTACTTGTAGTAGGCGCTCTCCTCTTCGAGCAGCCGGATGGATTGTTCGACCACGTCGCTCAGCTTGGCGCTTTTGCGCCGTGAGAAGTTGCCGATAGTATAGCGGACATCTTCGGCCGTGTAACCGTAACGGCTGAAAACCGGTTCGTAAAGTTCGAGCGAGTCGAGCTTCACTCCCCGGTCCGAAACGTAGGCGTTGATGAGGTAGGCATCCCGGAAAATCCGGGCCAGCTCCTCGTCGGGGATCACCTTGTCCCGGGCGCAGGAACCGAGGGCGGTTGCCGCCGCGATCAGACAAAACAGACGGATCAATCGTTTCATATCATAGTTTGTTGTTTTTCATCACACTCCGCACGGTCAGCTCCGAAATCGCCAGAATTACCGCCCCGAAAGCCGCCGCAACGATCAGCAAATCGCTCCAGCGCATCTCTACGGGATAGCTGTATAACAACAACGTATCGACCGGGATGCGAATCATTCCGAAATGTTGCTGTGCCAGGCAGAAGCCTACGCCCAGCACGGCTCCTATCGACGCCCCCAGACCGCCGATCAGGAGTCCTTCGCCGACGAAGATCGAACGAATGAGCTTCGTATCGGCGCCCAGGGCACGCAGCGTGGCCACATCGTCCCGTTTCTCGATCATCAGCATCACGAGGGTCCCGACTACCGAGAACGAGGCGAGCACCAGGACCAGCAGCGAAATGAAGAAAACGCCCCATTTCTCGTAGGCAACCAGTCGGAAGAAGAGGGCGTTCATCTCGTCGCGGGTGCGCACCGTGAAATCGTCGCCGACGATTCCGGCGATTTCACGCCGGACCTTTTCCGCGTCCGCACCGTCGGCTACGCGCACCGAGATCGCCGATATGCGTCCCGGACGATCGAAAAGTTCCTGGGCTGCACGCAGGGAGGTAAGTGCGTATTCATTCTCGCTTTCCAAATCGAGAAAGAAGAGTCCTCCGACGTCGAGCCGCCGCACCGAATATCCATCGACGGGAAGCAACGACGAGAAACTGCCGCGCCGCAGGGCATAGACGGCGACTTCGGCACGGACCAAAGACCGGATTCCGAGCGTGCGGGCCATGTCGCGTCCCAGCACCAGTCGGTCGAGATCGCCCGTGCGAACGCTCCAACTGCCCAGCGGGATCGTTTCCTCGATCGGGAACACTTCTGTATAACGGTCGTCCACGCCTCGCAACGTGGCCATCGTCTGCAAACCGTCCCGTTCGAGCAAAACCTGCTGTTCGAGCAGGTACGAAACGACCCCGACCCCTTTCACGCGGGTCAGCGCCAGACTGTCGATTTCCGCAGATGCGAAGGTCTGCCCTTCACGGGGGGCAGCGGTCAGATCGGCATCGAAGGCCGAAGACATGGACTTGGCGAAATCTCCGAAACCGTTCAGCACGGACAGCAGCACGATCATCGCCGCAACGGGCATGGCGAACGAAAGAACGCTCACACCCGCAATAACGTTGATCACCGAACGGGATTTCGGTGAAAATAGATAGCGGCGGGCAAAGAATCGGGTGAGCATCGGCCTTCGGCGGATCGCAGGTTACTCCTCGCGGTGCATCGCCCGGTCGATCTGCTCGATGTACTCCAGCGAATCGTCCAGGAAGAACTGGATTTCGGGGACCGTCTTGAGCTGGTTCCGAATCCGCTGACCCAATGCCCGGCGCAGGAACCAATTGTGCTGCTCCAGCGTGGCCATGACAGCGGCATTCTGTTCGAAGGGAAAGACGCTGACGTAGATCTTGGCGTATGAAAAATCGGGCGAAACCCGCACGGCGGTTACCGTCACGAGCACTCCCCGTACGATTTCGGCCCCCTCCTTCTGGAAGATTTCGGCCATGTCGCGCTGAATCTGTTTGGCGATCTTTTGCTGGCGTGTAGTTTCCATATTTCGGTTATTTTGTGACTCCTTTGTAATTGAAAACCTCCTTGTTCTTGTCCCGCTTGGGCGGACGGTTGTTCCACTCCGTGAAACCGGACTTGTTGAAACGGTAGCTGACGCCGATGCTGAAGGTCAGGTTATCGAGCGGGGATCGCTGGGGGGTAGTATAGAATGGATTTTCGTAGCCGTCCGTCGTATTTCCCGCATACTTGTTGTGATTGCGCAGCAGGTCCGAATAGCCGAAGTAGTAACGCACCCGAACGCTGAACTCCAGTTGCTTCACCAGTACGGCGACACCGCCGCCGCCCGCCAGACCGTACCCCCACCGGTTGTCGCGGACCACTTTGAAATCATATTCTCCCCGCCAAGGACCTTTGGACTGCTCCGGAGATACCGTCGAACCTTGTTCGTTGATGAATGTCGAGGAGATGTTGTAGGAGAAAAAGACCGCCGCATCGAGATAGACGCGCATCCGGTTTTTGAACAGGTAGATGTGCGGCTGCCAGACGATCGGCAGCACGACGGAATTGACATGCCGCGTATAGTAGAGATAATCCTTCTTCTCCTCGACCTGCGAAGCGTTGGTCGCAAACGAAAAGCCCTGCTGCTGGAACTCCAGATCAATGCCGAAGCCCCCCACGAAGCGTTGCTTGCCGTAGTAGCGCCACGAAAGGCCCCCGCTGTAAAGTCCCCAGATCGCCCGCATCTCCTGCTGGGGCTGGAAGCGGCCGTTGCCCATGCCGTAGCCCACCGTGAAGCCGAGCGTATGCTGCGCCGAAGCCCCCTGCCATGCGGCGAGGGCCGCAAGGGCGAAGAGCGCCGTCCGGATATGTCGTTGCATCGTCATCTTATCTGAAATTATTGAACATCCCGCCCGCAGCGTTGAAGTTGCTGTTATTGTCGTTCTGCTGCCGGTTGCGGTCCTGATCGCGCTTCGGACCCTCCTTGGCCCGTTTCTCCGCCTCGCGGCGCAGACGCTGCGACTCGCGTTCGTCCAGCAGGCGCGAGAGCGACTGCATCGTGACCGGCGCGAAGATCCGGTTCATGTCCATCGAGAATTCGATCTCCCAGTTGGTCTTCGTGGCGAAGGTGTCCTCGCCCTGGTCGTTGGCGTAGATCTCGGCGCTCGGGCTGGAGACGTTCGACCACATTGCCCGAATCCCACTTGCCGTTGCCGTTGCGGTCCTCGATGACGCGGAACTTGATCTCGCCGGCGGGAACGTAATTGAACCGGATGTCCCCGGTCGTCACGTCCCGCTTCTCCTGCTTGAGCGCGTTGCTGCCGTCGAGCAGCTGGACGATATACTTCGTGCCGTCGTCGCGGCCCCTGACGTGGATGAGCACCGTGGCGAATTTCTCGGGGTCGAGAACCGTG
>ERZ838483.2241-NODE-2241-length-12152-cov-3.157560_pt1 | contig 12152 bp, 7 predicted proteins | sample MGYA00519939_ERZ838483 | MGnify/ENA primary metagenome ERZ838483 (study PRJEB31850, sample SAMEA3708836) | human gut metagenome | biome: human gut; feature: human-associated habitat; material: faeces | place: China | collected 2014 ... | reverse complement strand
ACCCGAATATGCTCGTCACTGGGCTCAACAGGCACCTGCTCACCGGCGCCGTCGGCCGAACCCCCAGCGCCAGAAGACGTGGCAGCCGCCTTGCCCTGCGCAACGCCGCCCGCAGGCGGGGCCCCGGCGGCGGTGGGATTGCCGAACCTGGAGCTATCCCAGCCAAGCGCCACCCAACGCCCGTCTACCCAACCGCCGGTCGAGTTCCCGACGAAGTCATAAGAGCCCACATCGTTCAACGAAGAATCAAACAGGTGCGTCTCCTGGGGCTCGAACGCGCCCTTCTCCCCGATGGCGATGCGCGTTGCCGCCACGGCACCCTGCTCTCCGATGACCAGGTCCGTATAGGTCGACGCGAAGGAACTGACCGGGACAAGCGCACGGTAAGCTATTTGCTTACCGGCAAGGTCGAACTTCATGACAGCGCCCTCGCGAAGCGCATCATCTTGGTTCCCATCGGCATCCACGCGGCCCGACGCCAGCACATAAACGGAATCCTCGCGGGCCTCCACGTCGCAGATGACCTGATATCCGCCCAATTCGCAGGTGCGCACCGGTTCCAAGCTTTCGGTGAAATCCTCGACCGTATCAAGGTCCAGCTCGGCCGGCGCAGCGGCCAAACATTCCTCAACCGCTTCCGCGTCATACAGGCGGATCGTATGGCTCGGCCCATCGGGATTGTAGGCGCCGTTTTCGGAAAACACCGCGGCGATCAGCCCGTTGCCCGCATCGTAGACATTCCCCGCCCGCGTCCAAAGCATGCCTTCGCCGCTCGATGACGCGTCGCCGGCGGCTTGCGCGGCCGCATCGGCGCCCGCGAACGCCGATGCCAGCACATAACCGTCCCCAAGCCCGAACTGATACGCATACGAGCCCACAACGGGCGCATCCCCCACCGCCATGGCGCGAAACAGCCCAGTGTAGCGGCTTAGAGACGCCTCGCGAATCACCTGACGCGTACCCAGGTCCACCAGATAGGCGCGGGCCAAGCCGGAAGCTTCGCCGTACTCGAACGACGCCGTCACCAGGCAGCGGTCATCGGACAGCATGGCACAGCGCAGCACCGTGCTGGTCAGCGGATACGTAGGCAGCACCGCCCCCTCGATCATCGCCTCGTCCACCTTTGACGGGTCGTCCTCGTCGAAGGTTTCCAGATACAGGTCTTCGCCGACCGCGCGCATAAAGCAATGCGATCCGTCGCCGCGCGTGAGCACCGACGAGATGCCGACGTTCTCGACCACCGGGTCCGTTTCCAGCTCATAGAAGCCGTGTGCGCCGAAACCGGTCAGGCCAGACGGGGAGAACGGCACGCGGATCTCCTCGGAATACACCTCCTGCCCGCCGGCCACGCCCAACAGGAAACACCCCGCGGGAAACACCGCCTCGCAGGCGCTGGTCGGGGACACCTCGCCGGGGTTGAGCTTGTAATCCATGGAAACGGTTTCGCCGCTTGCATCGGTAATGGAAAGGACGCGCTTCCCGTCTATCTCAAGGTACGGGAACGCTCCAGTCTCATAGGCCTTGCAAAGCGCCGGGTACGACATGGTGAAGCACACCGGACCCCAATTCAGCAGCGTCGTCGGCTTCAACGAAAGGGAGAACTCGAGGGGAACGGGCTTAGCGGCGTCCGACCAGGAGACGGTCACGGCGCCGGAGCCCTCACCGCATTCGCCGACCGAGAACGTCAAGCCCGTGAAGCCGCCGCCGATGCTTTCGCCGAAGTTCGTGGAGGGATACGTCGTCGGCGACACCTCGTGGCCGTCGCGGAGCATGCACCCGTAGCCGGTGCCCGTGACGGCGGCAGGCGCATAGCCTACCCCGGAGGCGTGGGCTTCGTCCATATCGGGGTCGACCAGCTCGATAAGCTGGTTGCCGGGCGTGCCGGTGGTGTTCTTGTACAGGTAGTCGTCCCCGTCTTGGGAAAGCGCCGCCTGCACGCGGAAAAGCCTGAAGCCCGACGGCAGGGGGACATCCTGGCCCCCGCGTTTGTATGCCACCGACTGGTTACCTGCATAGCGATCGTACTGCAGCAGGTAATACGACGAGAACAGGCCCTTTTCCGGGTCCAGCAGATCCTCGGAATCCGATATTGCGATAAACCCGCCACATTCCTGCAGATCAGACCCCGTAAAGGCGGAAAGCACCTGATCAAGCGAGTGCCCGTCATAGTGCTCCAGCACACCATTGCGCAGCACGTCGACGCCGCCGGCGTTCGCGACCACGCGCACGACTTTGCCCTCGTCGACCCAACCGAGCATCCATTTGAAGAAGGCGTTGGTATCGCCGGTGTTGTTGTCCATCAGGTCGAACGTCAGGCACCCGGAACGCTCGGTCGAATCCGCCGAGGTCCTTCGATAGCTATACAGGTCGGGAAGGCCAAGCACATGGCCCGTTTCATGGATGAGCGTGGAAGCCGCCATGTCCCCGGTGCAGTTCTCGGCCAGCAGGCACGCGTTCCACAGGCGCCTACCGTCCCAGGAACGTTCGCATACCTCGGGCGAGGCCTGCTGCTGCACCGTCCACTCCTGGCTCCACCAGGTGCTACCCCATCCCGAGTCAGGGCCGGCGAAATGGATGTACACACAGTCGAGGTAGCCGTCGTCATTGGCGTCGAACTGCGAAAGGTCAAGAGTCTCATCAAGCGCATCGAGCGCTTCCACGAACAGCGTGTTGATATCGCCCTGATAGTAGCTGCGCTCGTGCTTCGCCTGATAATCCACAGCAGTGCCCGATACGTCCAACTTGCCGTAGCTTGCGCGCTCGTAGTACGCATGCAGGCTCTCGTAAGGGAACCCCGACCTGTCGCCGCCGTTGAACAGCGCACCGAGCGCCTCAAGCGTATCGTCGTCGGCGAAAGAGTAATCAGGGAACGAAACGCGCAACGCAAGGACGCGACCGGCGCCGACCGTGGCCATGCCGCTTCTCCAAACCGACGGGACCGCGGATCGCATCGGGGACGCGCCGGCATCGGAGCCGAGAACGGCCGCCTGCCGGGCAAGAGCCTGCTGCGTCAATCCGACGGACGGCTGCTCGTGGCCAAGGCGCTCGGCGGCCTGCACGCGCTCGTCAAGCGAGCCGTCGGCACGATAGGCTTCGATCTGCTGCTCGGTGGGAACGCACGGCGAGGTTCCATCGACGACGCCACCTTCGTCGGCAAATGCCCGATCGGGCATGCTTGCGCAGGTGATCGCCATGGCGGTAGCGACCAGCGTGGCCGCAATCGTCAGTTTCGCCCTCCGCACGATAACGTCGAAGGGTATGGGGAAATCACTCATGCGGTTCCTTTCGCACGGGGTAAGGCCGACAGGCAACGCGCCATCGGCAACGACTGACGGCGCGACATCAGTATAACGAACGCGGCGGCGCGGGCAGCCGAGCAGACCCTAGCGATGCCCGCTCAAGCCTTGGGCAACAAAACGAGTGGTCGCACAGACGGAAAAGCAGCGAACAAGAATAAAGCTCACAAGCCTATAAGAGCCCGCGCTTTTGCAGCGCCCACAATGCGCTTCGAGCCGTCGTCCTGGGAATCCCCGAAAGCTCGGCGATGCGCGTCGCCGACGATGCGGCGCGGGTGTTCAAGCCCCAGCGTTGCGCAACCAGCAAGGCAAGTGCCTGGGTTCGGGTGATGCGCAGGTCCCGCTGCATACGGGAAAGACCACGGCTCGCCAAGATCGCCTCGGAAAGCAGGCGATGGCCGCCGTTCGCCTCGACCGAGATTGCAACACCTTCATCGGCGCCATCCGCGAACACGGCCGACAAATCCTCGCAAACGTCCCAGCCCCCATCAAGCAGCTCGACGACCAGCGTGCGCCGATCGACGCCGCAAGAACGGAAAACGCACCCGCCCTCCTCAAGACGATTGAGCGAGCGCGTGCACGAAACGCTATCGAGCCCAAGCTCAGCAATCAATTTCCCTCGCTCCATCGCCCCGTTGCCACGCTCCAGCAACAATAGGACGAGCGCATCGATCGCCGGCATGCCCGCACCTCGCGCCGCACGCTCGAGCGCGCACAGCGATTCCAAACCGGTAAGGCCATCTTGCCCGCTTCCTCGCCCCAAAGCCGTCGTCAAATCACGACGACCCTCTCCCCATCCCGCGGAAAAACCCGCACGCCGCCCAACGGGCGCTATGATACGGTTTGAGCTCAACTGATTCCCCCAATGCTGAGAAAGGCGGCCGATATGCGAAAAGCCCTGCTGTCCGGCGAGGTCATGGACGTGCTGTATTACACGCATATGCTAGCGCGAAACACCCTCATGGCAAGCGGGGACTTAACGCTCGAGGAATACCTCATGCTGCTCGACGCGGCGTTTGAGCACGTCGCCACGCCCAAAGAGCTTGCCCGAGCGCTCAGCGTAGAACCCGCCCAGCTGCTCGCCGCCGCCGACGAATGCCGAGCGCAAGGGCTGCTCGTCCGCACCCGCTCACCGCTCGATCGGCGCCTTCCCGGGTTCACGGCGACGGCATCGGGCCGCCGCAAAGCCGTGCTGCTCAACCGACTGCTCGTAACCGTTGCAAGCGATTTCTGGCGCACCGATCAAGAAGGCGTGATCGAGCTGGTGAAAACCATCGAGCCGTTCCAGCGAACCGGACCTGCAGCCTGGCCGGTCAGCGACGAAGCACCCATCACGCTGCGCTCGCTTTGCGCGCTGCTCGGCCTCTGGCAGGCTTATCGCGATTTCGGTGCACGGTTTTGGCTGTCGTTTTCCGAGCTGCATATGCTCATCATCACCCACGAGTTCGGGCCGCAGCCGAATCACCCGCTGTACCGCGATCGCAACATGTTCGCCACCAACGACTACGCCGCCAACGTCATGATGGCACGCGACAAGGGGCTGATGATCGAAAAGGACGGCACCTTCGCCCTCTCACCGGCGGGCCGTCAGAAGATCGAGCTCATATTCGACGCATGCGAACCGCCCACCCAGCATCGCTCTCCGAAAGCCGACGGCCCACTTGCCGATTTGCAAGCTCTCTGTCGCCGCATGACGGCCCATGCCATGGAAAACGCTATGGACCTCTATCGCAGCGCCCCATCTCCAGGCAGGTAGATTCTCCACTTTCATCAGGCTTTTGCCGAATATGAAATCGATTGTTTTCTTGTCTGCCGCCGATTGGCATACTACAGGGGCAACGTTACCGCCTCGACCATGGCTAAGCTTGGGCGTAAGCAAAGCGACGTCGCGCACAGCGCCGCAAGCGGTAACGGCAACGGGAATGGCCATTCCCCTTCATCGCACTAAACGAAGGGGGATCACGTTGAAACAACCGAATCCGACCGCCCGCCGATCCGACGAGACGGGCGCAAGCTCATCCAATGCGCCGAGCATCAGCCGCCGCGCGTTCGTCGGCGCAACCGCAGCCCTCGGCGCGGCATCGCTTGGCGGCGCCGCCGACCTGTTCGGCACGTACGGCGAGGCGCAAGCCGCCGAAGCCGCCGAAGAACGCACGTTCGAATGCGTCTGCCGCCCCAACTGCCACGGATTTTGCCGCCACAAGGTCACCGTGCGCGACGGGCTTGTGGTCAAGTCCGAACGCGCGAGCTTTCCCGATTCCCGCTACGACCGCATCTGCCTGCGCGGTATCACCAGCTTGCAACGCATCTACGACCCCGACCGCATCAAGTACCCGATGCGGCGCGCAGGCGAGCGCGGCGAGGACAAATGGGAGCGCATCACCTGGGAAGAGGCCATCGACACCATCGCAACGAAGTGGAAGGACATCATCGCCCGCTACGGCTCGCAGGCGCTTGCTTTCCACCATTCGGGCGGCGATGTGTCGCTGTTAAACTGCTGGCCGACCATCACGCGTTTCACGAACCTGCTCGGCGGCACGTACATCGACTACAACACCGATATGGGCATCGATCACGGCACCGGCCAGGTGTTCGGCGCAAACGACTGGAACGGCCCGTCGTCAAACGACCCGAGCGACTGGAAGAACTCCAAGACCATCTTCCTCTGGGGTTACAACATCACTGAAGCGAATATCCAAGCATGGCATTTCCTTGCCGATGCGCTCGAGGGCGGAACGAAACTCGTAGTGGTCGACCCCGTGTTCACTACCGCCGCCTCGAAGGCGCACGCCTACGTGCCGATCCGCCCCGGTTCCGACCTGGCGCTGGTGCTGGGCATGGCGCACGTCATCGTCGAGGAAGGCCTGGAGAACGAAACCTTCTTGCGCGACAAGTCCTGCGCCCCGTTTCTCGTGAACCAGCAGACGGGCAAGTTCTTGCGCGCAAGCGACCTGGGCCTTGCCCTGGAAGGCGACCCCGCAGCGGTGTTCGACGAGGCCCGCGGCGAAATCGTCCCCGTCACCGAGGCGAAGACGCCCGCCCTAAGCGGCGACCGCTCCCATGACGGTCTTGAGCTGCGCACCGCCTGGGACATGCTGCGCGACGAGTTGGCGAAGTACCCGCCCGAACGTGTCGAGGAGCTTACCGACGTCGCCGCCAACACCGTGGTGGAGCTAGCGCATCTGCAGGCCGGCGAGCTGGTGAGCAACCTGCACGGTTTCGGCAACGGCTGCTACGTCAACGGCGGCGTGTTCGGCCACGCCCTGGCAACGCTGGCATCCATCACCGGCAACATCGGAAAGTCGGGCTGCTCGTTTGGGTTCCCCGTGCATGTCGGCGTCGCGGTCAACGACGCCTGGCTGCGTGCCGACCTGGCGAAAATCCCCGGCGGTATCCCCACGCTCGTCCTGCCCGAGGTCATTGCCACCGGCAAGTTCCACGGCGAGGACTTCCCCATCAAGGCGCTGCACTTCTCGAATTCCAACGCGCTGTCCAACACCGTCAACCACAACGTGCTGCGCGAACAGGTGCTTCCCAACATCGAGCTCATCGTCACGCAAGACGTCACCTTCAACGACACGGTGCGCTACTCCGACATCGTGCTGCCGACGCCGAACTACTACGAGGAAGAAGAGCTCGTGGCCCTGTTCTTCGCCCAGCACCCCTATATGCAGCATTCCGACAAAGCCGTCGACCCGCTGTTCGAAGCGAAATCCGACACCGAGATATTGCGCTTGCTTGCCGATGCGATGGGCATCGGGGATCAGTTCATGCCCATGAGCGACGAGGAAGCCTGCGACCTGCTGTTCGACACGCCGCTTGGGCGCGAATGCGGCCTGACGTTCGCCAACTTGAAGGAGAAGGGCGTCATCAAGGTGCCCGGGCTCGACATCATGTTCGAAGGGCAGAAGTTCAACACGCCGTCAGGCCGCGCCGAGTTCTACGTGGAAAATCCCGCCGCCCGCAACGACTACGGCCAAGAGCTCGACGTCGACCACGCGCACCTGCCGCAGTGGGAAGAACCTGCCGAGGCATGGCCTGAAAACCCGCTTGCCAAGAAGTACCCGCTTGTGGTCATCACGCCGAAGGCCCGTTACCGCGTGCACGGCCAGTGGTTCAACGTTCCGGCGCTGCGGGAAATGGACCCCGAGCCCACGACGTACCTCAACCCGCAGGACGCGCAAGCGCGCGGTATCGCCGACGGCGACTACGTGGAAGTGTTCAACGACCGCGGCGGCTACGTGGCGCGCTGCATCCTTTCCGAGGGAATCCGCCCGGGCGTGATCTCCACGCCGAAGGGCTGGCAGCGAAACCAGCACAAGCGCGGCGGCTATCAGGAAGTCACGGGCGGGCACTTCGACCCGTTCACCGTGAACAACTCGTTTTATGAAACGCTTGCCGACGTGCGCAAGTGGGAGGAGGAATAGGCCATGGCGAAACAGAGACTGGGCATGGTGATCGACACCGCCCGCTGCATCGGGTGCCAAACGTGCGCCATGGCATGCAAGTTCGAGAACAACCTTCCTCGTGGCGTGTGGTGGAACAAGGCGAAAACCATCGGAGGAAGCCACGCCGACACGCCGTCGGGCCAGTTCCCGCAGGTGCGTATGGATTTCTTCACGTTCTCGTGCCAGCACTGCGACAACGCGCCATGCGCGAAAGTGTGCCCGACCGGGGCCACGCACGTGCGCGAGGACGGCATCGTCATGATGCAGATCGACCGCTGCATCGGATGCCGTTACTGCATGGTGGCCTGCCCCTACGAAGGCGTGCGCAATTTCAACTGGGACGAACCGACCTACGACGTATCGCACGCCGTCGGCGGCACGGGCATCCAGGAGCACCGCAAGGGCACGGTCGACAAGTGCAGCCTGTGTTACCACCGCGTGGACGCAGGACTCGAACCGGCGTGCGTGCACGATTGCCCGGCGCGAGCACGCTATTTCGGCGATTTCGCCGATCCCGACTCCGAGGTGTCGCGCCTTATCGCCACGCGCGACTACTATCAGCTGATGCCCGATCAGGGCACACACCCGTCCGTGTATTTCCTGAAATAGAGGTGCGCTATGGAAACGTTGAGGAACAAGAAGACGCTCGCGGTGCTGGCCGTGGCCGTTGCCGCCGCCGTGGCGGGCATGGCGGCCTGGATCATCGAGGGCGTCACGCCCGAAAGCGACATGGGGCTTGCCAGCAGCGCGCCCTGGGGTTCATCGATGGCGCTGTTCATCACCTTCATCGGGCTGGCGACGGGCAGTTCGCTTGTAGGAGCTTGCTCGGTGCTGCTGAACCTGCCGGGGCTGCGACGCGTCTGCGGGTTGTCATGCGCAGCCGGCCTGGCCGCTAGCATCGGCGGCGTCTTCTATATCATGTCCGACCTGGGGAATTTCCCGAACATCATGAGCATGCTCACGGGATTCAACGTGCGCTCGCTGCTGTCCTGGGACATGATCGCCCTGCCGCTGTTCATGGTGGCCGATGCGGTGTTCTTGCTGGCGCTGCGCTTCGGCCGCGCCCTGCGCGGGCCTGCTGCGTTCGTGATAGCCGCTTCGCTGTTCCTGCTGTTCGTGGATGCCTGGATCTTCGAATTCAACACCTCTCGCGAAGCATGGGCATCGTCGGTGATGCTGCCGTGGTTCATCGTATCGGCCGTATCGTCGGGCCTGGCGCTGACGATGATCCTGGCCGCGCTGTGCGGGCAGCGCCCGGAAACCGACGCCTGGGCGCTCGGCGCCATGGCTGCGCTGGCAGGGTTGGACGCATTCTTCGCCGTCACGGAAGTGGCGCTCGGTTTCTACCATGGGGCAGGCGCTGAGCTTACGATTTCCCAAGCGCTCGTGTTCGGCAACATGGCGGGGCTGTTCTGGTTCGAAGTGGCAGCGTCGATAGCCGCGATCATCTTGGCCCTGACGGCGCGACGAAGCTGCCTGCGAAACGACGGCGAAGGCCGCTGGCGCAACACGACCATCGCGGCCGGTGCGCTTATCGTGTTGGCGGTATGCGCGAAGCGCCTGTACTTCATCGAGTCGGGGTTTGCCGTGCCGCTAGCCCCCGAACCTTCAACAGAAGGGATGATGGCAGCCGCAAGCGCGGCAAACGCAGCAACGGGCATCACCGCTACGTCGACGCTGCTGGCGCTTGGCGGCATCGGCATCTTCGTGGCGCTGTTCGTGATAGCCCGAGCTCTGGCGCCGACCGGCACCGACCAAACGACGACGAAAGAAAACGCCTAGCAACCGAATCGGTGCCCCGTCTGCGCAGCCGCGCAGACGGGGCACCGGGGGAAAAGGAGCGGACATGCTAAACGAACGCAACGCCATCGGGCTCGAAACCTCCGCTGACGCTTTCGAGCTGGCTTCGCTTGCGATGACGTACCCCGACAGGCGCTTCGCCGCAGCGGTAGCCGACGGAACGTTCGCGCAAGCCTGGAGCCGTGCGATTCGGCAAGTGTTGGGCGAGAACGCCACGGAAGCCGGGGCGATAGCGGGCTCGGCATTCCCGCACAAATCGCCCGACGACATCTTTCACCAGCTGCGATGCTCGTACACCAACACGTTTCTCAACATGCCCCGGCCGAAGGTTTCCCCCTACGAATCCGCCTGGACGTCTGACGACAAGGCGCTGCTGTACGCCAACGACACCTGCAGGACCGTGCGGGAATGCTACCGCGCTCATGGCATGGAGCCGGAAGCGCTGCACGAGCCCGCCGACCATATAGCCTACGAGCTGGGGTTTTTCTCGTTGCTGGCGAAAAGCGGCGAAGTCGGGGGTGCGAAGCGTTTCTGGCAAGATCACCTGGGCCTATGGTTGAAACGGCTGTGCGCTGCGGTGATCGCGAGGGACGAGCCCTTCTACGCACCGCTGTTCCGCGACCTATCCGAGGTCGCCGCATCCGTCAACGAATCCCTTGAGCCCAAGGGAGCGCGGTCGTGAAGCCGGAATCGACTCCCCCGAAGAAGAACCGATGCGCCAGCCGCGCCGCCCGAACGGCAGCCCTTACCGCGGCTCTGTTCGCAATAGCCATGGCGACAAGGGGAATCGCCCTGAGTTTTCCCAACAGGTACGGCTTACATGCAGCACTGTGCGCACCGCTATTTGCGTTGGCGTTCGGTGTTCATTTGCGAAGATACCGGCATCCCAGCTCCATCCCGGCATCGATCGCGATTATGACCTGCGCACTCGCAGTCATGAGACCCCTTGAAATGGGCATGCCGTTCGCTTGCACCACCGTATTGACGGCACTTGGATGCCTGGCGACGAATGCTCGGCAAGGGTGTGCAGCAAGCATCATCTTGCCCTCAAGTTGCGCTTTCTTGTACCCGCTGACCATGCTTGCAGGCGTCATCGGCGCAAGATGCAGCCTGTCCTCGTTGGCAAACGGCATGCAGCTGCTCGCATTCGCTCTCGATGCGCTCCTTTGCCTGCTTGTTGCCACCGCAACGGCGAAAAGCGCAAAACCGTAGCATCGACCTTCTCATGATATGGTTGCAAGCTCACCGTCACCCACAAGCTCGGCAACAAAAAAGACGCCAAGCCGCATCCAGGCTTGGCGTCTTCTGTTTTCCCAGGTCAATCCTACAGTCCGTAAAATTCCGTGGTCAAAGGCCTTGCGAACAGGTCCTTCGCTGCCGCTTTCGGGTCGGCGCCTTCCCACACCACGCTGCGCACCACGTCGGTGATGGGCAGCTCGACATCGTAGGCGTCCGACAGCGTTTTCAGCGTTTTGCACGCCAGCGCGCCTTCGACCACCATGTGCGTGCGCTCGCGATACGCGTCAAGCGTGCCGCCCTTCGCCAGCTCCACGCCGAACGAACGGTTGCGCGAATGCTCGGAGGTGCACGTGGCGATCAGGTCGCCCGCGCCCGCCAAGCCCATGCACGTGATGGCTTGCCCGCCGCACTTCACCGTCAAGCGGCTCATCTCGGCCAAGCCGCGCGTCATGAGCATGGCTGCCGTGTTGTCGCCATAGCCCAAGCCATACGCCACGCCCACGGCAATGGCGATGACGTTCTTGAACGCGGCGCACAGCTCCACGCCCGTGACGTCGTCGCTGGTGTAGGTGCGGAACGTCGGCGAGGCGAACAGGTCGCGGAACAGCACCGCCGTATCCTGACCCGACGACGCGATCACGGTGCCCGCCGGCTTGGCCTTGATGACCTCCTCGGCATGATTGGGACCCGAGAGCACCGCCAGACGGTCCTTGTTGCCCAGCTCGGACTCGAACACACCCACAGGCAGATAGCCGCTGTCGGCCTCCACGCCCTTCGAACAGATGATGATAGGGAACTGGTCGTCCACCACGTCGGACAGGGCGCGCGCCACGCCACGCAGCAGGTTCGAGGGCGTCACGATGACGGCAGCCTTCGCACGCAAGAGCGCATCGCGGTACGACGTGGTGGCCACGATGTTGTCGGACAGCTTCGCATCCGAAAGGTAGCGCGGGTTGACGTGCTCGTGATTGATACCGTGCACCACCGAATCCTTGCGCGCCCACAGGCTTACGTTATGCCCATTGAGGGCCAGCGTCTGCGCCAACGCGGTTCCCCACGAACCGGCGCCGATGACTGCAACCTTCATGTCGTCGTCCACTTTCTTACGCTTCCTTATCCTTTTGCCCGATACGGCGCTCGTTGCCGGCGCGCAGGCGCTCGATGTTACCGCGATGCGCCCAAACCACCGTCAGCGCGGCAACCGTGGTGCACACCCACGCTGCCGGCGCGAACGTGGCGTACAGGAAGTAGTACGCGGCGAACAGCGGGCATGCCCCCGCGGCGGCGATGGAGCCCACCGACACGTACTTGGTGGCAAGCACCAACACGGCGAAGATGGCCAGCTCAAGGCATGCACCCTGCCAGCCGA
>ERZ838483.2237-NODE-2237-length-12172-cov-9.455641_pt1 | contig 12172 bp, 12 predicted proteins | sample MGYA00519939_ERZ838483 | MGnify/ENA primary metagenome ERZ838483 (study PRJEB31850, sample SAMEA3708836) | human gut metagenome | biome: human gut; feature: human-associated habitat; material: faeces | place: China | collected 2014 ... | reverse complement strand
AACTGCCCGCACTGCGGGCAGAAGTGATTGGGCAGAGCGTCGGTTCCGACGCCAGCCCTTTATCCTGCTATAAATAAAATCCTCCGATAACCGCTCAATCTGCCGAAGTTACGTCCCATACGGCGTGGGAAAGTCCTCTCCAGCGTGGTTTCAAATCACACTCGCACAAACGGCTCACGTTCGCTTTCGCAGGTGAAAGCGGGTACACACGCCACCCCATCTCCTAACCGCGCACACAGCGGCTCACGCGGCGAAACAGGGGCGTTTCGGACGGGGGGTGGTATCACTACCCTCGGAGCGTTTTGCGCGGTTCGGAAACCCTGCGCGGCCGGGTATCAGAACGGCAAACTTTGCCGCTTTTGGGCCTTGGTCGGGGGCGCTCCCGAAGAACGCAGAGAGCCTGCGGGACAGCGATGCGCTTATGCGCGTCGCTGTTCCGAGGCGTCGCGGCCCCGCTGGGCTGCGTGATCCCATTGCTGTTTCTCTCACCGCACCGATGGGCTTCACGGTTTTGTCTGGCCACGATAACAGCATGCAGAGAAAGATACTCGCCGGTTTCACACGCTGGTCTGCTCCATGCGTCTTGCCACTCGCTGCCGTTCCTTTGCTCTGTCCACAGCATCCATCTGCCGCCGATAAAACTGGTCGATGGAAAACTGGATGGGCAGGATCGTGTAGAGCAGACTTCCGTTTTGCTTGCGCCCGTCCCGCGTGATGATGCTGGTGCGCTCCGTGACGATGAGCCCGCGTTCCTCCAACTCCTGCACATACTTCCGCACGGTGTTGTTGCTCATACCCACCGCCTTGCCGATGGTGGCGTAGCTGGGATGGCACTGATAGGTTCTGCGGTCTTCGATGCGGAGCAGGTAACCGTAGACAGCGATCGCACCGTGAGACAGACCCAGCTGATAGATCTCATTGGGCAGAGGAAAATAGTTCTTGACCGGGTCGCGCTTTGTCCAAGTTCTCATCTGGCACCTCCAGTCTGCCGCTCTACCCACTGTTGGAATTTATCCTTGGGCACCACGAACCGACTGCCGATGCGCACGGACGGAAATACTTCTTCGTGCATCAGCTCGTAGGCACTGGAGATGGACACGCCCAGCACCTTTGCCACCAGTTCCGCGTTGAGGAACAGCGGCAATTCATCGTAGCTGTGATAGGTTGATATTTTCAAAATCGTTACCTCCAATAGAATTCAGAGAAAAATTACTTGCGTTTCGGAGGTCCCTCTGTTAGACTGTTTGCAGATGGAGTCTGCGTTTTCCGAAACGCGGCACGCCGCTGGACTGCTGCAACAGTTCAGCGGTTTTCCTTTTTGTAGGAACGATAGATACCGATCCCCCCTTTCTTAACGATCTTCTGCCACGCACCGTACCCGTTCCTGCCCTGCGGCCTTGTTTGACCCGCACGGCGTTTTCATCTGCCCTGGCACGCTCGACCGCTTTACCGCGGCGTCCTGGCGTTACTTCTCCGGCGTGTATCATCTCCGGTGATGGGTATTCAGTTGTCGAGGTGCTTTTTCGGATTTGTGACCGTCTTTTTCATTGACAATCCGCAGTCTTCGTGTTAGACTAACTGTAAATTACTTTTGACAGTCTTTCCGTAATCGTATGGTAACATACTTTTCACCCCTTGTCAAGACTGTTCTTATTTCTATATTATGATTGTCTATTTAGAGGTGAACTGTCATGTGGTATGCCAAAATGTACTTCTCTGAGGGCAGAGAGATTTTCCAGTATGATTCCCTTGGTATGCAAGGCGTTCCGGACGTCCAGAAGGAGTTCCCCTTTCTGGAAAGCCTGCTTGCCTTTCAGGAACTGGACTGTGCGGAAGTGACGCCGATACTGCAAAGCATCACTGATAACTGGAGCCGGTTTATCGCAGAGGATGACAGGGACGCACTTGAGAATTTCAAGAGAAAACTGGGGAGGTTAGCCTCCATACACATCTATTTTCGACTTCTCTATGTTCACTGCCGCTACCGCCAGTCAGCGATGTACATTCAAAATGACCAAGGCAGTGCGGAGGATGCGCAGATACTGGACGAACTGCGCCAGCTCCCTGAACAGCTTCCGCGGTATCAGCAGCAGATCCAACGCTTTTTTGAGTTGGTGCTGAATGTAGACAGTGCGGGACGGGAGCCGCAGGCACAGGCGGCAAAAAATTATACCTACGATATGCCGAAAGATCCCGGCCTGTTTTGTTTCCGTCCCATCCCGCTCAGCTTTGAGCCGGTGGAGCCGGGGCGGTGTTCGCCGGTGCTGTATTCCTCCAGCATCCGGGACATGATCGACTACTCTCTGCGGAGCTGCGTGGAGCGGAACATCACCGTGCGGCGCTGCAAGAACTGTGGCCGCTGGTTTCCGCAGACCGGGCGGGTCAGCGCGGAGTATTGCGAGCGGCCCGTTCCGAAAGGGCAGCAGCGCTGCCGCGACATCGGTGCTCTGAAGCAGTGGACGCTCCGGCAGGCAGGCAATGATGCTTTCAAAGCTTACCGGAAAGAATACAAGCGGCGCTTTGCGTGGATCAAGGCCGGCCGGATCACCGACCAGCAGTTTTACGATTGGAGCGAGCGGGCCAGAGCGGAGAAGGATAAATGTGAGCAGGGCCTGATCTCTCAGAAGGAACTGGAGGTCTGGCTGAAGGAATCCAAATGAAAAACCGTGTGCTGACCTTGCGGTCAGCACACGGTGTTCTTTGTCTATAGCGAGGCAGATTCTCTATGCATATGGAGCAAGGTTTAATGGCCGCAGAATACTTTACAAGTACTTTTTAATTTTGCTTTTTAACAAAAGAAATCCCCGTTCTGTAAATAAAAAGCAGCGGGTGGACACTTGCAAAGTCCGCCCGCTGATGGTAATATACCGCAAACTGTGAATCAAAAAAATGTTGGGATTTTTCTGCAATTACGATGAATAAGGGGGGATGTTGCGGTCGGCTATGTAAAAGACCGCAAATCACATCAAGTGCTGCTCTGGAGTGGAATGGCTTTGGAATGAAATGCAGGGCGCCCAAATCCAGAGCTTTCTTCGCAACCCGGTCAGATACAACACTGGAAAGGAAAATTGTCTTTGGAGCAAGTCCCTGCCGCCACAGTTCTTCCAGAACAGTCAGTCCACAGATATCAGGCAGCGCCACATCCATCAGAAGAAGATCTGGCATATGCTTCTGTATGCTCAGAAGAACATCACGGCCTGTGCCAACAGTCATTATAGAAATATGGCTATATTTTTCTGCAATTCTCCACATTAACCAGCGGAACTCATCACTGCCATCAGCTAATAACACTGTTTTGCGATGTTTCATTGAAAAACTTCCCCTCATCCAATTTAGAACCCATATGTATTGGGCACGCAGACTGCAGATTATATTCTTTACGCAACCTCCTTTTGATCCTGAATCTGGAACTGTTTTCGTATTTTGTTTAGGAAGTCACTTAATTCGTCTGATTCCAGCATCAGTAAAAAGAACAGCAAGGCGATAGCGGAGCAACAACTGCACCCGCGTTCCAGATCACTATATGCACGGGAGGTAATGTGTAATCGCTCGGACATTTCCTCCTGAGTTAGTTTCTTTGCATTACGAAATTCTTTTATCTGCGCCGAAAATAGATTTCGGAGCAATGACTTGTAGCTGCTCACTCGACAAAACCTCCGTATATTCGACTAATACAGAGATTTTATACTTGGAAGAAGCATACTTCCACGAAGCACACTTCGTATTACTTTGCCTTTAACATAAGCTATACACCCTCACGGAATTGAAAATTGGCCAAATAAATGTTCTTCGAAATCTATTACTCATATTTGCGTAAGGAGTCCATTATGAAAGAATATTATCTTACAAAAGAGAAAATTGATGCCTTTGCATCTATGCTCTATCAAGCAGAAAAATCAAAGGCTACGATTGAAAAATATCTGCGTAGCATCCGAATGTTTTCACAGTATCTTGCTGGCAACCCTGTTAATAAAAGTGCTGCTATTACATGGAAGGAACAACTGCAACAGCAAAACAATTATGCTCCATCAACAGTGAATGCGGCCTTAGCGGCCCTTAATAATCTATTTTCCTTTCTCGGATGGACAGACTGTCGTACTCATTATCTAAAAATCCAGCGACGTTTATTCCGCGATGCAGGGCAGGAGTTATGCAGATGCGACTATGAAAGACTGGTATCAGTCGCCTACGAAACAGGACAAGAAAAGATTGCACTAATTATGGAAACTATTTGCGCGACAGGCATTCGTGTCAGTGAACTACGGTATGTCACTGTGGAAGCTGCACGAGCAGGGCAGGCTACTGTTTTCCTCAAGGGAAAAATCCGCACGATTATTTTACCTTCCAAACTGTGTCGAAAATTACTGGACTATGCGAAAACACAGAAAAATACCTCCGGAGAGATATTCCTCTCCAGAGGCAAAAAGTCCATGGGACGTTGTCGGATTTGGGCAGAGATGAAGCACCTGTGTCCGGCAGCAGGAATTGAACCCTCCAAGGTTTTTCCCCATAACTTGCGGCACTTGTTTGCCGCAAGTTATTATCAGGCGTACAAGGATATTGTGAAATTGGCAGATATCCTGGGCCATTCCGGCATTGAAACGACTCGCATCTATTTGCTTACCACAGGTCAGGAACACCGCCGACAAATGGAAAAGCTACGACTGGTATTCTGAACGGAATCCGTATTCCGTTGTACTTGACAGCAACTCCGCATAAAATAACCCATTTTATTTGCTTATTTTATCCCAACTCTGAAAGAAGCACAAGGGACAAATTAAAAGCTCCCACAATTTAAGCACAAAAAGTAAGCCGCAGAGGCAAAGCCTTCAGCAGCTTCAGTTTTTGCGGCCATTTTCCTGGTAAAACAGGGAAATGGCCGCTTTCTTTATGCCAATGCGTCTGCAATATACCTGCCTGTCCTCCATACGGAATACGGATTCCGTTATGCAGGCTGAAGTGCATATCGACTCTTAGCGGCAGGTCTGAGAACCCATTTTCAAGAAGTTCAGGAATAAAAACCGACCTTGATGATGGGCGACAGGCGTTAATTGAAACACGCACTTATATAGTACAGAAATACAGCCTTTCACCGGGTCAGCGCATAACAACGTCGTTCTGGCGTAGTGGGAGGCATTTATGACAGTCGATATCAACCGTCCTGACGAAGATACCATGTGGAAACTCCTGAAAGAAAACCCCGGCAACGCAGTAGGCGCTATTCTGCGTCTGTCGTGGCTTCAGGGAATGACCAGAGAAGAAATCTGCTCGCTGACCTGGGGAGATATTTACACCGAGAAAAAAATAATTGCATTGAAAGACCGGGAAATCCCTCTGAATGATGATACACAGCAGTGTCTGCACCTGAGAATTACAGCATCCTCGAATATGTCGCCATATGTTGTTGCCTCTGAAAAATATCAGGACGCCATGGCCCCCAGTTCTGTTTCCCGACTCGTTCGGAAAACGTTGGATCGAGCCGGTATGCCCCATGTGCGGCTGACGGATCTGCGCCACGATTATGTCATTCGTCAGATTGAAGAGCATGGCTGGGCCTATGCCATACGCGTTTCCGGCTTGTCGGTGGATACGTTCCAAAGAACGTATGCAGGTCTGAAGCTTCACCAAAATGTAAAATCACAGTGCCTGTCGAAAGAAAACGGTGAATATCAGATGTGGAAGGTCCTTCAGGATAGCAAAGATACCCCCGCGGGAATTGCGCTGTGGCTTCGGTGGCAGATGAATCTCCAATTGACGGAGATTGCAGCTTTGACATGGGATCAAATAGATTTTCAGGAAAATGTAATCCGCCTGGAACAGCGGACGATCCCGCTGGCGCTCTCTGTACGAAGTGTCCTTTTACGTGAATATGCCCACCGCGCAGAGGGGGAAGATCCCCACGTTGTTCTGTCACCCGGTATTCGCCATCCCATGGATGTTGCCCGCATTTCCAAACTCATGAGAACCGCTTTGATCCGTGGCAATGTAGAGAATGTGACAATCCGCTACTTGCGCGGAAATACCCAAAAGGATTCGGAGAAAGTGCAGATTGAACATTTGGCCCGGACACAAGGGTATCTGCTGCGGGCAGATGTTGTTGCAGCACTACAGGTGTCCCCGGCAACTGCTCACGCCCGCCTGAAGGAGCTGACGGAGAAAGGCCGGCTTGTGAGGGTGAATTCGACCTACTATCCGCCCGGAGCCGTCGCTGCCCCGGAGCAGCAGGAAGAATCTGTCCGGGCCTATCTGACTGAAAACGGCAAAGGCTGTCTGATGGAGCTGGCGAAGCATCTTGGGCTTCAGGAACGCCAGTGCGGCCGTATTTTGAAGCAGATGGTCTTGGCAGGCGTCCTGTGTAACGAAAAGGGAGTTTACACGCTGTCAGCGCCGGCTGCCGGGCAAAAAAGAAACTTTGCTGATGAGCAGAAAGCGACGGGAAAGTAACGATTCATCAGCAGTCAATGCACGGTTTGCGTGCAGTGTAACACTTGGATTAAAAGGCTTTCAAAACCGTAGACAGGGCCATTTTTTGTGGTTAAATTAGCATTGCGAAAGGAACTTCGCGGGGTTTTCTCCGGGCTGGAACGAGACACCAGTTCCTTACGACTTATGTCAAAGGAAACGGGGTTCCAGCCCGTCAGAGGCCCACAGAAGGAACTGACGCAAATATTTTAAGGAGGAAAGAAAAACCATGAAGAAATTTCTTTCATTGGTTCTGGCTCTGGTAATGACCATGTCCCTGGTCACTGTCAGCGCCGGCGCCAAGGACTTCACCGACAGCAGCAAGATCAATTACAAAGAAGCTGTTGACGTGATGTCCGCCGCAAAGGTCATCGACGGCTATGCCGAAGGTGACTTCCGTCCCACCAACACCCTGACCCGTGGTGCTGCCGCCAAGATCATCTGCAACCTGATCCTTGGCCCCACCACCGCATCCGCCCTGGTGGCTGATGCTGCTCCTTACAAGGACGTTCCCACCACCAACACCTTCGCTGGCTACATCGCTTACTGCCAGAAGGAAGGCATCATCTCCGGCTATGCTGACGGCACCTTCCGTCCCGGCAACAGCCTGACCGGCTATGCTTTCATGAAGATGCTGCTGGGCGCTCTGGGCTATGACGCCGAGACCGAGAACTACACCGGCAACAACTGGTCCATCAACGTTGCCAAGCGCGCTCTGAACATCGGTCTGGACGATGATCTGACCGGCGATTTCAACGGCGTCAAGGCTGTCAACCGTGAAGAGGCTTGCCTGTATGCCTTCAACACCCTGAAGGCCACCATGGTGGAGTATGAGAACAACAACTCCGTCACCGTCAACGGCATCACCTTCACCAACAAGTCCACCGCCAAGGAAGTTACCACCGGCAACAAGACCGGTCTGGCCATCGGCGATGAGAAGACTCTGCAGTTCGCCGAGAAGTACTTCCCCGATCTGAAGGGCACCTCTGACAAGGACGATTTCTCTCGTCCCGCTACCACCTGGAAGAACAAGTCCAAGGAAATCGGCACCTATGCCAAGACTCCTGACGCCGTTTACACCGACAAGGTGAAGGGCAAGGAAGTCTATGCTGATCTGGGCGACAAGTTCGGCTTCGAGAAGTATGGCGAAGATGAAGATGCCGCTTTCTTCGTGGACGGCAAGCTGACTGCTAAGAGCACCAAGGCAACTCCCACCGCTTACACCGATGGCTTCGCTGTTGAGAAGAACAATGACAAGAAGATCGGCGGCAAGGGCGTCCTGACCGAGGTCTATGTCATTAAGGACGGCGTCAAGGAAGACGTGGACGGTGTCCGCATCGTTGAGATCAACACCTACGTTGCCACTGTCGAGGATGACTACGACAAGGACGACGAGGAGCTGGATATCGACGTCAAGAACTTCGACGGCGATTTCGTGAAGGACGGCGAGGTTCTGTCCTCTGACGATTTCGACGGTCTGGATGCTTTCAAGGAAGACGATGTCGTTCTGGTGACTGTTGCCTATAACGACAACGGCAAGTATGAGGTCAAGTCCATCGAGAAGGCTGATACCACCACCGCCAAGGTTACTACCTATGAGAGCAACTATGACGATGGCTGGATGGACGAGAAGGACAGCGTCACCGCCGGCGGCACCAAGTACAACTACAGCGCCAAGTTCGCCGCTCTGTGCAGCTTCAACGGTGAGTATGAGATTGGTGAGGACGCCGTGTTCTATCTGGACAACTACGGCTTCGTGATCGCGGTTGACGAGGTTGACACCGATGACGAGTATGTCTATGTTGACAGCTACGAGGCTTCCGGTGTTTCCACCAAGGCTACCATCAGCGCTTATGCCTACTTCACTGACGGTACTGCCAAGAAGATCGAACTCAACGAAGTTGATGACGTGAAAGCCAAGAACGCTGTCACTCCTTCTACGGATGATGCTGGCTATCTGTTCACCTACAAGACCAAGAGCAACGGCAAGTATGATCTGACCTCTAAGAAGTGGACTAAGGATTCCAACAACAAGAATACCAATGAGGCCAAGGCTCTGGCTGAAATCGTGGAAGACAAGGATTGGACTACCAGTTCTGACGGCAATACCAAGAGCGCTTCCATTGAGGCCAAGTATGTTGTGGATGTGATGGGCGCCCGCGCTACCAAGGAGACGACGTTCGTAATCATCAATGGTGATGACGAGGCCACGGTCTACACCGGCATCAAGAACCTGCCCACTATTGACCTGACTATCCCCGCCAATGGCACTTTGGAAGAGGAAGATACCCCCAAGTTCGCTGTCGTGACTGACGGCCGCTATGCCCAGTATGTGTTCATCGACCTGGCCAACGACGATTACGCCGATACCGAGGGCGCTGACAGCAAGGGCAGCGTGTTCTTCCTGTACGAGGGTGACTACGACAAGAAGGGCAAGGATTCCGACAAGAACGTGTACTATCAGTACAACGCCATCGTGGACGGCAAGGAAACCACTCTGAAGTTCAACGAGGACTTCGATGATCTGGAGAACGGCCTGTACACTGATGTCAAGGTTGACGAGAACGGCTACATCAAGAGCTGCAAGCAGGTTACTACCAAGTACACCGAGGCTCTCGACAACGAGAAGAACTACAGCCAGAGCCTGTACACTCCTGCCCGCGTCATGGAGAAGGACGGCGACGTTCTGACCTTCGTTGAGGCGAACGGCAGCAATGCCACCAAGGGCTTCTATCTGGCTGATGACTGCAAGGTAGTCGTGATTGACGGCACCGATGTTGAAACCTATTCTCTCTCCAAGATTGAGAAGAACTACAACATCGAGGCAGTCTGGACCATCATGAACGACGATCAGGATGTCACCACTCTGTTCCTGAAGGTTGTTGAAAAGTAAACTGATTTCACCTGATTCTGTAATCATCTGAAATGCAGCCACCCCGCCATTTTGGCGGGGTGGCTTTTTCCATGCACGTTTTTATACACGAATCCCGGCAGAGAGAGGGGGAGATGCTGGGACGGCTGCGTACTGCGTCCGGCAATCTGAAAATCGAAGGTTGGGGAGTGACGTATGAGAACGGTATATGTGCAGGAATTGATGCGCCTGCCGCTGGGCAAGCAGGGGGAAACGAATGGGTAAAAGTTGCAGAAACAACTTTAACAGAGATTGTTAATGAAATAAGACTGAACTTTGACCCTTGCAAGGCTGTCTATCTTGAATTCCAATATGGAGCAGTAGAAAACGATCTGGGCGTTATTGGGATACCTCTCAGGACAGCTGGACGCCGGGCATGACTGGCACGGAAAGCCTGTGGGAACGCATTGACGAAACCCACGACGGCACGAAGTACGACCCCATCCCCTACAGCGGCAGCATGGCGCTGGAAAACGGCAAGTACTACACGCAGGACGGCGTGACGTATCTGTGCAACCGGGATACCGGTAGCCCGGTGTATCATCCGCTGAGCGCACTGGTGGGGCTGTATGTGGAGGCAGTTTCGGAGTAACCATCGCTGCGGGCGCAGCGTAAAATTATGTGAAAGGGAGTAATCGTATGAGCATGACTGAAATTCTCAACAAGTACACCGCAGGCCAGACCACGTTGGAGGAGACCAACGCCGCGCTGGCGGAGATGGGCGCTGGCATCCATCTGGAACCCGGCAAAAATGAGCTGACCGCCGAAGAAACCGCAGCGGCCAAGGCAGAGACTGCCGCCAACGCCAACGGCTTCGGCCTGCTGGATACCGGCACCGGCACGCTGGACAAGGTGGAGGTCAGGGACGGCCATCTGGTGGGCTGCGACTGCGGCGAGATGTACGCCCTGTGCATGATCGCCGGAAAGGTTTTCACTGTCAAGGGGGCGGCGCTGACCGAGGCAGAGTGATGACCGGCGCACTGAATGCAAAGACCCGCCGGGCGGTGCTTCAGATTGCGGAGTGGCAGGAGGGCGTCGTGGAGATGCCCTCCAACTCCAATAAGGTCAAGTACAACACGGCATACTATGGCCGGGAGGTCTCCGGCCGCGCGTATCCGTGGTGCATGGCGTTTGTGTGGTGGGTGTTCCGAGAGGCCGGGTTCAGTCTGTACAAAACCGCCAGCTGCACGGCGTTTGTCAACCGCTATCGGGTGTACGCGCCCCGGCAGATCGTCACCAGCAGCTTTCGGCCGGGGGACATCGTATTTTTCGATTTTTCCGGCAGCCGCAAAAAGACAGAACACGTGGGGATCGTGGCGGGCGTTGTCGGCAGCACGATCCTCACCATTGAGGGCAACACCGGCGCCGGCAACGACACCAACGGCGGGGCCGTCATGAAGCGCCGCCGGAACGTGGGGCTGATTACCGTAGGCATCAGGCCGGGGTATCCTGATCCGGCATAACAAAACCGCCTCGCAGCGTGACGCTGTGGGGCGGCCTTTCATATTCGTGTGTAATTTGATTTGCTATTCCGCCTCTTTCGTGGAAATTCCGGCAATGTCTTTGCAATTCTGGTAGGCCCGCAAACTGTTGAAAATAAAAGGAAAACCGGGGAACCATTGCGGATCCTCGGTTTCCTTATCTGTGAAGCGCTGACAAAAAAGATGCAATATCTTCCATTTCCCGCAAGGAAAGGGATGCTTGCAGGGAAAACCTTTGTCGGGTTTTCCTGCTTTTGAATAGATCCGCCGCAGGCGGACGATCTGCACAGCAGATCGAAAGCGCACCAAAGAGAAACACCACCCTGTTGGGTGGTGTTTCTCTTTGGTGACCCGGCGGGGATTCGAACCCCGGACCCACTGCTTAAAAGGCAGTTGCTCTGCCGACTGAGCTACCGGGTCATAGCTGATTCTGCCGCGCCCGCATAAGGGACGGCGGGGGCCGGCTTCGCTGGTCGCTGGCAGGGACGGCTGGACTCGAACCAGCGGATGAGGGAGTCAAAGTCCCTTGCCTTACCACTTGGCTACGCCCCTAAGTGGAAAAAGAGAGGGAACCGGGGATATCCCGGTCCCCTCATGTCTGGGGTGGGTGATGGGACTCGAACCCACAACACCTGGAACCACAATCCAGTGCTCTGCCAATTGAACTACACCCACCACATATAAACCGTTCATACCGACGCTGCCCAGAGAGCTGGTACGCCAGGAGGGACTCGAACCCCCGGCCCACTGCTTAGAAGGCAGTTGCTCTATCCAGCTGAGCTACGGGCGCTTATTGCGGGTTCATGTCCGCGAGGGACATACTGCGTAAGATATTATAGCAACGGAGAGCCGGGTTGTCAAGCATTTTGCAAAAACTTTTTTACAAATCCGGCGGGATTTTTCCCGTGAAATACACCTCATACCACTCAATAAAGCAGTAAAACGCCCAGAGCTTCGTCATAGCGTTGGTTTTTCCCGCACGGTGGGCGTCCAGCAGGGCGCAGAGCGCACCCGTGTCAAAAAAGCGCTCGGCTGCCGGGCCGGTGAGTTTGGCCTTGACCAGCGCGTAATATTTCTCCTGCCGCAGCCAGTCCGCCAGCGGCACGGGGAAGCCGCGCTTCGGCGCGTCGGCCAGTTGGGGCGGCAGGCGGCGGGCCGCGGCGGCGCGCAGGGCGATTTTTCCGCGCCGCCCGGTGCAGCGGTACCGCCGGGGCAGGGCCTGCGCCGCGGCCAGCACCTGCCGGTCCAGGAACGGCACCCGCAGCTCCAGGCTGTGGGCCATGCTCATGCGGTCCGCCTTGCGCAGGATGTCCCGCGG
>ERZ838483.2236-NODE-2236-length-12173-cov-2.853771_pt1 | contig 12173 bp, 9 predicted proteins | sample MGYA00519939_ERZ838483 | MGnify/ENA primary metagenome ERZ838483 (study PRJEB31850, sample SAMEA3708836) | human gut metagenome | biome: human gut; feature: human-associated habitat; material: faeces | place: China | collected 2014 ... | reverse complement strand
ACGGCACTGGCAGTGCGCCCGCCACGCAGAACAATACGGCAGACAATACTGCGCCCGCCACGCAGGATGGTGCTCATGAGAGCACAGCGGAAGACCTTGACAAAGAGTTTAAGGCTCTGATTAAGGACAAGTACAAGAATGCGTATCAAAAGCACATCAACGCTGCAATGCAAAAGAGGTTCCGTGCTGATGAAGCCGCACAGGCACAGTATGACAGGGTGTTGCCCCTGCTTGATATGCTGGGCGAAAAGTACGGCGCAGACGCTACGGACCCGGAGGCACTCATGCAGGCCCTGGAAGATGACAACAGCTTCTACGAGCAGGAGTCAGTGGAGAAGGGTGTGCCGATCGAGTCGCTGAAACAGATGCACAAGCTGGAGCGTGAGAACGCTGCGTTTCGACAGGAAATGCAGGAACGCGAGCGGCAGAACGCAGCAGCGCAGCAGTACCAGCAATGGCTGGACGAGAGCGAGGCGGTCAAGTCCTTGTATGGGGACGCATTTGACCTGGATACGGAACTGGCAGACCCTGAGTTTGTCTCTCTGTTAAAATGTCCTGGCATTACGCTCAAGACTGCCTTCGAAGCACGCCACCTTACTGAGCTCACCGGTGGCGCAATGCAGTTTGCAGCCCAAAGCACGGCGAAAGCCGCTGCGGACACGATCCGCTCACGCGGTCATGTGCCGAAAGAGAACGCATCTTCTACCGCTCCTGCGGTCAAGACTTCTGTCAACATTGCTGCCTTGACAAGAGAGCAGCACCAACTCATCAACAAGAAAATTGCGACAGGGGAATTGAAAACGCCGGAGGATATTAAACGATTCCTTAGCGGCAAGTAAAAACCGATCCTCTGTCAGAAACGGAGGAAACATGAATAAGAAAATGAACCTGCAGCTGTTCGATGGCACCGCCAACATGGCTGCAACGACTGACACCGGCCTTGCGGCTGAGATCAAGGAATACTATGTCAAGGAGCTGCTGGAGAACGCAACACCTAAGATGGTACATACGCAGTTCGGTCAAAAACGCAATATTCCTAAGGGCTCTGGCAAAACCATTGAGTGGCGTAAGTTCTCCCAGCTGCCCCCGGCAACGCAGCCGCTGGTGGAAGGTGTAACGCCTACAGGCATTAAGCGTACCGTTACTTCTATCAAGGGCAATGTAAGCCAGTACGGCGACTACATTAAACACACCGATATGCTGCAGACCACCGCGTTTGATAATGTGATCGTGGAGGACTGTAAGGAGCAGGGTAACCAGGCTGGTAACACTATTGATGTGGTCACCCGCAATGTACTGCAGAATTGCGGCAGCGTGTGCTTTGCTGGCGGCAAGACCACGCGAGAAAGTCTGACTGCGGACGACAAGCTGACTGTTGCCGATGTAAAGAAGATGGTGAACCGACTGAAGCGCCGGGATATCACCACCATTGACGGCTATTATGTTTGCATTATCCATCCGGATGTTGCTACGGACATCATGTTGTCTAACGAGTGGGAAGAGATGCACAAGTACGCAGATACCACAGCACTCTTTGAGGGCGAGATCGGTAAGATCGGCAAGTGCCGCTTCATTGAGACTTCTAACGCTGCCGTGTACAAGCAGACTACCGGTTCTAAGCTGGCCGTATATGGTACGCTGTTCCTGGGTGCCAATGCTTATGGCGTTACTGAACTGGAAGGCTTGGGTTTGGATTATATCGTTAAGCCGCTGGGCTCTGGCGATGATCCGCTGAACCAGCGTAGCTCTACCGGTTGGAAGGCCACACATTGCTGTACCCTTCTGAACGATTACGCCATTATCAGATTCGAGAGTTGCAGCTATATGAGTGCTGATCCAGCAGTGGAAGCAAACATTACGACTGTTTAAGGAGAGTTAATCATGGCAGACAAACAAGAGACTACTGCATCCAAGTGGAAAAAGGTAACCATTACAATTCCTATGGATATGCTTAATGGGGAAACCCACATGTTCGCTTCCGTAGGCGGCGTTGGGGATTTTCTCATTGAAAGAGGAATTCCTGTTGAGGTGCCGGAGCCGATTGCAATTATCGTCAATCAGCGTATCGACATGGAAATGCAGAATGCCAAGCTCATTCAAAAGCTGACTGCACAGGCAGCCGGTATGTAACCGACAAAGGGCGGACGGAATATTCCGTCTGCCCTTTTTACTATGAGGAGGGAACAACAATATGACGATTGCGGAAGCAGTCAACCAGGCGGACAAGCTGTGCCCCAACACGACCTTTTCGATGAACGAAAAAATCGCCTGGCTGAACAGACTAGATAAACAAATCAAATTGGAAATTATGGACGCCAGAGAGGGCGCACCTGCCTTTGCCGGGTACACGGAGAAAACGCCGAATACCCAGGAACTGCTTGTGCCGTCTCCCTATGACGAACTTTACATACATTACTTGCAGTCCCAAATGCTGCTGTACACCGGTGACTTCAACCGATACAGCGCTGTAAATTCTGTATTCAATACAATGCTGGCCTCATTCCGTAACCAGTACAACCGCACACACGCGGCCAAGAATGTGCCGCTGCGCTTTTAGGAGGTGCGTTTATGCAAAGACCAGTGCTTAGCAATGTAAGTAACAACCGAGAGATGATCTCCACATTCCTTGGCTATAACCACCGAGTTGTGCAGCAGGCTGGCGAGTTCTTTAATACCGAGAATATCACATTGGACGATTACCCTATGCTATCCAACCGTGCACCGATGAACCGGTACAAGTATCCGGAGTTTGATGGCGAGGTTGTAGGTGAAATTTACACATTAGATGGTGATGAGCGTGTGTACAATCGGATGTCGATTGTGAATAGTGCGTTTCAGGTCCACAAATATGGCAAAGCAGGGGACGAAATAGGAAGCTCTTTGGAACCGAAAATTGTAGTTCGGAGGGTTATGACCATTCGCTACTTTATTCGTTTTAAGGCGGCATTGAAAGAAAAAATTGCGGTAAGATTAGGACCAGATGGTTCGGATCCGTATAGTTTCGATGAAGCAGTTTCGTATATTGGATGTGAAGCTGCTCCGTATGCTGATGTGTGCATTCATATTGGATCAGACGAACACACTTTTGATAATGGCGTTCTTTTTGCGCTTGGCAAGAATGTGAAGATGGAAACCGAAACGGATAAAGTCTTAGTGGTCGATACGATCTATAGGGAATATGAATTGGAAGCACAAAGACCCATTTACAAGGACGAAACACAGCAGAACGCTTCTGATAAAGAAATTATTGATACGTTAGAGCAGGAAAGCCTAAACCATACACAGACCGATGTAGAATGGTTTAACACACGTGATCCACGAGCATTTACATTCATTGATGTGGCGGCTTCCGGTAAGAATGTTGGCTGCCTAATTAAAAATCAGAAGATAACAGCAGCGTTTAACGATGTTTTGTACTATGGCGGAGGCCATTATAGCTTCAGAGAAAAGCTGTCCGAATTGCAAGCCGTGGACGGCAAATTGCAGTTGTTAAACTTCGGTACGAAAATCCTAATCTTCCCATACGGATTGTATTTTGACACGGAAGAACCGGACAAGGGTGTGCTGCCGATGGCCTTCGACAAGACGACTGACACTTATTTCAGCTGCGATATGTGCAGTGCGGACGGTGCTCCGTACACGCGGTTGATATATAGTGCTGCAAAACCTGCCGGTGCTGCTATAGGTACTTATGTTGTGCGGTCAAGCGGTGACCTAATGGCCGTGCGAGGCAATGGCGAGTTCAATACGGTTGCGGCTGCCAGCGCGTGGAAGCGGCAGGATAAAGATCCTGGCACAAAAGGCAATGACTATTGGCTGGATACCACCGGGACAACAGGTAGCGGACTTAAAAAATTTAGTCAGGGTACGCTATACAAAAATGAAGATGGTGCTTGGGTGGCAGTCGATAATGTGCTGTTTTCAAATACTTGGTTCTACGCATACTGGGTAGATACCACTAACGATGATGCGCCTGTGTTCAAGGCTTATTCTGCCACAGCAGACGATTGGATCGCGGTTCCGGTGACCTATGTGCTTGTGGACACGACAGATATCAAAGACGATATACTTGCTTCCGTTAAGGCAGGCGATACGGTCAAATTCTCGGTGTCTGCAGGCAAGAGTGTGTTCGTTACCGAATGGGCGAATGTACATTCTGTAGCCGATGACGGCAGCCGGCTGATTGTTAAGGGCCTTCTGCGTGCTATTGATTCCACATATCACTGTCCAAACAGAATAGAAAAAGTGCTTCCGGAATTTGACTTTGTCACTGTAGCACAAAACCGCGTGTGGGGCTGCAAGTACGGCAAAGATTCCACAGGTAAGCATATTAACCAAATCTACGCCAGCAAGCTGGGTGATCCGACCAACTGGTATTGCTTTGAGAATACGGCATCGGATTCCTACGCATTGTCCCTGGGTGATGATGAGCCGTTTACCGGCGCGGTGTCCTTAAACGATATGCCGTACTTCTTCAAACAAAATAAGATTTATGGCATCTACGGCGGCTATCCGGCGGCATACCAACGCATTGCCATTGAAGATCGTGGCGTTGAAAATGACTGCTCCGGTTCATTGGCGGTGCTGAATGGAGCAGTATTCTATAAGTCGCTGGACGGCGTGTGTGTATTTGATGGCAGCACGGTGACCAACATTTCCGCTGCCCTGGGTAACACACGATACACAGAAGCCAACGCCGGAAGTTCCCTTGGCAAGTATTATATCTCTATGAAGAACGAGACGGACGGCGGCTACGAGACCTTTGTCTATGACCTGAATACCAGCCTGTGGGTGCGTCTGAACGGAATGCGGTATCTGCACTTTATCACGGATTACACTGGGTCGGTTTATGCAATGGATCCGGATTGTATCTTCCATGAGCTTGGCCGACATAACGAGACGGCTTTGTCTGGACTGAAACTGTACCAAACGGAAGACAAGGTGGAATGGTACGCGGAGACCGGTGCCATAGACTTTTCGTACCCAGATAAGAAGATCGTCAGCCGCATTAACCTGCGGGCTAAGATCGCGCTGGGCGCTGTGCTCAAAGCGTTTATCCAGTACGACAGCAGCGGGCAGTGGATCCAAATGGGTGTGTTGACCGGTAATGGTACACCGAAGACGGAAGTATTGAATATCGTTCCGCAAGCCTGTGATCACTATGCGCTGCGGCTGGAAGGCTGCGGAGATGTTCGGGTGATCAGTATTGCAAACACAATGACTTTAGGGAGTGACTTATGACTTTTAACATTGGTAAGCCGTCTGACGGCGTAACGGATAGTCAGCGGATACAGCGTCTGTATCTGTACCTGAACCAGATGGCAGATAAGTTGAATTATGCGCTGAACAACATGGACGAACAGAATCTGACGCGGACTTTTTTGGCGTCATTAACCAATGGCGGAGACGGTGATCAGCGGAGTACAAAAGGCCTGAAAACGGAGCAGGTGGACGAGATGATCCGGGACGGTCGGTCATCCGCTCTACTGTTCAGCGGGAGTACCGCAAAGGCTGGCGATACGATCACTCTGAATGACAGCGTGGACAACTACCGCTTTCTGCTTATCCGCTTTAGCAATAGCTGGATGCACGCCCTGTGCCCTATTCTGGACGGAGACCGTAGCTGCACTGCCGTTCGCGGATCGCATACGCACATTGGCGCAACAGACTTTACTGTGTGGTCCGTGGACGGCGACTACGCAGGAAATAAGGTAACGATCGACAACTGCTATTCTGCCAATGTGAAAAGCGGCAGCGTGACGATCACAGCACGAACAATATCGTATATATGGGGGATCAGATAAATGGCAAAGAGCAAACCAAAGAAAAGCAAGCCCAAACAGACGGCTGCGCAAAAGAACCTGAGCAGCTGGACAAAAACAGTCAATAAGTATAGCGGCGGATGGACCAATTCCAAGGACTATAAAGCACTGATGAAGTCCAAGGAAAAGAAGGACATGGACGCCAGTGTCAAAGGCTACAATTCTCTGTTAAACGGCGGCTATGGCGGATATGCCAAGGCAAATGGCCTGACGGACTATACCGCCCGGCTGCAAAATATGTTGGGTGGCATCTTGAAATCAAAGTTTTCCTATGACGCAGACAATGACGCTGCATACCAGGCCTATAAGGCACAGTACCAGGCGCAGGGCCGTAATGATATGCTGGACACTATGGGCCAGATGGCGTCAGCAACAGGTGGCTATGCATCCTCTGCGGCGACTACGGCTGGTAATGCTGCCAACCAGGCACAGTTAAACAATCTGTCTAATATACAGTCGCAGCTTTTATCCCTGGCATATCAAAAGTATGACCAACAGCAGCAAGGTAAGCAGAACGCCTATGACCTTCTTGATAGTGTGAATCAGCAGCAGTATGGGCGGTATCAGGACGCTGTGGGCAACGCCTATAACAAGATGGATTACAACACGAATCGGTTCAATACTTCCTATTCCAACGATTACACGAAATGGAACGATGATCGCAGCTTTGCCTCCGGTCAACAGCAGTATTACGGCAACCTGAACGAGAGCCAACAGGCACGCAAACAGGAAAGGGCTATTGCCGATCGGAATAACAAACTTCAACGAAAAATTCTTAACAAGAAGTAAGGAGGGATTGGATGAGTTACAGTTCTAAGACCAGAAAAGCGCTTGGCAAGGTGAAACAGTCTGCGGCAACCAAAAATGCACAGAAAAACAGGAACGACTATGACAAGAAACTCAGCGCAATTGGCCCTTACCGTAACGGTACATTCGCTAAGATGGTAGAGGGTGCGGTGGATGATATTCTCAATCGCCGTGCCCAGTCTTCCAATTTCGGCAACGCTGATGTGTTCGGCGATTACGCCAGAGATTATGCGGCGCTTTCTAAGCTGGCAGCAGCGGACACGCAGACTAACGCAGAAGAGAATATGGCCGGTGGCTATGACACGGACTACACCGTGCCTGCTGCCCAGCAGAGCTATATGAACGGATTGGCCGGTCAGAATGAGGACTTGCTGTCCAAACTGTCTACGGCAAACCAGATCCGCTCCGGGGAAATGGAGAATAAAGCCGCCGGTGGGCAGCGAGCCAACGAGGCCGGCGCGTTCGACTATCAAAAGTACCAGGACAAGGTGGAAGCTTTACAGAATGCACGCTCTCTGTGGGACGCAGCGGTGGAAAAGACCGGTGCGGTAGATAGCCAGGCATACAGTGATAACCTGTCCTTCCTTAGCGATATGGCTAAATACGAGGGCAACTTGGGTGAGAGCAAGGCGGACAGAGCGCTCTCCAAGTGGAAGGCTGATCAGGAGTACCAGCTGGATGTACTGCAGTGGAAACGGCAGCAGGAGGAAGCTGCAAAGGCTGCAAAGGCTGCAAAGGCTGCAAAGGCTGCACGCTCTTCTCGCTCTTCCAGATCCAGTGGACGCGGTGGCTCCGATGCTGGTTTTGACACTGGCGGCAAGAGAAAAAATAAGGTGAAGCCGGAATATCATGGCGTACCAAAAAGTGAGATACTCGCTTTGGGGTATGGCCCAATCAGCGAGGCAAAATTCGACTACCTTATTGATAGCAAGGCGGTTGAGATTAAAGAGGATAAAAACGGTAATCTGCATGTGAAGAAACGCAATGTGAGCATACCGCCCAATCCCGGGAAGCCGAACTTTAGTTTGGGTACAAAACTGTTTTGAATGGCGAGGAAAAACTATGGATATTAGAAAAAGCAAAAATTTTGCCAAAGTGGTACAGCATTCCGGCGCAGCTGAGCGCGTTGCTGAGGACACAAGAAAAAATTCCAGATTTTACGATCCGAAAAAGAAAAGATATGAGTATGACGACCCGGAAGAGGAGATCGCTGATGTATTGGCCCGCAATAGCTATAGGCGTAATGAAGTGCCTGAATATCATCAGCAGACGCAGGAGGAGAGTCTTGCACAGCGGCGCCAAATTATCCGTGCGGCCGATGATCGGAGCGATCTTGAACGCTTGCAGGATGAGCGCAGGTCCTATGCACGGCAGTATGGTGGTCAAACACGCAACACCATAGAGAAGCTGATTGGTATCGCATTGGAGCGGACGGATAGCGAGCGCGCCGCAAAAATGCAGGAAGAAGCCAATCGGCACATGGCTGCGCTGGATGAATATGATAAGAAGATACAGGAGATGGAGGAGTACGAGCGGCGACAAAAAATCGTCGACAAATATTCGGATATTCCTAATCAAAAAGATTTTGCTGACAAGTCAAAGCAGATCGACAAGTCCAATCAGGACGATGTATATCGCAAGGTGAACGGATTGTCTGAGTCCATTGCCAGTGTTGCCAGCAATATAGGCACGGACAATGTGGCGATGTGGAATAACCGCATGACCAAAACGATGGACGATGAGAAATATCGCCAAATGACTGATGTGCAGCGGGGCACATACAATTATCTGTATAATACACAGGGCGCAGACGCTGCAAATGAATATATATCAGCAATTAACAAGGATTTGCAGCAAAGAGCAACCGAAGCTGCTGTGGAGTCGCAAAAGGAAATGGTTAAAGACGGTGCTGTTGGTGCCACCGTAGCAAATATCGCTTCTGTTGGTGAAAATCTAATGAGTGCACCGGGCTTTATCACCAGAGCAGCAGCTAAAGCAACCGGCCATTCCGTAGATGATACATACGATATTTTTAATCTGTCCGGGAAGATGGCTAACGCTACTCGCGAAACGACCGCAGAAGAAATTGCGAATCAGGACTATTGGAAAGATAAAAATACCATTTTGGGAAACACCGGTTCTTGGATCTACAATGCAGGAATGTCTATGGCTGATTCTGTCGCTGCTATGCTGGTCGGTAAGAGTCTCGGCGTGGGCTTAGCAGGGGGTGAAACGAGTGGCGCGACACTTGAAAAGGTAAAGAACATTACTAAAAAAGCCACCTCACTGATCATGTCATCACAAATGGCAACGCAGACAGTTACAGATATGAAAGAAAAGGGCTTTTCTGACGATCGTGCACTGGGCGTAGGTGCATTATATGGCGCAGTTGAATATATCGCTGAAAAGCTCGGCTTAGATGGGATCCTCGGTGCCGGTGGCAATGTGTTTGCACGCCTTGCAAAGAGTTTTGCGTCAGAGGGTTCAGAAGAGGTAGCCAGTAATATCCTTGATCGCATTGTCGATACGCTGGCAAATGGTAACCAAAGCGAAATGATGGCTGCTTTTGATGAATGCCGTGCTCAGGGATTGAGCAATTCCCAGGCGCTTGCCAAAGTCGTGTCTATGGCTGGGCAAGAAGATTTATCGGCTTTCTTAGCCGGGGGCCTGTCCGGTATGGCGATGAGCGGCGCAAACGAAGCAATCATGTCCGGAGAACGGCATTTGCAGCAGGATAGCTATGGCAAGAATGTGCGCAGTAACGGAAATGCAAAAAAGTTGATTGACGCCGGGCTGACAGCGGATGAGAATTCCAAACTGTATCGTATTGCCACCGAGCTGGCTGATGCAGAAAAAAACGGCAAAACTATATCCAAGCGGCAGCTTGGCAAGCTGGCTATGGAAATGCAGACCAGCGATGATGCTGCGACTACGCAGGCTCAAAAGACCGTGCTGGAGGACGCTGTGCGCCAACGGCTGCAAGACAGCGGCGTTAAGAATGTGGACAAGGCCGCCAGCCGCTTTGTGAGCAGCTATTTTGACGGCGAAGGGAAGATTAAAGGGGATAAGACCACAAAGGCCCTGTACGCCGAGCTGCAGGACAATAGCACTGACTGGGCACAATCTACTACCCGCAGTATGGCCTATGAAATGCTGCGTGGCGGTTCTTCTGCTGCATATATGAATGAACTGCTTGTAAACCCAAAGGCAAAAGGGTATAATGAGTTCAAGGATACCTATGGTGGTATCACTGAGGCTAAAATTGCCCAGTTGGAGCAGGAACGCTTAGAACAAGAACCTGCCGAACAGAGAGAGACTGAGCACGGCTCTGCGGACACGAGTTATAATGCACTGGTCACTGAAGCTGCCACGCCGGTGGATTTGCAGCGGGCAGAACCTGTGCCGGAGAGCCAAGTGAAAGGCGTTCTTAAGGTGCAGGACGGCCATACCGTGGTCGAGCTGCAAGACGGCACGAAGACCACCACGGATTATTTGCAGTTCAACAACCCCAACACCAAGGCGGTTTACAAGAGCGCTGCAAAATTTGGCTCCCTGGGCGCTTATGCGCTGGTGAAAAATTACGACAGCAAGGTCAACCCTTATTCCTATCTGCATGCGGCAGAGAGCTTTTACAACGCCGGTGCGTCAGGCAAGATTACATTTGACCAGGCAGCCAATACACTGTCTGCACCGATTGAAATGGGGATTATGGACCGTGGTGCTGCCAATGAGTTGTTCCTGAGCGGTCAGGAGCAGTCTAAGGAGATCGGCACCACCAAGACCGCCGTTACCAAAGCAAATAAGAACCAGGGCGGCGTTGTAACGCTGACCGGAGAAGCTACGGTTACCCCGCAGGAAAAGGAAGTCCTGGATCGTGTGGCGGCCAAGACCAAGCTGGATATTGTGCTGGACGGCAGCCTGGAAAGCAACGATAACGGCTATATTGATCCTGCCAATGGCAAGGTGGTGCTGAACCCGGACAGTGGGCATATCTACGCCACACTTATGCACGAGCTGGGCGAGTACACCCATGCCTACAACACGGCGGAAATGATGGACGCCTGCCGGCCGATTGTGGAGTATATGCTGGCAACCGGCGATTATGCGCACGATGACAAGATTGACCTGCTGCAGAAATATGTAGATGGGTACAGCGAGAACGGCAAGCAGTATTCTATTGAAGATGCCGTCAGCGAGATGATCTTTGACTTCCTCAGTGGTGAAGCCAGCACGCAGGAGGGCGGCGAGAAGTTCGCCAAATGGCTGGCGGAAGATGCCGATCTGACCCAAAAGAAAAGAAGTCCGTTATCGAAAAGATCAAGGACTTCTTTGCAAAGCTGCTGGACAGCACCCCGGAACACACAGTGCGTGACGAATACGCCCAGGAGGTTTTGGACACGGTGCGGGGTATGGCGATCACGCTGTCCGATGAGCAAAAGGCAGAGACGGCCTACCACTACGACCAGTACGGCAATGGCCTGCTTTTTCTGTATTTTGCAACAAAAAGTACTGCAACGCCAAAAGCTTTCTGTTTTCTCTTACTTTTTGTGTAAGCGGAAATTTGGCTTCACTAAGCCGAAAATAAAAAGCAAAATAAAAAAGGACAGCCGAAAAGCTGTCCTTATGGTCGGAGTGACAAGACTTGAACTTGCGGCCCCTAGACCCCCAGTCTAGTGCGCTACCAACTGCGCCACACCCCGATTGCTTAAACACTATACCATAAAATGCGCTATATTGCAAGCCTTTTTTGCGAATGGTTGCATTTTTTTTGCAAAAGGACTATACTAATTACAGATTGAACAAGAGGTGATGAAATGGCGTTGGAAGAACAGGTGGTGGATCGGCTGATCCACTTGGGGTACACTGTTTCATTTGCAGAGTCTTGCACCGGCGGGCTGTGCTGCGGCACGCTGGTTAATGTAGCCAATGCGTCCAAGGTGCTGAATGCCAGCTTTGTAACCTATGCCAATGCGGCGAAAACTCGTTTTTTGGGCGTGGAGGCGGACACGATCTTGAATTATGGCGTAGTCAGCGAGCAGGTGGCGGCGCAAATGGCACGGGGCGTGGCTAAGACGACAGAGAGCGATGTGGGCGTCGGCATCACCGGTATTGCCGGTCCCGGCGGCGGTACGGCCAAAAAGCCGGTGGGCATGGTTTGCTTCGGCTTTTGCGTGCAGGATCAGGTGCAGACCTATACATGCCAATTTGGCAATTTGGGTCGCAACCGGGTGCGCGAGTCTGCTGTTAAATTCGTTTTTTCCAAATTGCTGGAGATTTTGTAAGACCGGCAGTGCGGTTTTGTTTTTGCGCGGGAGTTGAGATTTTTCTCTTGATTTTCTCCGCGAGATATAGTATAATCTTAGCCGTGCTGCAACGCAGCACGTTATGCTGATATGGCTCAGTTGGTAGAGCAGCGCATTCGTAATGCGCAGGTCGTCGGTTCGAGTCCGACTATCAGCTCCAAAACCTGCGTAAACTCGGCGTTTTCGCAGGTTTTTTCTTTTCTCAGAAAAGAATTTCAAAATTCAATACGCAACAAAAAAT
>ERZ838483.2233-NODE-2233-length-12185-cov-3.525227_pt1 | contig 12185 bp, 9 predicted proteins | sample MGYA00519939_ERZ838483 | MGnify/ENA primary metagenome ERZ838483 (study PRJEB31850, sample SAMEA3708836) | human gut metagenome | biome: human gut; feature: human-associated habitat; material: faeces | place: China | collected 2014 ... | reverse complement strand
TGATGACGGCCGGCTCCTCCACGCCCGCGGCCAGCACGGCGTCGATGGTGTCGGCGCTGATGCCGGCATCGCGCAGCATGACCTTGGTGCGAGTGACGAAGAAGTCCACCACCTCGGCGCGCACGGCTGCCGCATCGAAGGCAACGCCCTGGTCGGCGAAGCTGGCAAGCGACTCGTCGATGGCGGCGGCAAGCGAGATGGGCAGGCCAGCCTCGAGCATGTTCACGATGCCGATGGCGCTACGGCGCAGCGCGAACGGGTCGGAAGAGCCGGTGGGACCCTGGCCGACCGCGAACAGGCCGCAGATGGTGTCGAGCTTGTCGGCCAAGGCGACCAGCTTGCCCACCGTGGTGTCGGGCAGCGCATCGCCGGCGAAGCGCGGCTGATAGTGCTGGCCGATGGCCTGGGCGACCTGCGGCGTTTCCCCGGAGGCGGCGGCGTAGTAGCTGCCCATGACGCCCTGCACGCTGGTGAACTCGATGACGGCGTTGGTGACCAGGTCGGCCTTGCACAGGCGCGCGGCACGCTTCGCATCGGCGGCGTCGGCGGCGTCAAGCTGCGCGTCGGCGGAAAGGGCGCAGGCCAGCTTCTCCAAACGCTCGGCCTTCTGGCGAACCGTGCCCAGCGACTCCTGGAACACCACCTTGTCGAGTTTCTCGATATAGGACTCCAGCGGGTGCTTGAGGTCCTCCTCGTAGAAGAACTTCGCGTCGTCGAGACGGGCGCGCACCACGCGCTCGTTGCCGTCGATGATGGTGGCTGCGCATTCAGGGTTGCCGTTGGACACGATGATGAACTTATTCGTCAGCTTGCCTGCCGCATCGTAGAGCGGGAAGTAGCGCTGATGCATGAGCATGGCGTCGACGATGATCTCCTCGGGCACCTGCAAAAACTCCTCGTCGAAGGTGGAGACGAGCGGCTGCGGGTACTCGGACAGGTTGACCACCTCGAGCAGCGTCTTCGCGGGGAGGTCGGCGGTGAAGCCGGTTTCAGACTCGATGGCGGCCACGCCCTCGCGGATGATGCGCTCGCGCTCGGCCTGCGTGGGGATCACGAAGGCGGCGCGGATGACGTCGAGCAGGTTCGCGGCGGTATCCACTGTGTGCTTGCCGGGAGCCAGCACGCGATGGCCCATGGTGAAGTTAGAGGACTCGGCGCCGGCGAAGCTGACGGGCAGGACGACCTCGTCGAGCATGGCCACGATCCAGCGCACCGGGCGAACGAAGTACTCGCGATACGCGGCCCAGCGGCAGGAGCGGGGCCACTTGACAGCGGTGATGAAGCCCGCCAGCACATCGGGCAGCAGGTCGGCCACGGGCGTTGCCGGGATGTTCTTGGTGGCGAACACGTACTCGGTGCCGTTGACCTCGCGACGCTCGAGGCTCTCGGGATCGAGGCCCTTGCCACGGGCGAAGCCGATGGCCGCCTTGGTGGGGTTGCCGTCGGCGTCGAAGGCGATCTTGGCCGCAGGGCCCTTGTACTCCTCGACGAGCGCCTCGGTGGCGTCGGCCACGCCGTAGGCCATGACGATCAGGCGGCGGGGGCTGGAGTGGATCTCGATGGAATCGTAGGGGATGCGCGCATCGGCAAACGCCGCGGGCACCATCTTCTCAAGCTGCTTGTTGGCGGAATCGAGGTCGAACGCGGGGATCTCCTCCACGCCGATCTCGAACGCGAGAGTGTGCTTATCGGCCATGGTTACTCCCCTTTCCCGTTCTGAACGTCCTGATCGTCGCCGACGACGGTGGCGATGTAGGAGGCGCAGCACTCCTTGACCATGGAGCGCACGCGCAGGATGTAGGCCATGCGCTCGGTTGCGGAGATGACGCCTCGGGCGTCGAGCAGGTTGAACGTATGGCAGCACTTCAACACCCAGTCATAGGCGGGCAGCGGCAGGTTGTGCTCCAGGCACAGGCCGGCCTCGCGCTCATACTGGTTGAAAGCCTCGAACAAAAACTCGGTGTTGCCCACCTCGAAGTTGTACGTGGAGAATTCGCGCTCGTTCTCCAGGTACACGTCGCCGTAGGTGAACTCCACGCCGTCGTCGCCGCGGGCCCAGATGATGTCGTAGACGCTGTCGACGCCCTGGATGTACATGGTCAAGCGCTCAAGGCCGTACGCGATCTCCACGGGCACGGGGGCGCACTCGAAACCGCCAACCTGCTGGAAGTAGGTGAACTGCGTGACCTCCATGCCGTTGAGCCACACCTCCCAGCCAAGGCCCCATGCGCCGAGCGTGGGAGACTCCCAGTCGTCCTCGACGAAGCGCACGTCATGCTTGTCCGGATCGATGCCGATGGCGCGGAGGCTGCCCAGGTACAGGTCCTGGATGTTGTCCGGGCTGGGCTTCATGAGCACCTGGAACTGGTAGTAGTGCTGCAGGCGGTTGGGGTTCTCGCCGTAGCGGCCGTCGGTGGGACGGCGGCAACCCTGCACGTAGCAGGTGCGCCACGTGTCGGGGCCCAACGAGCGCAGCGTGGTGGCGGTGTGGTTGGTGCCAGCGCCCACGGCGCCGTCGTAAGGCTGCAAAACGACGCAGCCCTGGGCGGCCCAGTAGTGCTGCAGATTCATGACGATGTCCTGGAACGTGGGCGGCTGCGAGCCGGCACATCCCGTTGTCGCGTTCGCGGCGAAGGTTTCGGTTGACATGGTTCTCCTTGTCTGGTTCCGCTGGTCCTTGCTTGCCTACTTGAAAACTGTCGGACGACGCGCCCCTACTCCAGCAAGCCGAAGTCGGGCACGGGCCAATATACCAGCACGCCCCTGCCCGTTACCGAGCTTGCGGGGACCGCGCCGAAGTATCGCGAATCCTGTGAGTTGGTGCGATTGTCGCCCATCACCCAGATGCAACCGGAAGGAACGGTGTACGGGAAGGTGATGGTGGAATTGGTGAGCGGCAGCGTGGGCTTGCCGTGGGTGTAGGGTTCCGTTTGAGCCTCGCCGTCAATGTAAAGGAAGCCGTCGCCGTCGATGTCGATGGTCTGGCCGGCGGTGGCTATGCAGCGCTTGATGAGCGTGCGACCCGGGATCTCGGGATCGGAAAACGTGACGATGTCGCCGGGTTGCGGGTCGCGGAAATAGTAGCTGACCTTTTCGGCGAACACCATGTCGCCGGTCATGATGGTCTCCTCCATGGAGCCGGAGGGAATCTCGTAAGCGGTGAAGACGTACGTGCGCAGCGCCCAGGAAAGCCCCAGGACGAATGCGATCATGATGAGAAGGCTCACGAATGAGCGCAGTATTCCGCCCTTTTCCCCCGTGGCGTGCTGACCTGCGGCCATGATGTCGTACGTTTCCTTTCTACAGGGCCCGCGCAAGCGGCGCCCGATAAGCGCTTAGCTGCCTATGATACCGCGCTGCGGCTACCGCTGCCCTTCGGTCGATAAAGATTGCAGAAATGCCCGGTCGACATCGGGCAGCTCCATGCCATCGAGCAGGTCGGGGCGCAACCGCAAGGTGCGCTCGAGGCTTTGCTCGCGGCGCCACCGGTCGACCGCACCGTGGTTGCCGGACAGCAGAACCGCCGGCACCTCCATGCCGTTGAAGCTGGCAGGGCGCGTGTACTGGGGGTATTCCAACAAGCCGTCGGCGAAGCTTTCGCCCAAGGCGCCCGTTTCGGCGCCCAGGACGCCGGGAAGCTTGCGCACCACGGCGTCGATGACCACCATGGACGCCAGCTCGCCGCTGGTGAGCACGTAATCGCCCAGCGAGATGACCTCGTCGGCCAACGTGTAGGCACGCTCGTCGACACCCTCGTAGTGGCCGCAAATGAACAGCAGGCGGTCCTGCTTGGCAAGCTCGCAGGCGCACGCGTCGTCGAAACGGCGGCCCTGCGGCGCCAGGAAGATGGTGTAGGGCTTGGAAGCCGCCCGATCGGCAGCGACGGAGACGTCGCTAAGCGTTTGCTCGGCAGCGGCGGAAGCAGAGCCTTCGCCGGGCGCCTGACCGGCACCGAAGCTGTCGCCGGGTATCTGGCCGGCAACGTCGGAAGCGCCCTCCCCCTGGGCCGGTTCGGCAGGCGCTGCAATAGAACCCTTGCCCGTTGCTGCGCACAGCGATTCGTAAGCTTCGAAGATGGGAGCGCACTTCATGACCAGGCCGTCACCACCGCCGTAGGGCTCGTCGTCGGTGGTGCGATGGCGGTCGTGCGTCCAATCGCGCAGGTCGTACGCCTTGAAATCCAGGATGCCCTTTTCCTGGGCGATGCGCATCATGGAAGCGCCCATGACGGATTCGTACATATCGGGAAACGTGGACAACGTTTCGATGATCATGGGTACCTCCACAGGTTACAGATCGAGCAGGCCTTGCGGCACGTTGACGTATATGCAGCGCGTCTGCTCATCCACCCCTTCGAGAAACTCGTCCACAACGGGAATGAGCACGGTGCCTTCCTGGCCCTCGCGCGCAACTTCCAGCAGATGCTGGCCTGGCATTTCGTTGATGGCCACGGCGGTGCCGATGGCGCCGGCTTCGGCGTCCACCACCGTGAAGCCCTCGATGCCGCCTTCCTGCAGCTCGAGCACGTCATCGGGAAGGTCTTCCCGGCGCGCAAGAACATAGCAGCCCACCAGAGCATCTGCCTGGTTGGCATCGACGACGGTATCGAAGTACACCGTAGCGCCGCCCCGGGCCTCGGGACGAACCTCCACCACGGTGCCTTGACGCGGAACATCGATCACCGGAGGCACGAAAGCGCAAAAGAGGCCCTCTTCAAGCAAAAAAGGGAGACCCGCCACGCTACGCGCGACGAGCCCTCCCTTCAAGTGCTTAGCTTTCGTGAATTCGGCTACGCGAACCCAAGCGCCCATCAATCGAGCAGCTCCACGTCGACATGGGTGTTCGTGGAAGAAGCCGCGGCACGCGCAAGCGTGCGGATGGCCTTGATCACGCGGCCCTGACGGCCGATGACCTTGCCCGCGTCCTCCTCGTTGACACGAACCTCGACGAAGATGGAGCCATCTTCGGTTTCGCGCGCATCGATGACCAAGTCGTCCGGGTTATCGATGAGCGGACGGATCACGGACTCTACGAGCCCAGCGATTTCCTCGGTCTGCGCTGCCATAAGCTTACGCCTGCTCGCGGAACTTCTTGATGAGGGCGGCAACCGTGTCGGTGGGCTGAGCGCCGTTGGCCAGCCACTTGTCGCACTTCTCCAGGTCGATCTTGATCATTGCGGGCTCGGTCAGCGGGTTGTAACGGCCGATGTCGTCGATGAACTTGCCGTCGCGCGGGCAACGGGCATCGGCAACGACGATACGGTAGTACGGACGCTTCTTGGCGCCGTGACGGGCCAGGCGAATCTTAACCATGAAGAGTAACTCCTTCTTGTTCTTACTTGAATCCTCTTTGCCAGCCCGCAAAAAAGCGCGCAGCAAAACAGCAGTTGTTTATGATAAGGCGAAACGCCTCGATTGACAAGCCTTCGGTTCGGTTATCACCAGGTGTTCACGAATAAAGCGGACAAATGGAAGGTCGCGAGAGGTGCCCGAAAGCCCCCTAGCAACCGCGAGCCGCAACTTCTAACGAACCGGATCGCTTGCGCTCGTGGCAACCTTGCGATTGCCGGCGAAGGGAGTCTGCATTCCCCACGCCTCTCGAACCTCTAAATCCGACCGGGCGGTCGGTCAGCCTCAGCAGGGCTGGGCGGTGTCGAGCGTGTCGATATAGTAGACGAACATGTCCTCGTAGCCGCCGAGACCGTTGATGAAGCCACCGGGGATCATGCCGACTTTCGTGAAGCCCATGGACTCGTACAGGTGCTGGGCGGCCTCGTTGGAGGCGACCACGGCGTTGAACTGCAGGCCGCGAAAGCCCTTCTTGCCGCAGGTCTCGATGCAGTTCTCCACCAGCTTGCGGCCAAGGCCGAGGCCGCGCGAGGCGGATGCCACGGCGAAGCTGGCGTTGGCGATGTGCGCGCAGCGCCCGATGCCGTTGGGATGCAGGATGTACATGCCGAAGATGATGCCGTTCACATCGGCCACCATGGTGGCGGTCTGAGCGGAGAAGAACTCGTCGGCGTTCTGCTCGGTTAGCGGCGTGACCTGCGGGAACGCATCGCCCGCTTCCACAACCTCGTTCCAGATGCGCACCATGGCCTTGATATCGTCTGCGGTGTACGGACGGATCTGCAGCTCCATTGGTTTCCCCTTTCGTTTTCAGACGCTCCCCTGTTGCGCCTGCCAAGTATCAGTTTCGCACATTACGCCAAGCCCTGCGCTTGTCGCAGGGGCAAGCGCTTCTGGCGCCGGCGTCCCGGCAAAGCCGGCAAGGACGCCGACAAAGCATCGCGAGCACGGGCCTTATGCGCCACGCCCGCGAAGCCGATGATGGAATGCGGCGTGCCGCAGCCTTGCGAGGTACCGGCAACCGCATTGTCGAGCGGCTCCAGCAACCGTCACGCGGACCGGTGCTATTTGATGTCGCCCATCATATCCTGGATCTTCTTCAGGTCCGACATCTTCATGCCGCCCATGCCCGGGATGCCGCGGCGGCGCTTACCCTTCTTGCCGCGCTTGCCCTTGCCGCCCATCTCCTCGACGGCCGGCATCATGCGCTTCATCATCTTCTTCGTCTCATTGAACTTCTTCATGAGCTGGTTGACCTCGGTGACAGACACGCCGGCGCCGGCGGCGATGCGAGCGCGGCGGCTGCCGTTGAGCAGGTCGGGCCTCTCGCGCTCGGCCTTGGTCATGGAGTTGATGATGACCTCCATGCGATCGAGCGCGCCCTCGTCGACCTGGCCCTGGCCCAACGCCTTGTCGCCGCCGGGAAGGGCGCTGATGAGCTTGGAGACGCCGCCCATCTTGCGGATCTGGCGGTTCATGGTGACGAAGTCGTTGAGCGTGAGCTGGCTTTTCATGAGACGCTCGGTCTCGGCCTGCTCCTCTTCCTGCTGCTGGACCTTCACCGCCGACTCGATGAGGCTGAGCATGTCGCCCATGCCCAGGATGCGGCGGGCCATGCGGTCGGGATGGAACTCCTCGAGCGAATCAGGCTTCTCGCCGGCGCTGATGAACTTGATGGGCTTGCCCGTGACCTCGCGGATGGAAAGCGCGCCGCCGCCGCGGGCGTCGCCGTCCATCTTCGACATGATGACGCCGTCGAAATCGACGCGCTCGGAGAAGGCCGCGGCCACGTTGACTACGTCCTGGCCGGTCATGGCGTCGACGACCATGAGGATCTGATCGGGCTTGACGGCCGACTTGATGGCCTGGGCCTCTTCCATCATCTGCTCGTCGACGTGCAATCGGCCCGCCGTGTCGACGATGACCACGTCGCGCAGGTTGTCGATAGCATCCTGCACGCCGCCCTTGGCGATGGACACCGGGTCCTTGCCGTCGCCACGGAACACGCGCACGCCGATCTCGTTGCCGAGCGTTTCCAGCTGATCGGCTGCAGCGGGGCGGTAGACGTCGCAGGCGGCCAGCAGCGGGCTATGGCCTTCCTGCTTCAGACGGTACGCCAGCTTGGCGGCCGCAGTGGTTTTGCCGGAGCCCTGCAGGCCCACGAGCATGATGACGTTGGGGATGCGGCTGGAGAGCACCAGCTTGCTATCGGTGCGGCCGAGCAGCTCGGTGAGCTCGTCGGTGACGATCTTGATGACGTTTTGCGTCGGGGACAGGGAGTCGAGCACCTCGGCATCAAGGCAGCGCTCCTTCGTGCGCGCCACGAACTGCTTGACCACCTTGAAGTTGACGTCGGCTTCGAGCATGGCCATGCGCACCTCGCGCATGGCGGAGTTGATGTCGTCCTCGGTCAGGCGGCCCTTGCCGCGCAGGCCCGAGAAGATGCCTTGCAGGCGATCGGAAAGGTTATCGAACATGAGCGCCTCTTCTTGCGTGTCGCGTATGCTTACAATCTTTTGAATTATAGCCGATGGACGGCGGGCGGAAACCTTCGGCCGGTAAAACAGCGAAGCGAGCCCATAAGGGCCCGCTTCGAGCGATTAGCGCACGGATTCGTAGAGCAGGATCCCGTCTCCGCAGTCCTTGGCGACGATCCCGCCGGTGTCCACGAGGTGCTTGAGATAGACGATGCCCTGGGTGAGCATGATGCAGCGCTGCATGATGGGGATGTCCTCCCAGTCGTCGAAGGGCACGTTCCACCTGATGGCGCGGATGATCTGATACCCCGACAAGCGCGGATTGCGCGCGACGATGCCGCGCACCTCGTCAAGGCGCTTCAAGTGATGCTGGGCCAGCCAATCGAGGCGCTGCTCGAAATCGGGGCGGATGGGGCCGTGCGAATGGAACAGCTGCGAGATATGCAGGTCCTGCACGCGCTTGATGCTGTCAAGGTATGCCTGCAGCCCGTCGCCTTCGCGCGGGAACAGCGCGATGGAGGGGCTGATGACGAACAACGCGTGGTCGCCGCCGAACAGGATACGGCTTTGCGGCTCGAACAGCGACAGATGCCCGGGCGTGTGGCCGGGCGTTTCCACGACCTGCAGCTCGTAGCGGCCCACCGTCACCGTGTCGCCGCCGCGCACGAAAGCCGTCCGCAGGCGCTGCGGGTCGAACAAGGGCTGCTCGACGCCCAAGCGCGCGGCCGTGGTGGCGTCGGACAGGGCCACGCCCTGCTGGCGATACGTCCGCGTGAGCGCATCGAGGAACACGCCGGTGCGCGTGACGCGCGCCTCGCCCAGCTCGACGCCGCCCATGAACAGCGGCGCGCCCTCGGGAACCACGCGGTCGATCAGGCCGGCATGGTCCAGGTGGAAGTGCGTAAGGAACCACTTGGCGCGGCCGCGGTCCACGCCCAGCTCGTCGAGGGCGTCCGACAGCACCTTCGCGCCCTCATCGGAAGGCGCGCCGGTATCCACCACAAGCGCTTCGCCCTGGTCCATGATGACGTAGCAATTGGTGGCAGAGGTGGAGATGTTCTCGAAGGGCACCTGCACAAGATACACGTCGGGCGCGTGGAACACCTGCTCGATGCAAGCCGAGGTATCCATGGTGGTTACGCTTGACGCTGATCGAACGCGCCGACAAGAGCGCGCGCGAAATCATGGGCATCGAAATCGCGCAAGTCGTCAAGGCCCTCGCCGACGCCGATCTTGATGATGGGCAGCTCAAGCTCGTGGCTGACGGCAAGCGCGATGCCTCCCTTGGCCGTGCCGTCGAGCTTCGTGACGATAAGCGCGTCCAGCTCGAGCTCACGGTTGAACTCGCGCGCCTGCTGCAAGCCGTTCTGGCCGGTGGTGGCGTCGATGACGAGCACGGTGTAGACGGGCAGCTTCGAGCGCTTGCGCACCACGTTGACGACCTTCGCCAGCTCGCGCATGAGGTCTGCCGAGGTGTGAAGGCGCCCGGCGGTGTCGATGAGCACCAGGTCGGCGTCTTCGGCCTCGGCGCGCTCGATGGTGTCGTAGCACACGCTTGCCGGATCGGCGCCGCGCTCGCGCGTGACCATCTCCACGTCGGCGCGCTTCGCCCACACCTCGAGCTGCTCGATTGCGGCGGCGCGGAATGTGTCAGCGCTGCCCAGGATGACCTTGCGGCCAGCGTCGTGCGCTTCCTTGGAAAGCTTGCCCACCGTGGTGGTCTTGCCCGTGCCGTTGATGCCCACGAACAGCACGCACGCCGGCTCGCCGCCGAGGATTTCCTGACCGCCTTCGGTGAAGGTGTCGGCGATCTGGTCGTTGAGCATGTCGAGCACGGCATAGGCATCGGGAAGCGCCTTGCGCGTGGCCTGGTCGCGCAGGTTCTCAACGATGTCGCACGCCGCCGCGCCGCCGATGTCGGCCAGGATGAGCGTTTCCTCCAGGCCGTCCCAGAACTCCTCATCAAGGTCGGGACCGCGGTCGAGGAGGACGTTCATCTCCTCCTTGAACTTGTCGCGCGAACGTTGCAGCCCTTGGCTGATGCGGTCGAAAAATCCCATGTTGCTCCCCTTGTATCGCAAACCGTCGCATAGTGCGCGGCGCCTTTCGGCATCGTTTCCCAACGAAGCGCCGATTGCACCGCGTGTTTCTTTCGGGAAGAAGTATACCCCGCCACCGAGGGCAAGGCATCCCAGGCAGCAGGCGAACAAGAATTACACGGGGAAGATAGAGCGGTAACCGGTTACAACCGACACGCTTCCAGATACCTTGCCGCTATCCGGAAGGCTCCTCCGATTCCCGGCGTCACCAACGGCCGCAACCGGGATTTCCCGTATACCCGCAAACCCGCTCACACCAGAACCCGCAACGTAGCAAAGAAAGCGGCCGGCTGGCCGCTTCCCCTATTCCGCGTACTTCAGGGCGTGATCGAGCTTCTGGCTGATCACCTTGGTGACGCCGTCGGATTGCATGGACACGCCGAACAGCACGTCGGACATCTCCATGGTGCGCCGCTGGTGCGTGATCATGATGAGCTGCGTGTCGTTGCGGATGGACTGCAGATACGCCGTGAGCCTGCGCAGGTTGCTGTCGTCGAGCGCCGCCTCAACCTCGTCGAGGATGTAGAACGGCGCGCTGCGGATGCGGTAGACCGCGAACAGCAACGCAAGCGCCGTGAGCGACTTCTCGCCGCCGGACATGAGCATCATCTTCGTGATGCGCTTGCCCGCCGGCTGCGCGCTGACCTCCACGCCGGTGTTCTCCAGGTCGTCGGGGTCGGTGAGGATGAGCTCGGCCGAGCCGCCCGGGAACAAGGTGGCGAAGATGCTGCGGAAGTTGTCGTTGACCGCATTGAACGTGCTGACGAAATCGTCTTTCATGCGCGCATCGATGACGCGGACGATCTTGGCAAGGCTGCGGCGCGCGCCGTCTAAGTCTGCCAGCTGGGCCGCCAGGTAATCGTAGCGGCTGCGCAGCTGCTCGTACTCCTGGGCAGCATCGGGGTTGATGGCGCCCATGTTGGCGATGCGGCGACGCAGCTTGAACGCGTTCTCCTCGGCGGCTCCGCGATCTTCGAGCTCGGGAAGCGCAAGCGCCGTCTCAAGCGGCACCCCCATGTCTTGGACGATGGAGTTGACGGCAGCATCGACGCGCACCTCCAGCCGGCCCTTCTCCACACGGGCCGCCGACAGGCGCGCGTTCACGTCATCGTAAGCGTCGTGGGCGGCCTTTGCCTGCTCGCGCGCAGCGGTGACCTGCGCATGCAGGCCCGCCGACGAATCTTGCGCCCGCTGAGCCTGCTGCTCGAGGTCGTGCGTCCAGCGACGGGCGCTTGCGGTGAGCTCCTCGAACACCGCCAAAAGCGGCGCGATGCGGCGCTGCGCCACGATCTTGCGCGCCAGCTGGTTTTTCAGCTCGTCCTCGGCGGCGTCCACCGCGGCCACGTCGCGGCCGCGGGCATCCACGATTCGCGCGGTATAGGTATCGCGCTCGCGCAAGGTGGCCGCAGAGAGCTTGGCCTCCGAAAGGCCGTCGCGCAGCTGCGCCGCCTCCTTGCGAAGCGGCACCACCTTGGCTTCAAGCTCCTCGGTGCGCACGGCACGGGCTTGGACCGCTTGCGCAAGCTCGGCCAGCTGCGCCTCAAGCTTGTCGACGTTGGGGCGCGCCTCGGCGACCGTCTTATCCGCCTGCTGGCGTTGACGCTCGACGTCGGCGAACTCACGGCGTGTGGACGCGAGCGCATCGGCGGCGCGCTTTGCCTCGGCCGACGCCGCCTGCGTAGCTCCACGGCGCTCGGCAAGCTGCTGGGAGAGCTGCAGGCTTTCTGCCTGGGCGGCACGCAAGGCCTCCTCGGCATGGCGCTCCGTCCGCTCGGCTTCCTTATGCTGCTCTGATGCGACGCAAAGCGATGCGCGCAGCTCATCGAGCTGTCGCGCACGGGCCAAGGCGCCCTCGGCACCGGCGTCCACCGTTCCCACCGTGAGCTTGCCGCTGGGCCAGGCGATGCATCCATCGGCCGACACGAAGCGCACAGGGGCGACCGCGCCTTCCCGCACGCGCACCGCCTGAGCCTGACGCGCCGCTTCGAAGGTATCGCATACCACCACGTCGCCGAGCAGGGCCTCCACCGTGGGCGCGGCCTGCTCAGGGTATTCCAACATGTCCACAAGCGCCGTGCCGCCGCAAGCCTGCGCGGCTTGACGCGCGGGGGCGCCGGAGCGCATGCCGTCGGCGGGAAGCAGCGACACCTGGCCGTCGCGGCCGCTTTCCAGCACGTTGCCCGCAAGGCCCGCCGCCGCATCGACCGAAGGGGCCATAAGCGCCTCGGCATCGCCGGAGAGCAGATGCTCGACAAGCGCCT
>ERZ838483.2226-NODE-2226-length-12239-cov-5.069764_pt1 | contig 12239 bp, 9 predicted proteins | sample MGYA00519939_ERZ838483 | MGnify/ENA primary metagenome ERZ838483 (study PRJEB31850, sample SAMEA3708836) | human gut metagenome | biome: human gut; feature: human-associated habitat; material: faeces | place: China | collected 2014 ... | reverse complement strand
CTTCGTGAAGAACTTCGCTAAATACGAGGGCAACGAGCACGGCAAGGCTCTGGTCTCCGCAGGCCCCCAGCTGTAAGCTGAATCCCGCATTTTTCTTCTGAACTCCATATAAAATAAGCGCCCGCCCCGTGGTTCTGCTCGAACCATAGGGCGGGCGCTTTGCTGTTTTTCTTGGGTAAACAGAGCGTCGATTGCGTTTTGCGCGGCCTTATGCTATGCTTTTTCCAAGGGAGTTGATAAAATGGATGCCAGAACTTTCGGAAATTATCTGAGCCGGATGCGCAAAGCGCAGGGGATGACACAGGCTGAGCTGGCTGAACAGCTGCACGTTACCGACAAGGCTGTCAGCCGCTGGGAGCGGGGCATCGGTCTGCCGGATATCAACACACTGGAACCGCTGGCAGATGCTCTGGGGCTGACCCTTGCCGACCTTATGCACTGCCGCGCCCCAGAAGAAGCCGATGCCGCACCGACCGTCCAATTGGAAGATTTCTTTACCATGCTGCGCCGACAGCACGCCGTAGATTGGCATTCCGTGCGCACCGCCCTGCTTGGGCTGAGCATTGCGCTTGCCTTGTGGGGTGTTTTGGCTTGCCCCAGTACCATTGCGGTGCACTGGTATGGTCTTGGCGATGGTTCTTTTCGGGCAGACGGCTGGATGCATTCTCTCGTCATTTTCCCGTTGTGTGCTGGCATTGAATTTTTATCACTGGAGATCTGGAACAGCTTTGAACAGACAGGCTATTATCGCCGCTGGGGTGAGATCAACCTTTTCATCATCCATGCCATGTCCTTCGGTACACGCTCTGCCAGATGGATGAAGGTCGTGCTGGATCTTCTGTTTTTCTTTTGCTTTGGTTTTGTGGTTCCATTTGTGGAAGCATGGATGATTTTTTTGAACTGATACCTTTCTCTTCCTGTGAAAAGGGGACAGCGGAGTACCCGCAGGCGCTCCGCTGTCCCCTTTTTAAAGCATCATTCAGCCCAGCAGTTCCAGCACACCGGCCTTGGGGCGGGCGCCCACAGCCTGACGCACCAGCTTGCCCTGCTCGAATACCAGCAGGGTGGGGATGCTCATCACCCCGAACTGCGCCGCCAGATCCGGCTGCTCGTCCACGTTCACCTTGCCCACCTTTACATCGGTGCGCTCTTCGGCTACTTCGTCCACCACGGGGCTCAGCATCCGGCAGGGGCCGCACCAGCTGGCCCAGAAGTCCAGCAGTACGGGCTTTTCGCTGTGGAGCACTTCCTGTGCAAAGTTTTCCTTGGTAATGTTGATGACTGCCATATTTTTTCCCTCCTGAATGGGTGTTGTGTTTTACTGACACCATCAGTATACCCCATACGCCGCCCGCTTTTCCGTGACCGGGTCACGCAGGCGCAAAAAACAGCCGCTCCGGGCGCACCCGGAGCGGCTGTTTTTGAAGGAGGTAACGAGGTAAATGAATAAGGATAAGGATATCTTCAACGCTTATCCCGAGGTGCAGGCCCCGGACAGGCGCTCAGGCAAAGAAGGAAATGACAAGTGCCACGAGGAAGCCCACGCCGCCGACCAGCGTTTCCATGATGGTCCAAGTCTTGAGGGTGGTCTTTTCGTCCATGCCCACAAGGCTCTTCACCAGCCAGAAGCCGGAGTCGTTGAAGTGGGAGCAGACGGTGGAACCGCCTGCAATGGCAGCGGTCACGCAGGCAAGGTACAGCGGGCTCAGCGCGCTGAGGCCGGGCATGGCGGAGATGATGCCGGCTGCCATGGTCATAGCCACAGTGGAGGAACCCACCGAGATGCGCACCAGAGCAGCCACGATGAAGGCCACCAGCACCAGCGGCAGGCTGGCGCTTGCCACGGCGTTGCCGATGACATCGCCCAGACCGGAGTTCTGCAGCATATAGCGTAGCACGCCGCCGCAGGCAGTGACCAGCAGGATCATGCCGGTGGGCTCCAGAGACTTGGTCATGATCTTTTCCAGCTGGGCGTTAGTGTAGCCGTGACGGGTGCCCAGCAGGTACATAGCAGCGATGGTAGCCAGCAGCAGCGCCATGAAGGGTTCGCCGAGGAAGGCCAGAACGGGCTGGATGCCTGCCAGTGCGGGCACTACCTTTGCCACGGAGTTTGCGATGATGAGCAGCAGCGGGATCATGATGATGCCCACGATGGTGCCGAACTTGGGCAGCTTGCTCTCGTCAATGTCTGCCTGCTGTGCAACGTGCTCGGGGACTTCAACCATGTACTTTTTGCCGCAGATGCTGCCCCAGATGGGACCGGCGGCAATCATGGCAAAGATGCCGCAGAAGATGCCGACGAGGATGACCCAGCCAAGGTCAACGCCCAGCATGGTAGCCACCAGCACGGGACCCGGCGTGGGCGGGATGAAGGCGTGGCCGACCGCCAGACCGGCCAGCAGGGGGATGACGTAGTACAGAACGGAGCGCTTGGTGCGCTTTGCCAGAGAGAAGGCCAGCGGGATGAGGATGATCAGACCGGCGTCAAAGAACACCGGCATGGCCACCACCAGACCTGTGATGCCCAGTGCCCACGCGGCCTTTTCGTCACCGAACTTCCGCACCATGGTCACAGCCAAGGTCTGTGCGCCGCCGGATTCTTCCAGAATGGCGCCGAACATGGAGCCCAGACCCACCAGAAGGGCGATGCCCTTTAAAGTGTTGCCGATGCCCTCGTTCACCGAGCCGATGATGTCGGACAGGGGCATACCGGCCATCAGGCCGATGCCCACCGCACCGATCAGGATGGAGATCATGGCGTGTACCTTGAACTTGATAATGAGAATGAGCAATAGGATCAGGCCTGCCACGGCAGCAAAAACCAGCCGTGCCGCATCGGGCGTTGCAACTGCTGTCATAGAAAATTCCTCCGTTTCGTGATTTTGGTTGCACTTATCCAAGCCGTCCGGAAAAACGCACCGGACGGTTTACTTTTTGTTATTTGTACGGAGTGATTTACTCCATGTATGCACCCTTCATGGGGCTGACGGCGTGCTGAGAGTAGAGCTTCAGCAGACCCTTGGTGTACTTGGGAGCCTTGGGCCTCCAGTTGGCGCGGTGCTCGGCGAGGATGGCGTCCATCTCTTCGGGGGTCTTGGGCTCGCCCTTCACGCCCACAATGGCCAGCTTGCGGTTATGCACGTCGATCTGGATCAGGTCGTCCGGCTCTACCAGTGCGATGGGGCCGCCCACCGCAGCTTCCGGGCTGACATGGCCGATGACCGGGCCGCGGCTTGCGCCGGAGAAGCGTCCGTCGGTGATCAGCGCTACGCTGGAAGCCAGCTTCGGGTCGGCGCAGATGGCCACTCCCCTGAGAAGTTCTCGGGCAAGTGGGCATTTCTCTTTCTCTATTTCCGACTTGCTCTTGCAGTCACGCATCCCCATGAGATGCGTCAATTTTTTGAAAACTGGTAAATTGCCCAAAATACGCCCTTAAAAGTTTACTTGACGCAATTTTCAAATCAATATATAATTAGGTCAGAAACCAATTATAGAAAAGGATGATTTCCAATGGCGCGCAGATACGACAGCAAAGAAGCAAAACGGCGGATACTGACCGCCTGTGTCCGGCTTTTTCTGGAAAAAGGCTACACGAACACCAAGGTGGCAGAAATTTTAAAGGAAGCAGATGTTTCTGCCGGGTCGTTCCAGAATATTTTCCGCACCAAGGACGGTGTGCTGACCGAGCTGATCGGCATGATGTTCAGCAGGCAGTTCGGCGCGGTAAGGCCGCTGGCGGCAAACGCCCCCTCGCCGGTGTACCTCTACGCGGTGGAAACGGCTTTGCAGCTGGCGATGACCGAGCTGAGCGAGAATCTGCGGGATATCTATGTGGAAGCGTACACCTTCCCCGCCACGGCGGAGATCATCCACCGCAGCACCACGGCCGAGCTGCAGGCGGCGTTCAGCGCGTATCTGCCCGGGTGCGCCGAGTGCGATTTCTACGAGATGGAGCTGGGCACGGCTGGCATGATGCGCGGCTACATGGCACGGCGGTGCGACCCCTACTTTACGCTGGAGCGCAAAATACGGCGGTTCCTGAGCATGAGCCTGAGTGCGCTGCAGGTCCCCGCGCAGGAGCGCGAGCAGGTCATCGCTTTTGTGGCGGAGATCGATATGCTTGCCCAGGCGCGGAAGGTGGTAGATGCCGTGCTTGCATCGCTGTCCGTGCAGTTTGATCTGAAAGGATAACAAGGTTTGATGACAAGGAGGGAGTAACATGAAAAAATGGCTGATCCGGTGTTTGACGGTGCTGGCAATGGTGTGCCTGATACCGGGGACCGTGTTAAACGTTAAAGCGGCAGAAACAGTCCAGAGGCGCTGCGCCCGCTGTGGGAGTATGGAGACACGTGAGATCCTCGGATACGAAAAATATGATTCGACCTCTCATAGGGTTTATGTAACTGAATGCCAGAACTGCCACAACGATGGCAATGTTTCGTATTTACAGGTACATACCGGCGGTACCCAAGGTCCCACCTGCACCGAGGGCAAAATCTGTGAAGATTGCGGCGCGGAATACGATATTCCCGGTCACAAATGGATAACTCCGGCGAACTCCTCCCTTGGCAACGGCACGCACCGCATCATTTGCTTGCGCTGCGGCTTAAATGGTACCGCAAGCTGCAGCGGCGGCTACGCGACCTGCACCAGTCCGGGAGTGTGCGCCGCTTGCGGAGGGAGTTACTACGGCGGTCACGACTTGGTGCAGCACGCAGCAAAAGCCCCCACCTGTACGGAAATCGGCTGGGACGCTTACGACACCTGCTCCCGCTTCGGCTGCAACTATACCACCCGCAAAGAGCTGCCCGCACTGAAACATGACTTGAAGCAACACGCAGCAAAAGCCCCTACCTGTACGGAAATCGGCTGGGATGCTTACGAAGCCTGCTCTCGCTGCGACTATACCACCTATGTGGAGTTGCCTGCACAGCATGATCTGGAGCATCACGCAGCAAAAGCTCCCACCTGTACGGAACCCGGCTGGAACGCCTACGACACCTGCAAAAACTGCGACTATAACACCTATCAGGTGCTGCCCGCACTGAAACATTATTTGGTATACTACAAAGCAAAAGACCCAACTTGTACGGAACCCGGCTGTGATGCTTACGAAACCTGCTCTCGTTGTGACTATACCACCTATGTGGAGCGGCCCGCGCTGAACCATGATCTGAGGCAGCGCGTGATAAAAGCCCCCACCTGTACGCAAATGGGCTGGGCTTACGAAACCTGCTCCCGCTGCGACTATTCCGCCACTCCGTTGCTGCCCGCACTGAACCATGATCTGGTGCAGCACGAAGCGCAAGCCCCCACCTGTACGAAACCCGGCTGGGATGCTTACGAAACCTGCTCCCGCTGCGACCATACCACCTATGCGGAGCTGCCCGCACTGAACCATGATTTTGTGCAGCACGCAGCAAAAGCCCCTACCTGTACGGAAAAGGGCTGGAACGCTTACGAAACCTGCTCCCGCTGCGACTATACCACCTACGCGGAGCAGCCCGCACTGAATCATGCTCTGGTGAATCACGATGCAAAAGCCCCTACCTGCACGGAAAAGGGCTGGAACGCCTACGAAACCTGCTCTCGTTGTGACTATACCACCTATGCGGAACTGCCCGCGCTGAATCATGATTTGGTGCAGCACGCAGCGAAAGCCCCTACCTGTACGGAAATCGGCTGGGATGCTTACAAAACCTGCTCTCGTTGTGACTATACCACCTATGCGGAGCAGCCCGCGCTGAACCATGATTATCAGGCTGTTACCGTAGAGCCTACCTGTGAAACAGACGGCTATACTGTTTTTACCTGCTCCCGCTGCAAAGACAGCTACACCGCAGACCCGACCGATAAGCTGGGACACCAGTTCGGTGCATGGTCCCCGAACGGAACCGGCTCTCAGAGCGCCGATTGTCTGCGGCAGGGCTGCGCGCACACTGGCAGCACGGATTGCCGGAAGTTTACTTTCCGCACTGCGGAAGGCGAAACGCTGACCTTCTGCCCCGTGTGCGGGCAGGCAGAAAACGCCGCGCAGCTGGAAATGATCGAAGCCGCAACGGCATGGCCGCTCAGCGGCAGCCTTTCTGCGGAGGATGTGACCGCACGGACGAATGGGGAATACCTGAGTGTGGCATTTGAGACCGCAGGCAGCCTGACGCAGCCCACCGGCCGGGTAAGGCTCGCGCTGCCCGCCGGATTGCTGGAAGGCAAAACGCTTGTGCGCATTGCCCCGGACGGCACACAGACGGAGATGCCTTTTGAAACAAAGCGCGGAAAGATCATCCTTACGCTGGATTTTGTAAACAGCGAGCTGCCCGTGATGCTCTTCCGGCTGGTACCCCAGACCGCCGCCATCTGAATGTTTTTACAGCGGCAGGAACAATAAAACGCAAAATGCCCGCCCACCGTGGTTTTCCACAGGTGGGCGGGCATTCTTTTGTGCCTTTTTGGCATGGGGGCAGTATATCAAGCGCTGCGCGGCAGCTCCCGGAAGCGGACACGGTATTGCTGAAAAAGCACTTGCTCAGTGCCGCTCCTCCGGCGGGCAGCAGCTCTCCCGGGGGATGAGCTTATGCGGCACAATGATCTTTGTTGCGGAGTGCCCCTTGGCAAACCGGACGGGATTGCGCTATAATAGAGCCGTAACAGTTCCACAAAGGTGTGGTAAGGGAGGTGCGGTCATGATCCGGGTGGCGATCGTAGAGGATGACGCGGAGGTACAGGGAGTATTGCAGGAGTATGTCCGGCGGTATACCCGGCAGTACGGGACAGAATTTGAAGTGTCGGTCTTTGCGGACGGGGTGGACATTCTGGACAATTACCGCGCGGTCTACGACATTATTTTTCTGGATGTGGAGATGAAGCATCTGGACGGCATGACCACGGCAGAGCGCATCCGGCAGATGGATGCAGACGTCATCCTGATCTTTATCACCAATATGGCGCAGTATGCCATCCGGGGCTACTCGGTGGGGGCGCTGGACTATGTGCTGAAGCCGGTGCCCTACTTTGCCTTTTCGCAGCAGCTGCTCAAGGCCGTTTCCCGGCTGGAAAAGCGGGCAAAGCGCTACCTGACCGTGCCGGTGGAGGGCGGGCTGCGCCGACTGGACACCGCAAGCATCTATTACTTGGAAAGCGAGGGGCATCGGGTGCACTTTTACACCGACGAGGGCGATTTTTCTGCCCCCGGCGCCCTCAAGACTTTTGAGGAAAAGCTGGCAGACTGCCCCTTTGCCCGGTGCAACAGCGGCTACCTTGTCAATCTGGCACAGGTGCGGGAGCTGCGGCAGAGCACCGTACAGGTGGGCCCCTGCGAGCTGCAGGTCAGCCGCCCCAAGCGCAAGGCCTTTCTTGCCGCGCTGACCGATTACATCGGAGGTGAGGGCTCATGACCGCGCTGCCGGATATCCCCCGGCTGTACACCGCCCTTGCCGAGTGTCTGGCGGTGCTGCTGGTCACACCGGCACTGATGCCCCGCTTTTCCAAGGCAGTTACCGTGGGTGTCACCCTGCTGTGGGCGGTGGTGCTGTCGGCCTTTCTGGGGCTGACCGGCAACGTGCCCGGCGGGTTCTGGATCCCCTGCATGGTAACGGCCATCGGGCTTTCCTACTTATATTTATGGGGTGTGTGGAGCATCACCCTGCTGGAAGCCGGGTATCACTGCGCCCGGGCGTTTATTCTGGCAGAGCTTGCCGCCAGCGTGGAGTGGCAGCTGCACTGCGCCCTCTGGCCCGTCCGCAGCCCGTGGGAGCCGCTGTCTTTGCTGCTGCTGGCGCTGGTGTACGGGGCGCTGTTCGGGGGGATGAGCTATCTGCTGCACATCAGACCCCAGCCTGCCGGGCATCTGGAGATCAGCGGCAGCGCCGCCCTGACGGCGGTCATGCTGGCGCTGACCGCCTTTGCGGTGAGCAATCTGGGCTTTTTGCCGGGCAGCGAGATCAATATGAGCATCTTTTCCATCCGCACACTGGTGGATTTTTCCGGCGTGCTGATCCTGACCGTGCAGCACGAGCAGCTGCGGGAGAACGCTTTGCACGGCGAGCTTGCCGCCATGGACGAGGTGCTGCACCGCCAGTACGAGCAGTACAAGCGCAGCAAAGAGGGCATCAACCTCATCAACCGGCGGTACCATGAACTGAAAGTCCAGCTTGCCCGCATCCGGGAGGAGCAGGATCAGACCAAGCAGAACGCCGCCATTGCCGCCATGGAGCAGAACATCCGCCAGTACGAGGCCGAGAACAAGACCGGCAACCCGGTGCTGGATACCCTGCTCACCGCCAAGACCATGGAATGCCAGCAGGAGAATATCACCATCACCAGCGTAGCGGACGGCAGGATGCTGGGCTTTCTCACCATCCGGGAGCTGTGCACCATCGTGGGTGTGGCGCTGGACAACGCCATTGCCGCCGTCCGCGCCGAGCCGGACCCCGAAAAGCGGCTCATCAAGGTGGCGGTGTACAGTCAGGGCGGCTTTGCCATGCTGCGGTTCGAGCACTATACAGAGGCCGCCCCCGCGCTGGATGCGGACGGCCTGCCGCAGCAGGGGTCGGACCTGAAAAGCGTCCGCACCACCGTCGGGCAGCACGGCGGCAACATGACGCTGCACTGGGAAAACAACTGGTGCACCCTGCGGATCTTATTTCCGCTGCCCCAAAACAAATGAATTTTTACGGCAGGTATCCCCTGCCGTTTTTTGTTGTCTGGCAGGGTGCACAAATACAGTTGGATGAAATTTGTGTATTAGCACAATAAAATTTGAAACATTATTGTAACTTCTGCAAATTATGTATCCAAAACGACAGTTTGTGAACAAATTGAAAATTCTGCGGCGATTTCTGGTATTATAAAGCCAAGCTGGCAGGGGCGTCCCCTGCCGTTGTCCGATTCGACAAAACAAGGAGGAGAAAACTATGTTGTCCATCAATATGGATGACGTCATCAAGGTTCTCAACTCGATCAAATCGCAGTTGATCGGCTTTGGTGTCGTAGCAGTTCTGCTGATCGCAGTCATGATCGCCTGCCGTAAGCAGAGCAAGTCCAAAAAGTATCTGATCCGCTGGCAGGCGGGTCTGGGCATGGTGCTGGCGCTGGCTATCACCGTGAACCTGATCCTGACCGGCCCCATGTACTCCATGGTCACCCTTGCCACCGGCGGCGGCAAGGTCAGCGAGGAGAACGTGGCATCCGCTACCCAGCTGTGCGAGGACATTGCCGATGAGGGCATCGTCCTGCTGGATAACGATGGCACCCTGCCCATGGCAAAGAACAGCAAGCTGAACGTCTTTGGCTGGGCTTCCACCAACCCCTGCTACGGCGGCACCGGTTCCGGTGCACTGTCCGATGCTTATCCCACCGTCACCCTGCTGGAGGGCCTGAAGAATGCCGGCTTTGAGCTGAACACCGAGCTGAGCGACTTCTACACCTCCTACCGTGCAGACCGTCCGGAGGTGGGTATGTTCTCTCAGGACTGGACCCTGCCGGAGCCGGAGGCTGCACAGTACACCGACGAGATGATGAACAACGCCAAGGCTTTCTCTGATACCGCCATGGTAGTCATCACCCGCGTGGGCGGTGAGGGTGCTGACCTGCCCACCGATGTGTCTCAGGTCACCTACGACGCAGGCCACAGCTACAACGACTTTGAGCCCGGCGACCACTACCTGCAGCTGTCCAAGACCGAGAAGGACATGATCGATCTGGTCTGCAAGAACTTTGATAAGGTCGTTGTGGTCTACAACGGCGCCAACGCCATGGAACTGGGCTGGGTCAAGGATTACAGCCAGATCAAGAGCGTTGTCTGGTGCGCAGGCACCGGTCAGAGCGGCTTCAACGCACTGGGCTCCATCCTCTGCGGCGATGTGAACCCCTCCGGCCGTACCATCGATACCTTTGTGTACGACCTGACCCAGACCCCCACTGCGAACAACTTTGGCAACTTCACCTACACCAACATGGACGAGTTCAAGGCCAGTTCCTTTGGTGCTGATACCATCCCCGCCTTTGTCAACTATGTTGAGGGCATCTATGTGGGCTACAAGTTCTACGAGACTGCTGCCGCAGAGGGTCTCATCGACTATGACAAGACTGTGGTGTATCCCTTCGGCCGCGGCCTGAGCTACACCACCTTCACCCAGACCCTGAACAGCGTTACCGAGGCTGACGGCACCATCACCGTGGATGTCACCGTCACCAACACCGGTTCTGCCTCCGGCAAGGAGGTCGTGGAGGTCTACTATAATCCTCCGTATACCAACGGCGGCATTGAGAAGGCTTCTGCAAACCTGATCGGCTTTGCAAAGACTTCCGAGCTGGCTCCCGGCGCTTCCGAGAACGTCACCGTTACCTTCAAGGCTGAGGACATGGCCTCCTACGACACCTACGGCAAGGGCTGCTATGTGCTGGAAAAGGGCGATTACGTCATCAGTATCAACGCCGATTCCCACACCGTTCTGGATTCCAAGGTCTACAATGTGGCTTCCGACATCGTCTACGATGCTTCCAACAAGCGTGAGAGCGATGTGGAGGTCGCCGACAACAAGTTTGACTTTGCCGAGGGCAATGTGACCTACCTGTCCCGCGCCGACGGCTTTGCCAACTACGCCGAGGCTACCGCTGCTCCCGCAGACTTTGAACTGCCGGCAGAGGCTAAGGCTACCTTCTACAACAACTCCAACTGGAACCCCGAGGACTTCAACAACGCCGACGATGTGGCTCCCACCACCGGTGCCAAGAACGGCCTGAAGCTGAAGGACATGGTGGGCGTGGATTACAACGATGCCCAGTGGGATACCTTCCTCGACCAGCTGACCGTATCCGATATGGACAGCCTGATCGCTCTGGGCGGCTATCAGTCCGTGGCAGTGGATTCCATCGGCAAGGTGCAGGCTGTTGACTGCGACGGCCCCGCTTCCATCAACAACAACTTCACCAAGCAGGGCTCCATCGGCTTCCCCTCCGCTGTGATGATCGCAGCTACCTGGAACACCGATCTGGCACATGACTTCGGCACCTCCATCGGCAAGATGGCTGACGACATGGACGTTTCCGGCTGGTACGCACCGGCTATGAACATCCACCGCTCCGCTTTCGCAGGCCGTAACTTCGAGTACTACTCTGAGGACGGCGTGCTGTCCGGCGCAATGGCTGCCAATGCCATCATGGGCTCTCAGGAGCAGGGCGTCTACGCCTTCATGAAGCACTTTGCTCTGAACGATCAGGAGACCAACCGCTGCGGTATGCTCTGCACCTGGTCCAACGAGCAGGCCATCCGCGAGATCTACCTCAAGCCCTTCGAGCAGTGCATCAAGGCAGCTGACTGCCACGCCGTCATGTCCTCCTTCAACTACATCGGCAACACCTACGCCGGCAACTGCTCTGCCCTGCTGAACGACGTTCTGCGCGGCGAGTGGGGCTTCGTGGGCATGGTGCTGACCGACTACTACGGTGTGTACGGCTATCAGGATTCTGACCGCCTGATCCGCAACGGCGGCGACTTCTGCCTGGTCAACTACGACACCGAGACCAACCACCTGACCGATACCACCAGCGCTACCGCTCTGGTGTCCGCACGTCAGGCCTGCAAGAACATCCTGTACACTGTGGCAAACTCCCGTGCTTACTACCCTGAGAACCTGAACCCCGGTATGCCCGGTTGGGAAAAGGTGATGATCGGTGTGGACGTTGTACTGGCAGCCGCTCTGATCGCACTGGAAGTTCTGGTGGTCAAAAAGGGCTATGCAAAGCGCAAGGAAGAGGAAGTCAACGCCTGATCTTGGGCAAGACATTCTGAACGGATGCAGCACCTGAACTGAAACCAGATAAAAGGCCCGCTGCGTAAAAACAGCGGGCCTTTTTCTGGATTTAAAAAGGCGAAGAGGAAAATGCCATGAAACACACAGATATCATCAAGAGCTTGTCTCTGGAACAAAAATGCGCCCTGCTGAGCGGCGGCACGGTGTTCACCACCCGGGCACTGCCGGGCAAGGGCATCCCGGCCATTACCCTGTCGGACGGCCCTAACGGCGTGCGCAAGCAGGCGGGCGCTGCCGACCATCTGGGGCTGAACCCCAGTGTGCCTGCCACCTGCTTTCCCACCTCGGCCACCGTTGCCAACAGCTGGGACCCGGCACTGGGCGAGGCTGTGGGCGCAGCCATGGGCGAAGAGGCAGCGGCACAGGGCGTGTCGGTGCTGCTGGGCCCCGGCCTGAACATCAAGCGCAGCCCGCTGTGCGGCCGCA
>ERZ838483.2210-NODE-2210-length-12333-cov-6.216729_pt1 | contig 12333 bp, 10 predicted proteins | sample MGYA00519939_ERZ838483 | MGnify/ENA primary metagenome ERZ838483 (study PRJEB31850, sample SAMEA3708836) | human gut metagenome | biome: human gut; feature: human-associated habitat; material: faeces | place: China | collected 2014 ... | reverse complement strand
GTGGGTGGGGGAATTATGTGCCTTTATCTAAGCTTAAATGAAAGAGCCGTGTAAAAATTTTAATCCGACTCTCCTCTACAATCCATAAAACGCATAAAAAAGAGGGATAATGCAATAAAAAAAGGCAAACAGTTTCTTTTTCCGATTTTAATCGCTACCTTAGGAACATTAAAGAAACGAGAAAAAATGGATATGCATATCTTTCAAATAAAGTCCAATCAGACTCTTCCCTCACCGGGAGGAATCCTGATAGCCTCTCCTCTGCTAAATGATTATCATTTTATGCGGTCAGTGGTACTGCTCATCACACACAGTGAAGAAGGCAGCATGGGAATTGTCATGAACAAAGACTTCCGATATCACATATCCCTCAACCAACTGGTTCCGGAACTGGAAGGTTCTGCTTACATTCCTGTCTTTAAAGGAGGTCCCATGGAACGGGATACAATCTTTTTCATTCATACTCTGAAACAACTGAAAGGAGCACTGGAACTGGGAAACGGATTGTACATGAACGGAGACTTTAAGGCTGTGCAACAATATATTCTTGACGGAGGTCCCCTTGACGGGCATATCCGATTCTTTGCCGGATATGCAGGATGGAGTCATGGACAACTGCAACAGGAAATTCAAAGGAACTCATGGTTTATAGGAAAAGGAAACAGCGAACGACTGCTGCATGATCCACAGAAAGTTCTTTGGAATAACAGCATGAACGATCTCGGTAATCCATACACCTTATGGTCCAAATATCCGGTTTATCCTTCATTCAACTGAGCTGGAAGAGAGTTTCTGCAACAGACAGACGTCCTTGTATCCACGTCCGGTATAAATCCAATGAGGCAAATAGCCCGCACGTACATAGCCCAGGCCAGTAAACAAATGTAAAGAATGTGTATTGTCTGCATGCACGTAAGCATACAGCTGATGAATCCCCAACCGCGAAAAACAATGATGTTCCAACTGTCGCAAAGCTTCGGAAGCTATGCCCCGGTGACGGTATTCCTCCAGCACCATAACTCCCACTTCTGCACGGTTATGACGGGGGTCGAAGGAACAAAGGTCAACAATACCTACTACCCCGGCCTGAGGAAGCTCAATCATCAGTCTCAACTGGCGGTCTGTATACAGGTCATTCGTACTTTGCCCAATATACTGCTTCAGCTGATATCGGGAATAAGGACCGGTAGCAATACCGTTCTCCCATTGATCTTCATCGTTTTCAAAAAGCATCATGACATCCAGATCTTCCGGCTCAGGTGCGCGCAAACGGATTGGAGGAACTGTTTTTTCCATCGTTACTCCTCCTTTTCTCCCTCTTCCCGATTCAGATCCAGTTCCATCAGCAAACGTTCACGACCGGGTACACAGAACAGTGAAGCCACCAGAAGCATTCCGGCACACAACATTCCCGTCAGGTCAAGAGTCCAATAGTAAACCGACAGATTGAACAATGCCGGAGCCAGCAAAAGTCCCAGACGGACTTCACTCCATCTCCGATAGCTCTTTAATGCTTCGGGTAAGGGCATTGTTTTTACATAGCGGGTCAGTGACAAACTGAACAGGCGAAGAGATACGGGAATAAGTCCCATGGCCAGCAGGATACCTGCAGTCTGGAGAATATATTCCATCCGGGCATCCCCCACCATCATTCCTTGCGGTAACACATCCGTTTCATAAAGTGCGATAAGCAACAGTACCAACATCCACGCCAGAATAAATTCCCCTTGCAGCCAGCGTAGCAACCGATTGATTTCTTTTTCCATAAATTTCCCCCAAAATTACATTGTTCCTGTAAAAGCTACCCGGTTCACGATAGACCGTCCCAGTGTAACTTCATCCGTATATTCCAGTTCATCACCAATGGATATACCACGGGCAATGACTGTCAGTTTCACATCAAACCCACTCAGCTTCCGATAAATAAAGAAATTGGTCGTATCGCCTTCCATCGTAGAACTTAATGCCAGAATAACCTCCTTGACGGCTCCGGAGCGAACCCGTTCCACCAGACTGTCAATCTGCAAATCAGAAGGACCGATACCGTCCATCGGAGATATGACCCCGCCCAGCACATGATAAAGTCCTTTGTACTGCTGAGTGTTCTCAACGGCCATTACATCGCGGATATTCTCCACCACACATACTGTCGATGCATCCCGTGAAGGATTGGAACAGATGCGGCAGATATCAGTATCCGAGATATTATGACAAACTTTACAATATTTTACTTCATGCTTTAGTGTTACCATGGCACTGCTGAAAGCCTCTACACTTTCCGTACTCTGTCTCAGCAGATGAAGCACAAGACGCATCGCGGTCTTCCGCCCTATACCGGGAAGTTTGGCAAATTCTCCTACTGCTTTTTCAAGTAATGCCGACGGATATTGTTGATTCATGATTCTCTTCTTTGTATTAAAACAGGTGTGCAAAGATAGGGAGAACTCCCGAAATTCCGGCATAAATTGAGAAATAAAGTAAAGATAAGGAATTTCAGAACAACACTCGGATGAGATAGATCAGAAAAAGGAAGCAAGTACCTGCTTTTTCATTTTTTTTTCATACCTTTGTCAAGACTTAATAAAAACAACACCATGGAAATAACCAGTGCTGAATTTGTAGTAAGTAATTCACGTGCGGACATGTGTCCCGCAACCCACCTTCCCGAATACGCGTTCATCGGACGTTCCAACGTCGGAAAATCAAGTCTCATCAATATGCTGACCAAACAGCCCAAGTTGGCCATGACCTCAGCCACTCCTGGAAAAACCTTGCTGATCAACCATTTTCTGGTTAATAAAGAATGGTATCTGGTAGACCTTCCCGGATACGGCTATGCACAACGGGGAAAGAAAATGATGGACAAGATTGAAAAGCTGATCCAGTATTACGTTCTGGAACGGGAGCAAATGACATGTCTCTTTGTTCTGGTAGACAGCCGGCTCGCTCCACAGAAGATCGATATGGAATTTATCGAATGGCTTGGAGAAAACGGAGTTCCTTTTGCCATTATCTTCACGAAAGCAGACAAACAAAGTGCCGGAAAGACGCGTGCAAATGTGGATATCTATCTTTCAGAACTTTCCAAGCAATGGGAAGAGCTTCCCCCTTATTTCATTTCATCGGCTGAAAAGAAAACCGGACGAAAAGAAATTCTGGACTACATCGAACAAATCAATCATTCAATAACTAAAAATCACACCTTATGACAAAGAAAATGATCATGTTGCCCTTGCTGGCTGCCTCTGTTTCCCTGTTCTTCACGGGATGTGAAGGAAAACTGGTGGAAAAGGTGGATCTGATTCCGCAAGCGCAGTCTGTCACAATCGGAAACGGATCTTTCCCCTTGCAGGAACTGCGCAGCATGCAGGTTCCTCCCGAATGGAACGAAACGGCCAAGGCTTTTACAGAACTGGTACAAAAAACAACCGGAGTTTCATTGACCATCAGCGATATTGACGCTCCTCTCTCTTTGGTCAAGAACGATAAACTGACCGAAGAAGCCTATACTCTGGAAATTGAAAGAGGACGTATCGTTCTGGAAGCTAATGACGCACAGGGAATCAGCAATGCACTGGCCACGCTTCACCAGCTCATTCTGACAGCAAAAGACAACAAACTTCCAATCATAAATATTCAGGATAAGCCACGCTTCGGTTATCGCGGACTGATGCTTGACTGCAGCCGGCATTTCTGGACAGTAGATGAGCTGAAAGAAACGCTGTCTCAAATGGCTTTCTTCAAGCTGAATAAACTGCAGATGCACCTGACAGACAACAATGCCTGGCGTCTGGCTATGGATCAGTATCCGGAACTGACTGCCAAAGGTACTTATTATTCTGATTTTCCGGATCTGTCTGGTAAATATTACTCAACAAACGATCTGAAAGAAATCGTGAAATACGCTCAGGCTCTCGGTATTGAAATCATTCCTGAAGTCGATCTGCCCGGTCATGCCATCGCACTGCTCGCAGCCATGCCGCAACTTTCCTGTAAAGGAGGTACATTCGAAGCTTATCCGGAAGAGCTTCCGCTCAATCAGCGGAAACGCGGAAACGAGAATATGCTTTGCATCGGCAATCCGGAATCTATCCGTTTCGCACAGGAAGTGGTAGACGCACTGATCCAGATCTTCCCTTCGAAGTATATTCACCTGGGGGGTGATGAAGTACCCACAGCCATCTGGGAAAAATGTCCGAAATGTCAGGCCCTTTATAAGAAGGAAGGCATGAAGGAACCCAGTGAACTTCAGGACCACTTCACACGCAAGATGAGTGAATACATCCGGTCAAAAGGTAAAATCATGGTTGGATGGGATGAAATCAACGACCGTCATGCCGCCACACCCGAAGATATGCTGACCGTATGGCGGGACAATGGTCTGAAAGCTCAGAAAGCTGCACTGGAACGAGGTATACCGGTAGTCATGTGTCCGCAGCACGGATGCTATCTTGACTGGGGATATGCCGGCAACTCTACGCGGAAAGTGTACGAATGGGATCCGGTAACCAGCCAGGTAACTCCCGAACAGGAAGCACTCGTCAAAGGAGGACAAGGCGCTTTGTGGACGGAACGAGTAGCAACACAAGACCGTGTGGAATGGATGTTGTATCCGCGTCTGGCCGCTTTGTCGGAAGTATTCTGGACCAATGCTTCCAAGCGCAACTGGGACGACTTCTACCGCCGCATCACGGATTTCTATCCGGTAATGCGAAAGATGGGTATCAATTTCTATGAAGACGATGCACTGAATGAGAAAGAATTCGCACCGACTCAGGAGAAGCCCATGCTGATACGTCCGGCAAGCATTGATACAAACATTCCATTGAACTCACCCTATCATCCGGAATATGCTTTCGACGGAAAGACCAATACATTCTTCTGGGGAGGAAGCACTATCAACCCGTCACATTATTTTACGGTCATCCTGACAGAACCGGCCAAGATAAGTGATATCGAAATCATTACAGGTGATTCAAAGGACTATATCACAAAAGCTGACCTGCTGATCAGTGAAGACGGAAACAAATTCAACAAAGTCGGAACATTTGACGAACTGGGACAGGCCAAGGCACATGTCGGAGGCAAACCAGTCAAAGCTGTCAAGATTCAGGTAACAGGCAATCACACCTGCTGGCCGATTATCAAGGAAATCATCCTGAAATAATCCGGTTCCAAAGAAATAACTTATACGGCCTGCTCTTTGATTGATCAAAGGGCAGGCCGGTTTCTTTTGTATAACTTCTTCTTTTTATTCAATGACAACAACCAGGGAACGATATAACGGAGCCCAGTCAAACACAAACTTGGCATGGGAAGTGGCATTGCGGACACACATGTGCGAACGTGGAGTCGTACCAAGCGACCAGCTGTATTCGATCATGGCCGTACGGGGTACATTCACCGGAACACCATGAATATAAGCACCATTTGTAAAACGGCTGGCGTATGGCGCATATCCGCCCACCGCCGAGGAACCGTCCTTCAGAAATACCATCTTTTCTTTCTTTTGCTGGATCAGGAACATACCTAAAGGAGTTTCCATTCCGTAAGGAGGATTATGCAGTCCCGTTGTAGCCGGATTTATACTCCGGATTTTCCATTCACCTTCCGACACTCTTTCCAGAGTCGTAATATTCTGATCCAGACGATCCACGAAAATTACATGATGAAACACGGTAGAATCAGACAACAGCTTGAGGTAGCGTTTGGGAACCAGCCACTCTCCTTCTGTCGTCACCGGACGAAGCCTGTAGAAACTCCCTTCCTCTCTTTCCAGCTGAGCCAGCGAACCGTCTCTGCCATAGCGTACGGGAGTCAATGTATCTTCAGGAAGATAAAGAGGAACCGACTGATAACGCTCCACTCCGAGCGTATCCGAAATCCGGTTATAGACATTACGCACATAACTCCGCACCAGGGGAGCCTCAGTGTTCAGATTCTTATAATTTTGGAAAACGGCCCAGCGAAGTTCATCACCACGCTGCATATTCTCAATAAAAGCCAGACATTTACGCATCACCTCCCATTTGACGGAACGAACTGTGTCCTTATATGGATAAGTATCCTTCAGCGTATATTTGTCATAAAGCAAATCTTTGGTAAGTACAATATCGGCTGCGGTCAGCGGCTTCTTCTGGAAAGAAAATTCTACCGTCACCATTGAATCAGGGGCATGATCCACCTCAAACGGAACCTCGACCAGTTGCGTCTCGTCATTACGGCATCCCGTCCAACCCACGGAAACGGCCAGCAGACATCCCAGAAGATAAATACGCTTCATGATTGCTCGGGTTTAATTTGATACAAAGTTAACATTTTTCAAGAATATTCCAAATTGATTACAAGGAATAACAATGGTTTCTATAAAAAACAATCCAGCTCCCGCATTGGTTCATTCCTGGCCGGACAGAAGGCTGCTTTTCCCCTTAATGAATGGAAGACAAAAATTAGGAAATTACACTGGTAAATTATATCTTTGCCCGATTTTTTCAACTAGACTATGTATATATTCCGCTCCATACAAGAGATCATCAACACCGTCGCTGCGGCCAAAGGACTGCTGACCGAGATGTTTGAAAAAAGAAAAATTCTCAGCTTCAGATACTCCGATGCCCTGTCCCTGCTCAAGGATGACGAGAATCGTCTGAAACTGCTTATCGAAAAGGAAGTAATCCGGCAAAACGGCAACTATGTGGAACTGGATGCACGTTTCCTGGATTTCTTCGAATTGCTGCTGGAAGCCAATGAAGAGATCAATACAGCCATCATTGATGAAAACATCGAGTATCTCCACGAACTGATTGACTATTACCTGAAGGAGAGAATTCCCAGCCGGAAGGAAAGTTATGTACGCAACATCAAGATTACATTCCAGAAGATTGCGCGTACCACCATCCGCAACATCATGAATCTGCAGAACAGCATAGACAATGCGTTCAAGCATGAACCGACGTATCAGATCAAAATCGCCAAACTGGAGAATCTGGACAAGAAACGGATCAACATCCAGCGGCTGATCGACACGACAGAGCATCTGATCCTGCACGAAGAAAGAGCCTTTTTCATGCAGGCTACGGATGAAGAACTGACACGTATCCTGCTCGAACTCCGCCGGGAGCTGCAACTCTCGGCACACAGCCTCATCCGTGCCCAGCAAGATATCATCAATTACCTCAATCAGATCAAGAGCCAGATCATTCTGGTAGAAAAGATCCGGAAGGTAAAATATCTGCAAGACCAGTTCGAATTGCGGGCCCGAAGCAACCTGGCCGAAGTCGTTGAGCGGGAACATTCCCTGCTGATGGAAGGATCTGCACCAGGTTCCTTCAAGCTGTCAATCAATTACCTGAGTACAGACGAGGCCCGTCCGGTCATTCTGAAAGTCATGCGTAACCGGCAATACCGGGAGGCTCTGCGAAACAACGAGGCTGGTGCCTTCAGTGAAGAAGAGCTGGAAGCACAGGCCATGTATCAGGAACTGATCAACCTCGATACGACCGTGGGGGATTATTTCCAGGCACAGGCTCAGGCCCGATGGGCAGACGAATCGGCACCACTGGAGGATCTGTTCTCATACCTGATGAAGTATTCTTTCCAGCGGGAAGTAAGCGAAAAAGAACGTACCACCCTCTTCTGTCAGATCGTTTCCCTCTACGAAACACAACTGCGCATCACCGAAGAGTTCGGTACCTATCACGAATTTGAATTTGCCAAAGTATATCCGCTCTGAGAAATTTCCCGGACGGACCAAAATACAACGAAACAATGGATTTAAACATACGAATACCTGACCATACAGCACAGATCTTCGATTACCTGCAAAAGGGACTGTTCATCAGTTCCAACAGCACAAACGAAGATGTACGTCAGCTTTATGACGATATCGATGAAAACTTTGAAGCCCTGTCCCTGTACTTCGGACAGATCGGTTACACACTGGAACGAGGCAACGAATATTTTTATTTCTCACGCAACGAACCGAGGGCTACGCTGGAACAGAAACTTATGCGTGCCTATTACTGGATTGACGTGCTCGACCTGTTCAAGACTTACGATGAGACTTTCGGACCGGGCTTCCGGTTTCAGCCCGAACAGATTCTGGTGGAAGCCAACATCAACGTGCTGCTCCAGAACAAACTGGACGGCATCCGGAAACATTTCTCGGACAAAGATGTTCGCAAGGATGTCCTGGACAATATGATCCGCCAGCTCACCAAGGATTCATTCCTGGAACTGGAAAACGAAAAAGACAACACCTACAAGGTGATGAGTTCCTGGCATTACCTGGAACGACTGATCGAAAGTATTCAAATTTACGACGAAACGGAAGACGATGAGAAACCTGAATAGAATTATCTTTATCAACAGTGCAAACATCCCCTATGCGGATGATATTTATCTGGATGGAAACATCCACTTTATCGGAACACAGGGTGTAGGAAAAAGTACCATCCTGCGTGCCATCCTGTTTTTCTATAATGCCGACACGCAGAAACTGGGTATTCCCGTAGAAAAGCAAAGCTACACGGAATACTATTTCCCCTACTCCAACTCGTATATCGTATATGAAGTGGCTACCGAGAACGGACCTTTCTGTATCCTCAGCTTCAAGTCGATGAACCGGGTGTGTTACCGCTTTATCGATTCTCCCTACCGGAAAGAATTCTTCATCGATGAGGAAAGCCGTACGGCATACAGTGGTACCGACCGCATCCGGGCCATACTGGATCAGTATGATGTGGACTATTCGCGCATTATCTATACTTACGATGAATACCGGAACATTCTTTACGGCAACGAAGCAGGAGCCGACATGCAACGGTATGCCCTGATGGAAAGCAAGCAATATCAGAACATCCCGCGAACCATCCAGAATGTGCTGCTGAATTCAAAACTGGATGCGGAATTCATCAAAAAAACCATCATCTCGTCACTCAACGAGGAAGATACTTCCGTAGATCTGAACACCTATAAGGAACATCTGAAAAACTTCGAAACACGGCTTCGCGATATTGAAGAGTTCCAGAAACGGGAAACGCAGAAACAGGCTGCAGAGATCACCCGACTGGCTACGGAAGTAAACCGAAGACAGACTGCACTGGTGCAAGGCTGCCGGGAACTGGCTGCCGCCCGCATCAAGGCAGAAGAGGCGCTCCCCCAATGGGAAGAAAAGAAAAAACAGGCAGAAAACGACCGGCATATCATACTGGCCCACCGCATGGAACTGCAGGAGCAGTCGAAAAAGAAATGTGACCGGCTGCAGGAAGTGCTGGCTGTTGTCAACAATGAATTGCAGAAAGCTTCTCAGAAAGAAAAGGAATACGACCAGCTGAACATTTCCCAGATTGCAGAACGGTCAGCCAAAAAGGAAGAATGGAAAAACCGCCAGCAGGGACTGCAGGAAGAGCAGCGCATCCTCACCTCACAGTATACGGAAATCTCTACCAAATACAAGTTGCTGATCCAAAGTCTGGATGAACAGTGGAACAAGATCCATGAAGCCAAACTGAAACAACAGGAAGAACTGGGCAACACGTATAACAGCCGGATGGAAGAGGCACGGAAGCTGCACGAAACGGCTACCGAAGCCCTGTATCAGGAATACGAGCAGCTGTCGCAGACACTCCATCCTGAATACAACGAAAAGCAGAAGGCTATGACGGCTCTTGACTATCAGATCCAGATGTGTCACAAGGAAACTTATTTCGCAGCCGAACAGGAAGAGCTGAAACATCGTATCCAGTCGTACACCGGACTGCATCTGAGCAAGAAGAACCGCATTGAAAATGCTCAGCTTGTCATCCGGGAGCTGACACTCAAGTGGGATGAAGAACAGCAAAAGGGCTTCAGGGAAAAAGATGAACGCATGGAGGCTCTGTCTCACGAACAGAAACAGCTGCGTACACGCATCGAAGAACTGGAAACATTCTTACAGAACAGCCGGAACACCTTACAGGGATGGCTCAAGGATCACAAGCCGGGATGGGAAGAAAACATCGGAAAACTTTGTGATGAATCGATCTTGTGGCAGACCGGACTGTCTCCACGTCAGGTAGACGAAGGGGCTTCCTTCTATGGCATCAACCTGGATCTATCGGTCATCGAACGGCCTATCAAGTCCATCAATGACTACCAGAGAGAGAAGGAAAGCCATAGCGGACGTATGGAAGAAATCACATCGGAGCTGCAACACCTGCAAGCAGACAAGGATTTGCTTCAGGAGCAGCTGAAAGCCAAATACCAGCCGCGCATCAAGGAGCAGAAAGACATCATCAGTGTACAGCAGTATGAACTGGAAAAACTGGAACAGCAATACCAGCAGGACATGTTGGACATTGAACTCTGGAAAAAGAAAGAAGAAGAAGAACGGAATGCACACATTGCTGTCCTGAATAAAGATCGTCAGACACTTCAGCTGGAACTGCAGGAAATCGACGGTAAACTGAAAAACCTGAATCTGGAAAAAGGCAAGCGCCTCAACGAACTGAAGCAGCAATGGAATGACCAGCAACAACAGATTGCTGATGAAAGGAACAGACAGGCTGAACAACTTAAAAACGAAGACCGGCTGGAACAGCAGCGGATCACTGCCGAGAAAAATAATTACGAAAATCAGATGAACCGGGAACTGCATTCACAGGGAGCTGACACGGAACGTCTGCAAAGCATTACTTCGCAGCTGAACGAGATAGAGGCCGAACTGCAGTTCATCAAGAATCATGCAACCCTGCTGATCGAGTACCAGAAAGATAAACGCGACCTGATAGACCGCATTCCGGTCTGGAAACGGGAACAGGAAGAGCAGAAACAGTTGCTCAGTCAGGAAAAGGAAAGTCTGAAAAAAGAGAACGCCATCTTGCAGGAACAGCTTGACCGGCTGGACAAGGAACTGAAGGAAACGGACAATGCCGTACGCGACCTGCATGCCAACCTGGATGCATATGCCAAGATTGCGGCCTACGACTGGTACAAACCTCATCAGGATATTCTGGGAGATACGGGACGGGCTGCAGCACGGGAAATCACTCCCCGAAAGAGCTGTATCGAACTGATTGAAGAACTGGGCCGGGACGAAAACCAGTTCCTGCAATTACAGACAGGTCTGCGCAAGGAAATCAATCTTTTCACCGGGCATTTCGATGAGGACAATACTTTCAAGTTTGCTACCAAATTCAACGATGACTGGGAGTATCTGCGCTTTGCTGAAGAGCTGAACGACTTCATCCGGGAAAACAAGATCAACGAGTTTATCCGGCGCATCAACAACGAGCACTCCGACGTATTCAAACGTATCAGTATGGACACTTCGATGCTTACGGCTTCGGAAAAGGACATCCATGACATCATCAGCAAGGTGAACAAAGGATTCCAGACCTGCAATTTCGTGGGAGTCATCCAGCGCATCGAAATGAAGGTGGAAGAAAGTAGCAACCGCGTGGTCAATGCACTGCGGGCCATCCGGAAATATTACAACGAACATGCCCACGACCTGGCCCCGGGAACGAATCTTTTCTCCAGCGAGAACGAACAGCTGGTGAAGCAGGAAGCCATCGCTCTGCTGCGTGATTTCATCAAGGAGATCCATGCCTACCGGTATGACACCATCCGCCTCTACGACTCTTTCGAACTGCGTTTCCGGATCGTAGAAAACAACAACGACACGGGATTTGTAGAGAAACTGTCGAACGTCGGTTCCGAAGGTACGGACATTCTGGTAAAAGCCATGATCAACATCATGTTGCTGTATGTGTTCAAGGAAGGAGCTTCCCGGAAGTTCAAAGACTTCAAGCTTCACTGTATGATGGACGAAATCGGAAAGCTGCATCCCAATAATGTGAACGGGATCCTGAAGTTTGCCAACGACCGGAACATCATTCTGATCAACGGATCACCGACCGAACTGAACCGCGACACCTACAAGCATGTCTATCTGCTCACCAAGGGTGCACAGAGCAAGACCCGTATCGCCCGGCTTATTTCAGACCAGAAACTGTAAGCCCGAAACCTGCTTCAGATCCATTTCCCGGAAGGCCGTCTGCCACTACCTGCCAGGCTAGTGCAAACGGCCTTCCGTCATCTGAAAAAAGGCCTCGGGCTTTCTGACAATCCGGATATGCTTAAAAAGGACATCGGGAAGATTCTTGATATGCCTTTCCAAGATATTAAAACCCAGTCGTTACCTATACGGCAAATACCCGAAAGACGAAATAAACAGGGCTGTTATTGAATACTTAAACGGCCTTGTCCAGCTCCATGTTGTTCTTCCCTCATTTTTATTGGCACTATAAAATATTTTGTGTAAATGGAAAATACGGGATTCAAGTTTGAGTC
>ERZ838483.2202-NODE-2202-length-12364-cov-10.780242_pt1 | contig 12364 bp, 11 predicted proteins | sample MGYA00519939_ERZ838483 | MGnify/ENA primary metagenome ERZ838483 (study PRJEB31850, sample SAMEA3708836) | human gut metagenome | biome: human gut; feature: human-associated habitat; material: faeces | place: China | collected 2014 ... | reverse complement strand
ACTGGCGGCGCTCACCTTTGCAGCATCCAGTATTATCTGCGCTTTTGGCTTAGCAACTGCCGCACTTCGCTCGCCGTATCGGCACTTAGAATTATGCGGTATTGCCTTATCTCTTGCCCAATCGGTACTTGAAATCTTCGTAGCCGAAGGACACGATGCTGCGGGTGGTGCCGCTGGCGGCGCGGGCAAAGATAGCGGGCAGAGGCATGCCGTTGAAGGTATTATTTTTGCAGGTGGTATAGATTGCCATATCGCCGAGCACCAGCAGATCTCCCACGTTGGGAACGGCGTCCACGCCGTAATCCCCGATGACATCCCCGGCCAGGCAGGTCGGCCCGGCAAGGCGCACGGTGCAGGGCTTTTCTCCCGGTTCGGCTGCGGCAAACAGCGGCGGGCGGTAGGGCATTTCGATCACATCCGGCATATGGCAGGCGGCGCTGGCGTCCAGAATGGCGATGGTTGTATCGCCGTTCTGCACCACATCCAGCACGCGGCTGAGCAGGAAGCCCGCGTTCAGGGCGCAGGCTTCGCCAGGTTCCAGATAGACCGTCACGCCCCAGTCCTGCTGGGCGCGGGTGATGCAGCGTTCCAGCATGGCGATATCGTAACCGAGGCGGGTGATATGGTGCCCACCGCCAAAGTTGAGCCACTGCATCCGAGGCAGCAGGTCACCGAATTTTTGGGCCACAGCGTCCAGCGTCGTGGCCAGCGCATCGGAGTCCTGCTCGCACAGGGTGTGGAAGTGCAGGCCATCCAGCAAATTGGGCAGCGCGGGGTTCGCCGCTACTGCGGCGTTCCACTGGGCGCGGGTGGTGCCAAGGCGGCTGCCGGGGGCGCAGGGGTCATAAATAGCGTGGCCGTCCTGGGTGGAGCATTCCGGGTTGATGCGCAGCCCCACGCTTTTGCCTGCCGCTTTTGCGGCAGGGCCGAACTTTGCCAGCTGGGCGGGGGAGTTAAAGACGATATGGTCCGCGTATTGCACCAGTTCATCCATTTCGTCCGCACGGTAGGCCGCGCAGAACACATGGACTTCCTTGCCGGGCATCTCTTCCGCACCCAGGCGGGCTTCAAACAGGCCGCTGGCTTCGGTACCGGCCAAGTGTGGCGCCAGCAGGGGGTAGCAGTCATAATTGCTGAACGCCTTTTGGGCCAGCAGCACCTTGCAGCCGGTGCGCTGGGCCAGGCCGCCCAGAATTTCCGCGTTGCGGGTCAGGGCGTCTTCATCCAGCAGGTAGCAGGGGGTAGGCAGTTTTTCCAGTTCCGGCGGGATGGTTCCGCCGAGTGCCGCAAAAGGCGGCCGCATATCCCGCTGGTTCATCAATCCACCAGCACGGGGTTATGGTTTTCGCTGCGGGGCAGGCCGTATTTGTCCAGCGCATCCAGGAACGGATCGGGGTTGAACTCCTCAACGGTATATACGCCGGGCTTGGTCCATTCGCCGGTCAGCATCATCAAGGCGCCGCACATGGCAGGCACACCGGTGGTGTAGCTGATGGCCTGACTGCCGACTTCGCGGTAGCATTCCTGATGGTCGCAGACGTTATAGATATAGTAGGTTTTATCCTTGCCGTCCTTTTTGCCGGTAAAGATGCAGCCGATGTTGGTTTTGCCCTTGGTGCGGGGGCCCAGGCTGGCGGGGTCCGGCAACAGGGCTTTGAGGAACTGGATGGGTACGATTTCCTGACCGTTAAAGTTGATGGGGGTGGTGGAGAGCATTCCCACATCCTCCAGGCAGCGCATATGGTCCAGGTAGCTCTGGCCAAAGGTCATAAAAAAGCGGATGCGCTTGACGTCTGGCAGGTTCTTGCCCAAAGATTCAATTTCCTCGTGGTGCAGCAGGTACATATCCTTCTGACCGACCTGGTCAAAGTTATATTCCCGCTTGATGCTCATGGCCGGGATCTCGACCCACTTGCCGTTTTCCATATAGCTGCCGGGGGCAGAAACTTCGCGCAGGTTGATTTCGGGGTTAAAGTTGGTGGCGAAGGCATAGCCATGGTCGCCGCCGTTGCAGTCCAGGATATCGATGGTGTCGATGGTGTCAAACTCATGCTTGGCGGCGTAAGCGCAGTAAGCCTGGGTAACGCCCGGGTCAAAGCCGCAGCCCAGCAGGGCAGTCAAGCCGGCATCCTCAAACTTTTTCTTATAGGCCCACTGCCAGCTGTAATCAAAGTAGGCGGAGAAGCCTGCTTCCTTGCAGCGCTTTTCATAGATAGCGCGCCATTCCGGGTCATCGGTATTTTCCGGCTCATAGTTGGCGGTGTCCATATAGTTGACGCCGCAGGCCAGGCAGGCATCCATGATGGTCAGATCCTGATAGGGCAGGGCAATGTTCATGACCAGATCGGGCTTGTAGCTGTTGATAAGATCGCACAGCTGCTGCACATCATCGGCATCCACCTGGGCGGTGGTGATTTTTGTTTTGGTGTTGGGGGCCAGCTTTGCCGCTAGGGCATCGCACTTGGACTTGGTGCGGCTGGCAATGCACAGCTCGGTAAAAACATCGCTGACCTGGCAGCACTTAGAGATGGCTACACTGGCCACGCCGCCGCAGCCGATAACAAGAACTTTGCTCATGATGGTACTCCTTTATGTTTTATTTGAGGCAACACCGCACAATTCCCGCCTTACGGCTTAAGCACCGCTCCGGCGGCTGCGGCACGGCATCTGCGTTGCCAAAATGCTCGATAAGACATCCAGTATTATCTGCGCTTTTGGCTTAGCATCTGCCGCACCTCGCTCGCTGTATCGGTACTTAGAATTATGCGGTATTGCCTTGAATGTAGGGTGTACAGATCTTCGATCAGTCCAGCGCCAGCAGCAGCTCACGCAGCACTTTGCAGGCAGTTGCGGTGGAAACGCCGCTCTGGTCCAGCATGGGGGCCAGCTCGTTCACATCCGCGCCAATGATGTTTGCCTTGGTTACGGTGCGGATGGCTCCCAGCAGCTGCAAGAAGCTGACTCCGCCCGCTTCAGGGGTTCCGGTTCCGGGGAATGCCGATGGATCCAGGCAGTCAAGGTCGATTGTCAGGTAAACCGGCACATTTGCCTGGCACAGCCAATCGGTCAATTCCTGCAGACCGGTGAAATCGAACTTGTGAATATCGGTATGGCGGGCGGCAAACTGGAATTCTTCCCGATCGCCGCTGCGGATACAGAACTGGTGGATGCGGCCATCGCCCAAAAGGTCATGGCAGCGGCGCAGCACACAGGCATGGCTGAGCTGTGCGCCGAGATAGTCATCCCGCAGGTCGGCGTGAGCGTCAAAATGGACGATGTGCAGGTCGGGGTATTTTTTCACGGCAGCCCGCACAGCCCCCAGCGTGACGAGATGTTCACCGCCCAGAAGCAGGGGCAGCTTGCCATCCCGCAGGATCTCTGCCGCGCGGGATTCAATATCCACCAGAGCGCTTTCACTGGAGCCGAAGCAGAGCTCCAAATCTCCGCTGTCAAACACGTTGCAGTCGGTCAGGTCTTTATCCTGATAGGGGCTGTAGGTTTCCAGGCCATAGCTTTCGTGGCGGATGGCGGCAGGGCCAAAGCGTGCGCCGGGGCGGTAGCTGGTGGTGGAATCGAACGGCGCGCCGTACAGCACAATGCCGGCGGTACGGTAGCTGCTGTCGCATCCGATAAAGTTTTCTACATTGCGGTGCAGCATCAACAGTCCTCCACTTCGCGCAGCATCTCTTCCAAAAATGCCGGCAGGTAAAACGCCCCGACATGCAGCCGGGTGGTGTAATAACGGGTGCGCATGTTCAGCGCATTCCAGGCGTCACTGTCCATATCATTGATGGGGTGGTATTTTTTGCTGGCAAAGCCGAAGAGCCAGTAGCCCGCAGCAAAGGTGGGGATGTGCGCCTGATACACCTTGCTGATGGGGAAGGTGCTGGCAATGCGCTTGTGGCTGCGCTGCATGGCGGTGGCATCCTCGGCATAGAAAGGGCTGCCCTGCTGGTTTACCATAATGCCGTCATCGCGCAGGGCGTTATAGCAGTTGCCGTAAAATTCGCGGGTGAAAAGCCCCTCTGACGGGCCGAACGGGTCGGAGGAGTCCACAATGATAAGGTCATATTCATCCTCACACTTGCGGATGAACTTGAGTGCGTTTTCGTAATAGATATGCACGCGGCGGTCATCCATACGGCAGGCGTTGCCGGGCAGGTAGGCGCGGCAAGCTTCAATAACCTGGGGGTCCATTTCCACCAGGTCAATGCGCTCGACACGGTCATAGCGGGTCAGTTCCCGCACAACGCCGCCATCGCCCGCGCCGATGACGAGGATGTCCTTTGCGCTTCTGTGCACCGACATCGGCACATGGGTGATCATTTCATCGTAAATGAACTCATCGCGCTCCGTCAGCATGACATTGCCGTCCAGCGTAAGCACCCGGCCAAATTCCGGCGTTTCAAAAATATCAATGCGCTGGTAGTCGCTCTGTTTGGAATAGAGCTGGCGGTTGACCCGGATGCTGTGCTTTACATCGGGGGTATGAAATTCCGAAAACCACATTTCCATTGTACAAACCTCCTTCTTAATGTGTATCTGAAAACAAAGAAAATGACGGATATTTCGCAAACACAAGCAGGATGTAAGGCAAAGAGCCGCCGGAATCCTTTGTATATTCCAAGGCTTTTTAACGCAAAATCCCGCTGCGTTTGTGGAAATAGACGATATTTCGACGTTTCAGATACACCCCAGGCCAGCTGCTCCGGCAAAAAGCATTCCGGCCAGAGCAACGGACCTGTTTTATTTGCGCCGCCGCGGGCGGCGCACCGACATTATTCTTTATTCATTATTCATTATTATTTATTACTTGGGAGAAATTGTGTGCAATAACTGGTCGCCCTGCACCGGGCCGACTGCCTTATTTTTTCCCTCATCCCGCGACCACAACCACACTCCAAAGCATCCCGCTGCCCTGCACCAGCAGCATCACGGCTTCCACCGCAACGGCGGCCAGCACACACACAATGATGGGACACTTTTTCCATGCCAGACCACCTGCCACGGCAGCCCCCACAACCCCCAGCACCGGGTTGGCATCCACGCTAAACACACCGGGAAACACCAGCGCCGTCATGGCGGTATAGGGGATCAGCTGCAAAAAGTGTTCGACCCGCGCGCTCAGCCTGATGCGGCCCATCAAAAAGGTGGGCAGCACACGGGGCAGGTAGGTCACCAGAGTCATACCCAAAATCATCAGGTAGATATCACGGTTCTGCATGGCTGTTCTCCTCCCCTGCCGCATTGGGCGTTACAAAAAATGACCCCAGCGCCGCGCATCCCAGCGTGGAAAGGATCATCGACCAGCCGGAATCCAGCTGCACCACGTTGCACAGCACAGTGTTGCAGAGCGCCGTCAGCACAACCAGCGCGGCCAGGCGGCCGTTGCCGTGCAGGCCGGGCATCAGCAGGCCAATAAACATAGCATACAGCGAAATGCCCAGTGCCGCGGTGATCAGCGGCGGCAGCAGCCCGGTTGCAATGGCCCCCAGCCAGCTGCCCAGCGCCCAGGAAAGATAGGAGCAGAGCGCCATGGAGAAAAAGTACCGCGGCGTGCGCGGGGCGTTGGCCGTGGTGGTGTACACGGCAAAGGTTTCGTCCGTAACGCCAAAAGCGGCCAGCATACGCACCGGCAACCTGCCGCCCTGCATCTGGTTGAACACGCAGGTACTCATGATGATATGCCGCAGGTTCAGGATAAATGTTGTCAGCACAATGGTCAGCACAGCAGCGCCCTGCGCCACCATACCAGCAGCCATCATCTCGCTGGCACCGCCGTATACGGTCAAGGACATCAGCACCGTCTGCCAGGTGTTCAGGCCCGCCTGGCGCGCCATTACGCCATAGGCAATGCCCACCGGCACATACCCCAGCATAATGGGCACCGCGCTGCGGGTCCCGGCCAGCCACTCCTCTTTTTTGGTCATATTCCTTCCCCTTTTCCTACTGATCTGGTTGATTGCGCGAAATATGGTTTATTATAGCACCGCTCCCTGGCCGCAGCAAGTTTTTCTTGCCGTAAGAGATAGAATAGCGTATAATGTAAAAGAATATATTTTGTTTTTACCTCGTGTGCCCTTTGGCCATTCTTCTGCCGGGCACACCCATCTATAAATTTGATTGGGGGATCTTGCAAATGTCTGGTTTTATCCCACTTTCCGTGCCGAACTTCGGCGAAAAAGAAGCAGCTTACGCTGCCGAGGCTATTACTTCCGGCTGGGTTTCCACCAGCGGTGCCAAAGTTAGCGAATTTGAGGAAGCACTGGCTGCTTATGTAGGCATGCCGCGCGCTGTTGCCGCCAACAGCGGCACCTCCTCGCTGCACCTGGCCGCAATGGCAGCGGGCATCCGCCGCGGGGATGAGGTGATTGTGCCCACCCTGACCTTTATTGCCGCCGTCAACCCGCTGACCCGCTATGTGGGCGCGGAACCGATCTTCATCGGCTGCAACGATACCCTTTGCATTGACCCGGACGCCGTGGAGGATTTTTGTGCCAACCACTGCACCCTGAAAGAGGACGGGCTGTACAATAACAAAACCGGTGCCCGCGTGCGCGCGCTGGGCGTGGTGCATGTGTTTGGCAATATGGCCGATATGCCCCGCCTGCTGGACATTGCCCGCCGCTACAAGCTGATTTTGATTGAGGACGCCACCGAAGCGCTTGGCACCCGCTACACCGCAGGCCCGCTGGCTGGCAAGGCCGCCGGCACCATGGGCGATATCGGCTGCTACAGCTTTAACGGCAACAAGATCATGACCACCGGCGCAGGCGGTTTTGTGGTTTCCAACCACGCCGATTGGGCCGAGCACGCCAAGCACCTTTCCACCCAGGCCAAGGCCGATATGCTGCAATTTCTGCATGATGAAGTCGGCTACAACTACCGCATGACCAACGTGCAGGCCTGCCTGGGCCTTGCCCAGCTGGAAAGGCTGGAGGGCTTTGTGGAGACCAAGAAAGCCCGCTACGCCCAGTACAAAGCTGCTCTGGACGGCGTACACGGCCTTCGTATTCTGCCGTTCAAAGAGGAATCTGACGGCGTGCGCTCCAACCACTGGTTCTACAGCCTGTACCTGAAAGATTCCGGCCTTGACCGCGATACCGTGATTGCCAAACTGCAGGAGCAGGGCATCCAAACCCGCCCGGTATGGGCTCTGATCAACGAGCAGGCCGACTACCCCAAAAACGAAGCGTACGCCCTGGAAAAAGCCCAGGACTACCGCAAGTACATCGTCAACCTGCCCTGCTCCACCAACCTGACCGAACAAGACTGCGAACGCGTGATCGCGGCAGTTAAGAACCTGTAATTTGAGCTAGGAGGGAGGAGCTAGAAGTTAGGAGTTATTGGTGTGCGCTGCCGCGCGCAATTTTGGATATTAAGTCTTTCACCTTTTTCAAAATTTGCAGCGTAAGCCGCACTTTCAACTCCTAACTCCTACTTCCTAACTCCTACCTTCCCAAGGGGGTATTTTACCTGAAAGTCGAAGAACTTTTTATTTCGGAGTCCTGCACGGTGCTGGATACGATGAAAAAGCTGGATGAAACGGGCCAGCGCATCCTGTTTATTGCGCCGGAGGGCAAGCTGAAGGCCGTTGTGACAGATGGGGATATCCGCAAGTGTATCCTGCGCGGCGGCGCGCTCAGCGCCCCGCTGACCCAGGCTGCCAATTATCACCCACACAGCCTGCCGGTGGCCGAGCGCGGCCGCGCCCGCGCCGAGCTGCAGCGCCTTGGTATTGATGCCCTGCCCATTCTGGACAAGCACGGCGTCATCACCGATATTGTGTTTGCGGGCGGCGTGGATGTGGACAACCGCAAAAAGGTGGATATCCCCGTTGTGATGATGGCGGGCGGCCTTGGCACGCGGCTGTACCCCTACACCAAAATTCTGCCCAAGCCGCTGATTCCGGTGGGGGAACAGCCCATTGCCGAGCTGATTTTTTCCCGCTTCCGGGATTTTGGCTGCCGCCATATGACGATGATTGTCAACTACAAGCGCGGCATGATCAAGAGCTACTTTGCCGACCTGGAAAAAGACTATACCGTTGACTTTATTGACGAAGATGTGTTCATGGGCACCGGCGGCGGGCTCTGCCTGCTGAAAGGGCGGATGGATTCCCCGTTTTTCTTTACCAACTGTGATACCCTACTGGACCTGGATTACGGCGACCTGTACCAGTACCACAAAGCCCACGGCAACCTGGTTACCATGGTATGCGCGTTCAAGCACTATGTAGTGCCTTACGGTGTTGTTGAACTGGGCGAAGACGGCGGCATTGCTGCCATGCGGGAAAAGCCGGAGCTGAACTTTTTGACCAACACCGGCGTTTACGTTGTGGAGCCGCGCGTGGTGGAAGAGATGAAGATGGGCGAAGTGATCGGCTTCCCTGATGTGATCGACCGCTACCGCGCCGCCGGTGAAAAAGTAGGCATCTACCCCATCAACGAAAGCTCCTGGATGGACATGGGCCAGATGGAAGAGCTGGAAAAGATGAGAAGAAAGCTGGAACAACAGAGCTGAGTTAGGAGTAATTTATGCCTGTAACGATCATTGCTGAAGCCGGGGTAAACCACAACGGCGATTTGGAAACCGCCAAGCGGATGGCTTATGTGGCTAAGGAATGCGGTGCAGATATTGTAAAATACCAGACCGCTGTGCCGGAGCTTGTGGTGAGCAGGTTCGCCGAAAAAGCCGAATACCAGAAACAGACCACCGATGCCGCCGAAAGCCAGCTGGAGATGATTCGCAAGCTGCATTTTTCGTTTGAGGGCCACCGGGAACTGAAAGAATACTGCGATTCCATTGGCATCCAGTATCTTTCCGCGCCGTTTGATATCCCCAGTGTGCGGTTTTTGGGCACACTGGGCATGCCGCTCATTAAAATTCCGTCCGGCGAGATCACCAACCTGCCCTATCTGGAAGAGATCGGCAAGCTGCACACCCCGGCGCTGCTTTCCACCGGCATGTGCAACTTAAGCGAGATCACCGACGCCCTTGGCATCCTGGACGACAACGGCTGCCCGGAAGTGACCATTCTGCACTGCAACACCCAGTACCCGACTCCCTATGAGGATGCCAACCTTACCGCCATGCTGGAGCTTTTTGACCAGTTCGGCCTGCCAGTCGGGCTTTCGGACCACACGCCGGGCTGGGAATGCGATGTTGCTGCCACGGTACTTGGTGCGCAGGTGATTGAAAAGCACTTTACGCTGGATAAATCCTGGCCCGGACCGGACCAAAAAGCCAGCCTGGACCCGACCGAGTTCAAGGCCATGGTACAGGCCGTGCGCCATGTGGAAGCCGCCCTTGGCGACGGCCACAAGCACCTGACCGCCAGCGAAGCCCCCAACAAGGCCATTGCCCGCAAGAGCATTGTGGCCGCGCGGCCCATCAAGGCAGGCGAAGTGTTCACCGCCGAAAACTTGCTGACCAAGCGCCCCGGCGATGGTATTTCCCCCATGCTGTGGTACACCGTCCTTGGCCAGACCGCCAAGCGCGACTTTGCCGAAGACGAAAAGATCGAGCTGTGATTTTTACGGGGGGTTCTCCGGCCTTTTTGCAAAAAGGCCTCGGCGAAAAACTCTGAATAGAAATAATAGAATTGGGACTTCATCATAATATCCGTGGGATGGCTCCCTCTTAGCCGCTTTGATGCATTTTAAGCGGCAATATTGGGCAGGGTTTATTCCGTGATTTTTTATGCACGCAATAAGGAACCACCCCTCAGGCCGCATCGCGTCCAGCTCCCCTCCAGGGGAACCAATACAAAGTTAAAACCCGCGGCAGCTCCCCTTTGAGGGGAGCTCCGGCAACGCCGGTGAGGGGTGGTTTCCTACGCAGAGCCTGATAAACAGCGGCATATGTAGCAAAGACCCGCCTGCGGGACGATGCGAGCATTGTTCCCTACAAATCAGGCCCTGATTATCACAAATTGCATTGTGCAACAAAGCAGGGTCACGGCGGGATGAGGGCATCCCGCCCTACAGATATTTTCTGATGTTCCGCCACCAACCTTACCCCATCTCCTATTCTTCATTTCTCGTTCCGAATTGATTTAACTCCTCCCTCCTAACTTCTAACTATTATGAAAAACATCACCATCATCACCTCCACCCGTGCGGAATATGGGCTGCTGCGGCCGGTTATCCAAAAGGTTGCGGCGGCACAGGACCTGCAATTACAGCTGGTTGTTACCGGGGCACATCTCTGTGCCCGGTTTGGCAATACGGTGCAGGAAATTGAGGCTGACGGCCTGCCCATTGCGGCCCGCCTGCCGATTTTTGAAGAAGAGAACCCCAACGAACCGGTGGCTCTTACCATTGCACGCACCATCACGGTATTTGACGGCTATTTTGCCGCCCACCGCCCGGATGCGGTGCTGCTTCTGGGCGACCGCTTTGAAATTTTTGCGGTGGCTACAGCGGCTGCGGCACGGCATATCCCCATTGCGCATATTTCCGGCGGGGATGTAACCCTTGGCGCGGCGGATGAATACTACCGCCACTGCATCACCAAAATGGCGGCGCTGCACTTCCCCAGCTGTGCCGAAAGCGCGGCCCGGCTGGTGCGCATGGGCGAAGCCCCCGAAACCGTGTTCTGCGTGGGCGGCCTGGGCGATGAAAACATCCGCACCCTGCCCAAAATGACGCTGCAGGAATTGTGCGCTTCCACCGGCTTTGACCTGATGCAGCCTTTTGCCATCGTGACCTACCACCCCGAAACTTCCGCCGCGGCGGGCGATCCTGCCGCGCAGGCGGATGCCCTGTGCGCCGCAATGGAAGCGGTTCCCGGCGTGTTCTGGCTGATCACCGGTTCCAACGCGGATGCCGGCGGCGCTGTGTGCACCGCCAAAATGCAGGCGTTTGCCGCCGCCCACCCGCAGCGTGCCGGGTTCATCAACAGCCTGGGGCTCAAGCGGTATCTTTCCGCCATGCAGTGCGCTGCGCTGGTGGTGGGCAATTCCAGTTCCGGCGTGGTGGAAACGCCCACGTTCGGTGTGCCGACCGTCAACATCGGCAGCCGCCAGGCCGGGCGCATCATCTGCCAGAACGTGCTGTGCTGTGCTGCCGCTGCCCCCGCAATCGAGGCCGCCCTGCGCCGTGCCCTGACCCCGGAATTTTCCGCCGTGGCACACGCCGCACAAAGCCCCTATAACGGCGGCGATACCAGCGGCAAGATCTGCCGGGTTCTGGCCCAATTTGACTTTGCCAAACCCAAAACGTTTTATGACGGCCCCGTGCCGGAATTTAACCCCAAAAGGAGCATCTCCCTATGAAAATTCTGATCGTTGGTCTGGGCAGCATGGGCAAGCGCCGTGCCCGCCTGACCAAAGGCATTGATTCCAGCATCCGCATTGCGGGTGTCGATACGGCGGAATCCCGCCGGGCGGAAGCCACCGACCTTGGCCTGATCGACGCCGCTTACCCCAGCATCGCTGAAGCCGTTGCCGCCGAAGCCCCGGACGCCGCCCTTGTTTGCACCGCTCCCCTGACCCACGCGGCCATCATCAGCGAGCTGCTGGACAACAGCCTGCCGGTATTTACCGAGCTGAATCTGGTTGCTGACGGCTATGAGGAAAACATGGCAAAAGCGAAAGAAAAAGGCGTACTGCTGTTTCTTTCTTCCACCATGCTTTACCGGCGCGAAACTCAGTACATCAAGCAGCAGGTGGCTGCATTCGGCAAGCCGGTGCATTATATTTACCATATTGGCCAGTACCTGCCGGATTGGCACCCGTGGGAAAACTACAAAAACTTTTTTGTGGGCAACGCCCGCACCGGCGGCGTGCGCGAGATTTTTGGCATTGACCTGCCCTGGCTGCTGGATGCCTTTGGCGATGTGACCCATGTGACCGTGCAGGAGGACAGCATCAGCGACCTTGGGCTGCCCTATCCTGATTGCGTTACCCTGCTGCTGCGCCATGCTTCCGGCGCGCAGGGTGTGCTGGCAGCAGATGTGGTAAGCCCCAAGGCGGTGCGCAACTTTGAATGCTTTGGCGATGGTCTGCACCTGTTCTGGGAGGGCAACCCCAAAGCGCTGTATGAGTTCAAGAACGGTGACAAACAGTTTGTGGACACCTACACCAGCTTTGAGCATGACAACCGCTACAGCGACAACATTGTAGAGAACGCCTATGTGGATGAGCTGACCAACTTTTTTGCCTGCCTGCGCGGCGAAGAAACGTCCCGCTGGAGCTTTGAACAAGATTTGGCCGCCATCCGCATTATGGATAAAACCTGAAAATCAGTTAGGAGGTAGGAGGTAGAAGTTAGGAGTTGAATGTGCGGCTTGCGCCGCGATTTTGAAATAAGGGCAATACCGCATAATTCTAAGTGCCGATACGGCGAGCGAGGTGCGGCAG
>ERZ838483.2201-NODE-2201-length-12366-cov-3.063114_pt1 | contig 12366 bp, 32 predicted proteins | sample MGYA00519939_ERZ838483 | MGnify/ENA primary metagenome ERZ838483 (study PRJEB31850, sample SAMEA3708836) | human gut metagenome | biome: human gut; feature: human-associated habitat; material: faeces | place: China | collected 2014 ... | reverse complement strand
TCATAATTAAATTATTTATTCCTTCCTATTTATAATATGTGTCTAAAAGTTTCAAAAAGAAAAGAGCCCAAACCATTTCTGATTCAGACTCTCGTCGTCTTAGAATTTGATACCTCTAATTGTTCCATTCTTTAATAGTTCATTTACGAGACAAATATCATCTTGTCCATAGAAATAATCACATTCTTTAGGTTTCTCCGCTTTTCTCTGAGCAGCTCTTTCTAAATATAATTCTTGTGAAATGTGTGACAACTCATCCTCTAATTCTGTAATTGCAAACCTCAAGATTCTTATATCATCTTTCAGATCTCTGATCTTATATTTATAATAAACATCTAAAGTTTCATCATACAGTTGAAAATATCGGTGAATAGTCTGTTCACTATTTGATATTAGACGCTCACGTTTTCGGATCTCGCCCCTCAATTCATCCAGTTTCATGATTAATACAGCTTCTTTACTCGTCATAAATATTACCTCCTTAAAATTTTCAGTATAATTCTTCCATAAGAGCACCTGTAAATAACGCGAAGTAAAATATCAATTGCATGAACGAGAAGTAATCAATTCACTATATGGTAATGATGATTTAATCCACTTACAAATCCACTGCCAATTTTCCTCTTCGCTGTCTTTATAAACCATATACATATTTGAGAGAGCTGAATAATTAATCATAACGTGACATTTCTGACAAAGATCATTCGCACCGTCGGATGAATTATGCATAATAAAATGAGGCTCTAATATTGTATGAAAAATATCGTCGCAGCCATCCAGAAACAGATCGAAATTAACGAAGTCGCGAATAAAATCTAAGGAACCAGATATAGTGAAATAAACCATTAGATATGACATGAATCCAACTTTATCTCGCAATAGCAGCTCCTTGTCACTCTCGCCTAAAATATAATGTTTACTTGTTCCCGGGCAGGATCCAGTAATCATTTCCCAACTACAATCTTTGCAGACTAAATCACCCAATTCAAGATTTCCCCATATCAATCGTTCTGAACAACCCAACCCACTTTTTGATTCGGCATGATATTCAATTCCATATACATTCGTCATCGCACATATCATAAAATGCATCTGATAAGAACTAGGTGTCACAACATTGTCGATCTTAACCATTTATTTTACCTTCCCTTCTCTTTTTTTTAATATGATTTCTATTCTTTCCCATCAGATCTCTTCCTCACGAACCTCTAACACATAAGTCCCATTAGCGTCCGAGACCAGTGTATCATCCATAATTCGCATATGAGGAAATAGCTGCCGTAAACATTTCTCAGCATCTTTTCGGCTCTTCTTAATTCCGATATACTCTTCTTTCCCGAGTGGTCTATATTTTAACATTACATAAATTTTCATATCACTTCCTCCTCTTTCTTGCTTTTTCAATAAAACCACCATATTCCGCTGGCGATATGCGTGATTCTTTCTCAGACTTCCAATTGCCATATCCTCTCCGACCGGCTTTCTGATTCTGATCTTTTGTATAAATCGTAGAAATATTTTTACTCATCAATACTCTCCTTCAGTGGGCACATATAAAAAGGAGCATAGTCATAATGTACCTTTTTATCCATACTTGCTGTTACGTTAATCAAACAGCATTTTCTTTTTCCCTCATAAACACATTTATCACATTTCGTATCTTGCTCCACATAGGTTGACGGAACATTCACCCATTTTTTTGATGGTCTATGAATGCCGAAAATTTTCTTTAAAATTTTTCTAAACACTGAATATCACACTTCCTTCGTTCTTCTGATTGTGTCCTTAATCGCATCTATAATGAGCTCTTCTGCCCAATCTGAGTTTATTATGGTAAAATCTGAGTTACATGTTTTATTATCGATAACCGAAATATATAGGCTACCTGAAGTGAGAAACGACAACCCTACATTACATTTATTAGCTAACCCAAGCTCATATATCTTTTTGAATACTGTATTATTCTCTTCCATCTTCCTTGCCTTCCTCTTTCTCATCTCCGAGCCACTTAATAAGTTCTTCACAGCATTTAGGGCATAAATCCAGAGTACGAGTATCCCAAATATTACCGCAATCAATATTTGTATTTATGATTTGAATACCGTTAATATAATTCCCCATATATTCCACACGATGATGCTCATATAAACCTCCACATCTGTCGCATTTCAGTGCTATAGCCATAATCTTTAATCTCCTTTCAAATATAAAAGAGCCCATAACCTTTTAAGATTACAGACTCTTCCGAACTCCATATGTTTTCTTCGTCACTCGGCATATCCTCCTAAGTAAATATCAAATATCTTATTTATTGGAATTTCTTGGACCTTAAATTCTATTTGGGATCTTTCGATATCACCATTCGACCAGTCACTTTTAAGAGAATCCTTATAGTATTTCTCTTCCATATCTTCCTTTGCTTTCATTGCCATCTGTTCATCTTCAAACACTCCGAATAGATTAATATAAGATCGATACCCATCAAAATAAGTATTACCATACACCACGAATATATGTTTTCCAGGTTCATGTATTTCAGGTTCTGCTCTATCTTTCAAAGTGTATTCATGTTCCGGTTCATCATAATATATGGTTGAACCATCACAATCAACAGGTCGCTGATAAGTGATGCCTCTTATGATCATGCCGCATTCGGGGCAACATTGAGGATAAAATGAATGCATCGCTAGTTTGAGAAATGTTCGCTCACCTTCGAGTGGATCCAATCTTTCATTCTCCTGCACAACTTTTTTAAAAATATGACCACAGTTAGTACATACGGGCTTCATCATTATCTCGTTCATGATTCTCTTCTCCTTCTGAAATATCCATGTCATCCGGTGTATTAATCCGTAATTCTGATAAATCCTGAATCATTCTACTGCCGAAATTATCCATAACTCCTACGTCCAAAGCAGTACAGTCAACCGTTGCTGCGTTGATCGTAATGTAATTAAATAAACGATATAGGATTCTTTCCAAATTATCTATTAAGATGCCCTTTTGAAAAATATAACTTGATGGGGATTCATATATCACTTCAGCAACAGTGAGCGGAAATGGTATATTTAGTCCCAGTTCCTTAGCTGACATAAATACATTACGCGCCTCATTCTTACAAGAAACTACAATATATGCTCCTGTTCTAGCTGATTCTTTTATTAATTCTGTCGTCTTCCCGGACTGTCGATCTCCCAATATAAGTTTTTCTATCATACAAACCTCCTATGTTATTCTTTAGGTATAGCGAGTGTAATTTCACCCGTAAATAACTTATTTCCGTAATAAATTCTACCCTCGCTTGTCCTGATACGCAGGTTTCTAACGATTGCTGGTTTTATCTCGTCCGCAAGGATTTGTACAATATCATCATTATCGAAAAAGTTGAGTTGATCTTCCGTAAATTCTTTTCGAACAGAAAAAGTCCTAATGGTGTACATGTCCGATACCGTCTGCAATACGGTAGGTCTGACTATTAGTTTCTTATAGTGTTCTAACTCTTGTTTTAACTTTTTATTTTTCTGTCTCAGATTCATCTTTTACCTCCGTGTTCGTCGCTTTCGACCATGAAATATTTAAAGTTGTTTCACCAATCGAATGCTTGAATTATAGTAGCATTTCTGGATAAAAGTCATATAAGTAATCACCAAAATCCCCACTTTTCATATCCTGAGGAGTGTTATTTTCCCATTTTTTTATCCACTCTTTACCTTTTGGAGTTTTTATGAACATTTCATACTCTTTTTTTTATCATATTCTCGGTTTTCATACATTTATCTCTTTCTAATATATTTACTGCATTAGGTTGTACTTTCTTTTCAACCATTTATCCTACCTCCACATTCTTTCAAATATAAATCCTCTATTGCTGTCCTCAGAGCATCTGCCTTTGTCATCCCTGTAGATTTACAAATATCAATAAGTTTCTTGCTCTCTTCCGAATGCATCCGTAATCTATAGCCTTCTTTTCTCGGATTTTCGAGAGCCGGTCTTCCTTTCTTCAAAATATCCCTCCTTTTCTGTATATCCAATAAAAGCAAAATAAAAGAGAATCCCAAGTCATTTCTGACCCAAGATTCCCTCTTGATAAATATCATTTATTTCTCCCTTGCTCCGCCTATTGCCAAGAAATGTGTAAATCCATCAGTATCCAGAGCGCCAAGTTCTTTAAATTCTTTCCCAAGCTTTCCGAGATCATTTACATTAACCGGCTTTTCAAATGTTTGATAAGCTACTAACATCGTTCCTGGGCCTGGATAAGTAGCATCAACATGATCGAACCATTTATTAACATTTTCATTGGTAATCACATTCATACCCTCCTTCAGTCCAAGTGATTTCATGCAACCCTTCCATCCGATTACAAAGCCAGCTGCTAACATACAACCCCCTACAACCGAGATAGCGATTTCTGTTTTGTTCTCCTTCACATACTCTTTTGCTTTTACTACTTTTTCTTTAATTGACATAGTTTTCTCCTTTCAAATTTAGAAATATCAATATTTTTCATTAAAGGCTATGTTATTGTCGCGATTTACTTTTTCTTAAATCCCTTCACCAGTGTTCGTATTACCATCCATTGAAATCTGAAGAAATTGCCGTAACAGCTAACGATATGTCCACGATCGTTGTTGCCGAAATGAAATACCAGTTCCCATTTTCTTTTCTTAAACAATCTTTTCAATTTCATACAATGCGCCTCCCGAATAAAAATAAGAGAGCACCTGTAAAATATAACAAGTACTCTCTTCTAAAGTTTACTTCCACAATATTACATCTTTGCAAAACATTAATGGGATCGCCACTAAATAGACCATCACACTAAACGTCCAATCCTGCAAGTATGACCCAAGGATTGTCACAAATATAACAAATCCAATAAGTGCTAACCTCTGTTTTAACAATTCTCTTTTCATTATCGTGTCCTCCTTTACTTTCTATAAAGGACAATGTTTCTTACGCGGATTTTTCCTCACTGCTCGTTTCATGGAGTTCTGCAATTTTATACGCCAGATAATTTACAATATCCGGATCGGTAATAACTCCAGAAAGCAGCTGTTTTACTTCTGTCGTGAACTGTGATTCTGTTGATTCCATAAATATTATTCCTCCCATTCTTTCTTTTTCTCATCAAGCTTAACGTGAATAGCTCCCAGAATCTGCTCCACGATTTTTCTTGTATTATCGTGCAATTTGATCCAGTCCTTATGCTCGTTATACCAGTCAAAGATTTCATACAGATTTCTAATTTTCCAACTGAATGACCACCAGTCACAGATCATCTCGAGAATATAATTGTAAGGCATTTCGAGAATAACTTCGCCACCATCTTCTAGATTATCTGTGATCAACACCCAGTGCTGCCAATGATGAGGGTTTTTATGAATATGCATCAACCAGGCAAAGTTGAACTGTTGCATAACTTTGTAAGATCTGTTACCGCCATAGAAATATGCATCATAAGCGTCATATTCATCCTTATCCGTTTTTGAAGCGTCATGAGCGAATATAATCTGTTGCTCCAAATCGACACCCATATGATTATAGGCGTTCGTAATTGCATCGGAAATAATCTCTGGAAGATTAATCTTGATCCAGCCAAATCCATTTGACACATTTCTTTTATGTTCTTCTAAATATAAATCGTATTCTTTACTCATTATTTGTTTTCACTCCCCTCTTCAGTAACAACTGTGTTCGCTCCATTTACTGTTACCCATCCATGTTTGAGTCTTGCTTCCGCCTCTTTCATGCGAATCAGATTATCAGTGATAGAGTCATTCAGAACCCGGTTAGCATCCGCTTCAGCTTCTGCAGAAATCCTCGTCTGTTCCGCCTTAGCCTCTGCATTGATTTTCTTTACGGCTGCATCGGCTTCAGCTTTTGCTTTATCTGCTTCTCCCTGAGCCTGAGCTGTTTGCTTATCGAGTTCAGCTTTTTCTGCGTCCTGCTTAGCCTGTTCTTTTGCTTTGATCTTTTCTGTCAGAGTGTCGTCCAGCTGCACATCGATGATCAAAGCTGAAGAAACATTAATCCCATACTCATCGTTCAGCTTTGAATTAAGATAGTCTGTGATAGCTTTGCTTACTTCTGATCTCTTCGTGCTGTAGATATCCATGACACTGAACTGCGGTGTTACTTCTTTTACATAGGCGATGATAGAGTTCTGAACCCGACTGTCTACGATCTCATCCCCGTCCATACCGTTGAATTTTGTATATAGGTCAGTAACACGGTCCGGTATGAAGTTATAATTCACAGTCATGTTCATTTTCACCATACCGCCATTAGCCGGAGCATCGATATGCCAGTCTGCGTGTTTTTTATCTCCATAGTCTTCAGGATTGTTACTCAGTACCAGTTGCTGCTGTGAGATCTGATATTTCTTAACTCGTTCCAGAGGTGCTTTAAAATGTAAACCGGTTCCCCATGTCTCATCTTCAACACCATCTTTTGCGGTCCATACAACTCCGACTTCACCCTGATCAATATATTTTGCCTGAGATACGGTGAATACACCACCAATTAATGCCGCACCAATAACAGCTACTCCGATTACTTTTTTATTCATTCCCATGTTTATTTTCCTCCATTTTCTTTTCGTTTTCATACTTGTCTTCTTCTCGTCTAATGTTTAGATATACTTTATATCCAACCCAGATGATGAAAAGAGCAACCAGTGAGAACCCAGCCGCTCCTAATAAGAATATCCAAAATCCCATATTATTTTCCCTTTTCTTTTCATAGCATTTCGGTCTTCATGGGCTTCGTTTCCTAAAACCCAGCTACGTATCAATAGTAACCTACTCCCCCGACCAGAAGGCATAAGGGGATAGCCTCTACAGGTTCATTTCAAATAATGTAAAAAGAAGGAGCCTTAGTATTACCTAAAGCTCTCAAACTTTTCGTTAATGAATTTAATAGCATCTTCTTTATTCATTTTTCCGCTTACTATTTTGTTAAGTTCCATATACTGCTTGTAAGATTTTTTACCAATCCAGTAATCTGTAAATGGGCACATTATTGTTTCCCAAGTATGATCACTCCACATAATAATAAATTGCTTACTATCGCATGTATCTCTCCAATGTACATATTCAGCTATGATTTCATTTGCCATAAAATATCACTCCTTTCTATAATAGTAACTGTAAATTTAACGAAATATATTTTTGAAATGTTTCCAACGGAATTCCAATGGGTGGTTTCCCGTTAGCCACGCTAAAATATAAAAGAGAAAAGACCCAGATTACTCTGAGCCTTCAATCTTTATTTCTTCTTATAAAACCAAGTTAATTCTGGTAAGCAATCAATTATTCCAATCTTATGCATGTATAATTCTTCTGCAAAAAGAACTCTTCGTATAATACACATAGGTATCCACGGATATTTCTTTTTTATAAGTCTCATACAATCAAAAGTATTGTATATTGGTATATCGCTCATATAAATCACCCCTTTCATTATAGGATTTGTAATTTTCGCTAAATATAAAAGAGAAAAGACCCAGCACTAACGCCGAGTCCCCTCATATTTAAATGCTTTATAACTAAGTGTTGTACCACCCGTCAAGTTCAACGTTGAATTATATAAATTAGGATTGTCAAATTTGACCTCAACCAAACCGAACAATACTTCGGAACGATCTTCTTCATCGTCCCATATAAATGTAACAGTTGCTTTTTCTCCTTTGTTTCTTCCTAATTGTAATGATACGACGTCTCCGACTTTTAGTTTTTTATACTGTTCTTTTGTCATAAAATATCACTCCTTTCTATAATAGGAGCTGCATTATTCGCGTGACCCCTAGTGATAACTACCAAGGAAAAGGCTCTTTTAATTTTAAGCTATCAATATCACTCTTTTCTCCCCTTTTTCTTCTCATAGCATTTCGGTAAATTCTTCCACGCGAGAATATCGATACGTTCGCATTCCCCGTCAGAGTATTTTCTAAAATCATCTATTGGTGGCTTGCAGGCTTCGTATACCTTATAGCCGTTAAATACATGTTGCCTGCGGTAATCAATCCACGTATCATGTACTTTATCATAAAAAAGATCCATAACAGCCGGTACATCAGTTCCGCCAGCGTGCTGACAAGTGCATTGATACCATCCTGAAATTTTTGGTTTTCGATTAGGGAATTTACGCCATCTATTAAATAACACAAGTTGCTACCTCACTTTCACATAGGTATGTCCATATTTTCTAAGACATTTTTCACGAGTTTTTACAGCATATATTGAAATATAGTTATCAACGGCCTTTTTCTCTCGCAGCTTTTTCTTTTCTTCATTATTTACTGCCACTTCTTGTAAATATCTATCACATTTGCCATGACAGCCAACATAACGATTGTTACATTTATAACAAACACTCGAGCCCGAAATATCAATTATTCCTCCTCTTTATGCTTTATATGTATTACTTTGTCACCGTTCCTACTGCACCATAAAATATCATCTGAAAGTACGTCTTCTGGACTGATAGCTTCTGGATTAATATTGACCGAATGAACAATCTCTAATAAATCCTGACCGTCGATTATCCTAGTGTCTGGTATAATGATATTATCATGTATCGATGATGGAATAAGATAGAAGTCACATCCAAATATTTCACCTATCATGTAGCGAACTGGTTGTTGTATACTTAAAGATGCTCCATAATTAATTGTTTTATTAGTTAATACCAGTGCCGAAATAGGATCTTTTGAAATATCAATATGGGTTCCGATTAAGTTAATACTTTCATCGTATATCATTGGATTTCGAATAGTAGCTTCGAGAATACGAAATACATATACTCCTCTGCATAAATCGGCTTTCTGAGCATCTAAAATAAGCTGCTCTTGGGTGACACCAAGATATCTCAACAGATCTTTACTGATTAAAACGCTGGTCGTCGCACTTTCAGATGAATCTTCATCGAGGAGAATTGCATAATATGCCGTGTAAATACCATAGTCAGTCGTGACTAGATTTTTCAAAAGTTCAGGGTTTCTCTTAGGATCACAAAGCCTGGTCTGCAGATGCTCTTTAACTTCGTCATATCTTAATAACATATAAAATCCTCCTTCTCTTTCATATATCCTTTAGATACCAAGATCTAATTTAAGTTGCGGTTTCATCGGTTCGTAATTAATCATCCGAAAATCATCAACTGAAATATCATAAAAATCAGTTTTTTCATGATTTAAAATAAATCCGATCCTTTCACCTAATGGTGCATGAATTTCATCGATATGACCTTTACGATATCGTTTCAGCATCTCATTCGCCTGAAGAATATGTCGATCATAAATCTGTTCATTTGCTACAAAATGGGTGAATACCCCTGGATAATATCCACAATGACAAGCAATCATCATGAGTAGTGCCGTGTACTGAATTTCGTTAACACAACCTGGACCTGAAGCAGTTAAAAGATCTCCACTTCTCTGAATAAGGCACATATCAAGATAAAATCCTCGTACATTCCACATAGTCAAAAATGCGCATGGAGCAAGACCTGGGGTTTCCCTCAAGTCAGTTTCCTGCCATAACGACATCACTTTTCTACGTCCATACGGATCCTCTTTAATATCTTTGATAAGATTATTGATCAAATCATACCTCTTTACAGTAGCTCCGTATCGCTGACCTATTGTCCCATCTCCAATATCCCAGTCGCCCCACCAGGTAACTCCTTCTTTCTTCATTTCTGAAATAATGTTTGTTGGTTTCTGATATATAGTTAGAAGTTCTCTTATACCTGTTTTCCAAGCAATCGGTCTTAAAGTACATATTGGAATCTCTCCTTTTGAAATATCATAAGATCTCACCACGTGATTAATCGAATATGTATGTGCTGGAGTACCGTCCGCATACTTAGGTCTTGGATTAATGTCTTTATAACCGTAATCCATAATATCTTCGATCACTTTTTTCATGTATCGATCTGCTTTTGTTAACATCTATGCTTCTTCCACCTCTCCGAATATTTTTTCATAAGTCGTTGTATCGTGAGTCATTAATAACCTTTTCACACCATTCTCCGTGATTGGCATCCATATGTCATTATCGATTTTTAAATATCTTCCTTTTTTGCTTTTATAAATTTTACATGCCCTCTTACGAGTCCCATTACATATAGAAAACGATCTATACGTGTATCTTGTTATGAGTTCCATCTTATCGGTATCGTATTTTAATCCATTAATTATTCGAATCATACAAGCTCCTCCCATGTTCCAACAGCTTGCGTTACGTACACGGTATCAATATGAACGTTTTTAAAATTGTTCTCATTACAAAAATCTTTGAATAACTTCGCCAGTTGGATACCCGACCATGCCTTAATAAAGAATTCAGTCGCATCTTCATCAATATCGTCATGTGAAAAATAAATCTGTACATTCATTACCTTACAGTCATTAGGTAAAGTACATTTCAATTCCCATGGCTTTGAATTGATTCTTTCTAAAATAGCATAATAGTTTGTCATATATACCTCCTACTTGTTCGAAATATAATACGGGCATCCGCTACAAGCGCCAAAATCACCGGTTCCATCTCCGTAACAGGTTCCGAAACCGGCATTACCATCTACTTCCATATGATCGTAGCAATACGATGGAGCAAATGTCGCCATGATGTTTTTATACATTTCTTTAAATTCACAAAATATCTTTTTCATACCATAGTCACTTTCTTTCTTCGTAGTTTACAGGTTTATGTGAATGCAGATTAACCGGTGTGTCAAGGCATTCAAAACATGGATCTTCCGTTTCGTTCTTGTCTTCATGAGAACATTTCGGGCAATACTTATCATAAAATACTTCCTTATAAGTACTTTCATCCATTTTCCACCCCTCCTTCTATCCGTATTTCGAAATAATCAGGATCTTTATCCCAGTCGATATCGGCTCCGTCGGACTCTCAATCTTTCAGCTTTTCCGTGATTGCTGTGTGCGCTTCTTCCACAGCTTCATCTTCGGTGTCAAATCCATCATCACTACCAACACAGCAATGATCGTACCAAATTTCATATCCGTACATTTGTGATCTCCTTTCGAGTAAAATAAAAGAGCCCCATTACTGAGACTCTTCTTTGTCTTTGCTTTCTGATGCTACATTAATCGGACTGACTATCATATTCACGATTGTCATTCCGACAAAAACACCTAATGTAAAACCTACACCTTTAACAAAAGCTTCTCTCATATCTCTACCTCCTGTAAAAAAAAATAATAATATGTTTCTCATAAAGGGCTGTGTTTTTCACGCGATTTTACTTTATAAATATACATGAGATATCAGTCACCTGCTTAATGCTTTTTCTTAGTTCTTCGTAAAAATTTATAATATATACCTGCTATAATTCCGATCACCAAACATATAACTGACATAGGCCATGTAAGCATAATAAAGAATGAAGATTCCTCATCATCGAATTTCAATGCTGCATCAATCATTACACCGATAGTCAGATATATTACAATTACAAATATGATTATTGCAAATTTCATACATCTCTCCTTTATTGTGGATGCCTGACAAACATTATTCTGTCCATTAAATATAGGTTTCCATCTTCGCCGGTTTTTATTGTTTCGGCACCAAAACTTCCGAATTTTGTAATTCGTATATCAGGATCGTCTCCAGTATTAACACTTCGTAGTCCATTTTCATGAACAAGTGCGTATATTTTTCCGCTTACATGATTGTATACGACCCAAATATCATCCATATTACACCTCCTACATCGTAAACACGATCCATCCAATCAGTGCTAAAAACGCTACTACTGTTATTGTTGTTCCCACTTCATTACACCTCCATTCTATTTATCCCAACCAGCGAATTTACGCTCGTTGAATTTCTTCTTCTGCGACAAAGCCTTCGATATAGCTAAATCAATTCCAGATCGAGATTTTAAATGATAATAATATAAATCCCTATATGGTGTATTTAATCTATCGATCCGTCCACACGCCTGCAGTAAAGTCTTATAACTATACGTTTGCGAATAAAATACAATACAGTTTGTCTTTACACAGTTAAATCCCTCGGCCCCTGCTGTATATTGAACCAAATATACCCATTTTTCAGTATTCGGTATAGATTCGTGGGCGTGTCCAGAATATTCTGCTATTTCAACATCATCACCGTAAGCTAAGTTGATTAGAATATCCCGCTCATAATCGAAAGTGTAAAATATAATCATACGCGGATGCATCTCAAATAATTCGAGAACTCTCACCTGCCTAGATTCGTCTTCATTCACAATATGACGTAACACTAGACATAGATCTGCAGCTTGTTTCATTGGTTCATCTTTATATGGATCAAATCGTGATCTTACCGCTTCTTTATATTTATGGAT
>ERZ838483.2197-NODE-2197-length-12410-cov-13.640955_pt1 | contig 12410 bp, 16 predicted proteins | sample MGYA00519939_ERZ838483 | MGnify/ENA primary metagenome ERZ838483 (study PRJEB31850, sample SAMEA3708836) | human gut metagenome | biome: human gut; feature: human-associated habitat; material: faeces | place: China | collected 2014 ... | reverse complement strand
ATTTTTGCCCTTATGAGATAATCGTAAGGGAAATAAGGGAAAGTTTTATTTAGTCATTGCCTGCCACTTTATCAAGTAACTTTGCGGATTCCCGCTTGGCTTTTCTTGTAGAGTGTGCATAGACATTCATTGTGGTAATCTGCTATTTCTCTTATTATTCGTGCAACTGGTATATGTTGCAATCAGGTGGTATATAAAAGGCTGGCGGGATACAAGGAGTTATTATTAAAATTGCAAACAGATAGATAAAATATATAAAACTACCCATTTGCATATAGAATTCTTTTATCTTTTGAATATTGTAAATATGATGCATAAATAGTATATTGTCAGCATAATTGATACAGATAATATAACGAAAAACAACATCATCTCCAAATATTGTATGATTACAGAAAGTAGAAATTAAGAAATTTCCTCTGTTTTCTTCTTTCTGTATTCATTTGGACTCATATGATAATATTGTCTAAACTTCCGGCAGAAATAGCCGGAACTTGTAAATCCGGTTTCTTCTGCAATGGAAGAAACCGATTTTTGAGTGATATAAAGTTGTTCAGCAGCCTGTGCTAGTCTGTATTGAATTAGATATGCTACCGGAGAACAGTGGATGCCAGTTTGAAAAATGTGTAAAGCTCCACTTTTGCTGATAGATGCCGATGCCGCAATCGTCTCCAATGTAATCTCTTCCATGTAGTGATCATGAATATACTGCATCATAGCTTGTAATCTTGCTTGTTTGTGATTTAATCGATGAATACTGTTAGAATCAGAAGTCCAGTCCATATTTTTTTGCAATATGTTCCAAAGCTGAAATAAAAGTTGTATAGTACATAATTCATTATCCGGTTTAGTTTCCTGAATAGTACAAATTTGCGACAAAAGTTGTAGCACCTGTTTTCCAAATGTGTTGGATGGACTGAAAACTTGATATGGAACAGACGAGCTTATCACAGGAAGAATATATTTTTCGTAAATGAGGCTGTTTTCGGGTGCTAATAGGGTTGGCGAAAAAACAATATTAGGTGCAAATGTACTGCTTTGTGCTTCAAAACGATGCAGGACACCGCTATTGATAAATATGCCGCAACCTTTATGTAGTTCTATTTTACTTGTACCTATAAGGCAGAGCGCAGTACCTTCAGCAGTATAAAGAAATTCTAATTCATGATGCCAATGCCAGTCAATGCGATGGAAGTCAAATTTCCAAATATTATCAGGATAGTATGCAAATGGATAACGATTGTTGCCATGCTGGATGGTTTCTCGTAGTGTTTCATCTGTAGTTATCTTAAAAGTCTCCATGCTATATTTCCTCATAAATAATAAAATTTGTTATATTGTACCATAAATATATGATTTTATACAATGACTAGATATAAAGTTTACGATATAATCACATTTATTAGAGGAGGACAAAATGAAAAGCCAATATAATAAGACAATTACAGCCTGTTTTGTAGGTTATATTGTACAAGCTATCGTTAATAATTTTACACCACTTCTTTTTTTGCTTTTTCAGAAATGCTATCATATTCCAATTTCCGAAATTACATTGTTAGTGACTTTTAATTTTGGGATACAACTACTGGTTGATCTTCTTTCTGTCAGATTTGTTGATAAAATAGGATATCGGATATCAATGATTGTAGCTCATGTTCTAGCAGCGGCAGGATTATTCCTTCTTACAGTTTTACCAGAGATTTTACCAGTTTCCTTTATTGGAATTTTGATTGCTGTAATGATCTATGCGGTAGGTGGTGGACTTTTGGAAGTCCTAGTCAGTCCAGTTGTTGAGGCTTGCCCATCCGACAATAAGGAAAAAGCAATGAGCCTGTTGCATTCTTTTTATTGCTGGGGACACGCCGGAGTTGTACTCATATCAACCGTGTTCTTTTATGTAGTCGGTATAGATAACTGGAAAATATTAGCCATTATTTGGGCGGTTATTCCAATTGGAAATGCTTTTGTTTTTTCAAAGGTTCCCATTGCACCATTGCTTGAGGATGGAGATACCGGACTTGGATTAAAGGAATTGTTTCGGATGAAAATTTTTTGGATTTTGTTGATTATGATGATATGTGCAGGAGCAAGTGAGCAAGCAGTAAGTCAATGGGCCTCTGCTTTTGCAGAAAAAGGTCTTGGAATTTCAAAGGCAGCCGGCGACTTAGCAGGGCCGATGGCATTTGCGGTTCTAATGGGAATATCAAGATTGTTTTATGGTAAGTATGGTGACCGTATCAATTTGGAACACTTTATGATTTATAGTAGTTTTTTATGTATTTTATCCTATTTAGGGATTTCATTATTCTCGATTCCGCTATTAAATCTGATTGCCTGCGCTGTCTGTGGGCTTTCAGTGGGAATCATGTGGCCTGGAACTTTCAGCAAGGCATCAGCAGCTTTGCCCAAAGGGGGAACAGCCATGTTTGCATTGCTGGCATTAGGTGGAGATATAGGTTGTTCAGGAGGTCCTACATTGGTTGGAATGGTATCAGGAGCTTTTGGGGATAACCTAAAGATGGGAATTTTGGCAGGAATTATTTTTCCAGTGTTGCTACTTATAGGAGTCTTTCTTTGCAGAAGACAAAAGAAAATTACTAATTATAATACAGTGAAAAGTAGGCACTAAATATAGCTGCTTATTAAAATAAAAAAGAAAGTGAGAAAAAAGATGGAATTTTTGAAAAACAATCCTAAATGGATACGTCAACCAAAGCAGGTACAAATTAGTGAGGATAAAGTTGTAATTCTTACAGAAAGGGGTACCGACTTATGGGCACGCACTTATTATGGTTTTCAAAATGATAATGCTCCAGTATTTCAAGTTGAAACAACGGACAAGTACTTTTCTTTTATTGTTAAAACAGAATTCGAGAGTACCTGTCGTTTTGACCAGTGTGGTGTGGCTATGTATTTAAATAGTGATAATTGGTTTAAGGCATCTATAGAATATGAGAATGAAAAAATACAGCGATTGGGAAGCGTTGTAACCAATCATGGATATTCTGACTGGGCAACAACAGACATATCCTCTGATATTAAAAGTATGTGGTATCGTTTTTCACGAAGGGACAGTGACTACTGTATTGAATGCAGTGAGGATGGCATAAATTTCAGACAAATGCGTATTTTCCATATGTGGGAAGGTGCAGAAAAAATTACTTATGGAATATATGCATGCAGCCCGACAGAAGGCTCATATAAGGCAACATTTTCAAATATGCAGATTACGGAATGTAAATGGGAATCAGATGCAGACTGGCGTGATTGATGATATGATTTCTAAAGATAAATCTCATATGAGAATCATTATCAGTTAAATTGAATAATAAATATAAGCCAAAAATAAAGAGTGTCCTCTGCATCCACCCATATTTGCATCGTTCCATCAAGATATAATTTTGCATATTCAAGTGGTTCATCAATGGCAAGTGCGTTTAATAAACAGACTGATCCGGGTGTGGGTTATAAATCCTTCTCAGCTTCCTAACAGTCAATACGGAGCATATAGCCAGCACTGGTATATACATCAATGCTGTTGCGTTGTGGATTGTATTCTGCAAATATTGTTCTCATCATATCATATCTCTTTATCGTCCAATCAATCATTCGTTACAAAAATTAGAAGCATTTCAATCAGTTCACCATGTCAAATTTATTTTGTGTTATAATGTGTTATATAATTTTCTTGGTCTCCGCTTCGCTACGGTCGGTGCAAAGCGGACATCCACTGGATGTCCTGCACCCTTGTATTTGCCCTTATCAGAGTTCGTAAATTCATATGGGAAGATATAACATAAGGGAAAGGCTAAGGGAAAGCTAACATGCGATAAACATAGTGTTTTCAAGGGCTTGAGAGATATTTGATAACAAAATATAATAGTTATTAAATCCCTTGGAATAGATAAAATCTCAATTCAAGTTTGGAGAATTGAGAAAATCGGAAGTTGGAGGTAAGATTATATGATAACTGCATTGACAACTGATAGACTTATACTGCGTGAATATAATGATGCAGATATAGATGATTATTTTAGATTGAAAAGCGATAAAGAGACAATGTACTATTTGCAAGATATACAATTATTTTCACAAGAAGAAGCTAATGCGGATTTTGCAAATATACTAGCTGACATGAAGTGTGAGGATAGAAAGTTTTATTTCTTTCACATCGAATTGAAAGAAACGCATGAACAAGTTGGTAGTGTTGGTTATACAGTGGTTGATAATACTCCTAGAGGAAAGATAGTTCATGCAGGCTATTTTATTTATCCCAAATTCTGGAGTGAAGGATATGTTACAGAAGCCTTTAAGAAAGTGTTAGAATATGCCTTTACTGAAAATGATGTTTATAGAGTAACAACTGGATGTTTGGCTGAAAATATTGGTTCTGAAAAGGTAATGATAAAATGTGGACTTATAAAAGAAGCAGAGCACCTTGATTGGGAATGGCATGATGGTAAAATGAAAACCAGATTAGAATATCGATTGTTAAAGAACGAATGGCAAGGTCAACAATGAAACAAAAATTCCAGTTTTGAGAATTGAGAAAATCGATACTTGTAGATGGAGGTAATCAAAATGAAAGAATATCAATATTTGATTGGAAAAATTATTGTCGCAGTGGCAATTATAGTTGCCGCAATCATTATAGCGCAGGCTATTGGTGGAGCTGGAGAAAGTATCCGTAGTAGCTTGTTGCAATTAAGGGATGCTCTTCGATAACTTCCTGTTTTTAAAGCTGTACATGAAAATGTATGGCTTTATTTTATAAAAACACATTGACAATTATCTATGTATATGCTAATCTACACACATAGATAAATATCAATGCGAGGTAAATGAAATGGAACTAACAAATGTTGCATTAATCTGCAAGACACTTGGAGATTCAAATAGATTAGAAATAGTGCAAATGTTGTCAGATGGCGAAAAATGTGGATGCAGGCTCTTGGAAAAATTTGAAATTACACAGCCAACCCTGTCTCATCATATGAAGATACTGGTGGAATGTGGATTGGTGAATGATCGCAAAGAAGGTAAATGGCATCATTACTCTTTGAATTGTGATACTTTATTAGAATTCAAGAATTTTATTGGCAGTTTGACATGTGAGTCATGCTGTGACAAAAAAGATAGCTGTTGTTAGAGGGGAAATGCTAAGATGAAGTTTTTTCAAAAGTATTTATCTGTGTGGGTCATTCTATGCATGATCATCGGTGTATCCATAGGACATTTTTTTCCGATGATACCCAATATATTAAATAAGTTTGAATATGCAGGGATATCTATTCCTATGGCTGTATTAATCTGGATTATGATTTATCCAATGATGATTAAGGTGGACTTCAAAAGTGTCAAGTATATCAGCAAAAATCCGAAAGGATTATTTGTGACTTGGATCGTTAATTGGCTGATCAAACCATTTACAATGTATGGAATTGCATGTTTGTTCTTCTTTGTGTTATTCAGGGCATTTATTCCGGTTGAACTTGCTACAGAATATCTGGCTGGGGCAGTATTGCTTGGTGCAGCACCATGCACAGCAATGGTATTTGTATGGAGCAGTCTGACGCAAGGGAATCCGGTATATACTGTCGTTCAGGTTGCAACGAATGATATTATCATTCTTTTTGCATTTGAACCGATTGTGAAATTTCTGCTGGGTGTGTCCAATGTAGCAGTGCCTTTTAATACAATATTTTTAAGTGTCGTGCTTTTTGTAGTAATACCGCTTGTTGGTGGAATTATTACCAGAATGGCTGTAATCAGAAAGCATGATGAGAATTATTTAAACCAGCAGTTTTTAAATAAATTTGATTCGGTTACAACTATAGGGCTACTATTGACATTAGTGCTGATATTTATGTTTCAGTCGGAAGTTATTCTGAAAAATCCTATACACATAATACTGATTGCAATACCTTTGATAATTCAGACATTTTTGATCTTTGGAATCGCATACGTAGCGTGTTATCTGTTAAAACTGTCACACAATATTGCAGCACCTGCAGGAATGATAGGAGCATCTAATTTCTTTGAACTTGCGGTGGCAGTGGCGATTGCATTGTTTGGAACAACAAGTGAGGCTGCACTTGCTACTACTGTGGGTGTCTTAACAGAGGTTCCGGTAATGCTTATGCTTGTAAGAATTGCAAATAAGACGAAAGGAAGGTTTCTATGACAGTAAGAGAAAAAGCAGAACTGATTGTAAAAGATATAAAGAAAGAACAGGGAACAAATCCGGTTGTTATTTTTAAGCAGATTACAGAGAAGGAATATATCAGCATTCATGGACCGGAACACCATATATTAGATGGTGCAAGTTTGCTAGTAGCCTACAAAAACGCAGGTGGAGAGATAGACTTAGAACAGGCATTGGACAGGCTGATGTCAGAAGGACTTCGGATGCCGGGAGCAATGTGCGGTTTATGGGGAATATGCGGAGCAATCACATCCATTGGCGCTGCACTTGCAATCATCGACGGAACAGGTCCGCTTTCAACAGATGGAACATGGGGAAATCATATGCAGTTTACCTCGAAAGCAATCGGAGAATTAGGAGCCATAAACGGACCAAGATGCTGCAAGAGAGATGCAATGATAGCATTTAAGAATGGTATTGATTATGTGAATGCTCATTATGGAGTAACATTGCAATACGAACAAATGCAATGTGGATTCACAGATTTTAATGAGCAGTGTATAAAGGAGAGGTGTCCATTTCATGAGTAATGTAAAAGTGGCATTTATTTGTGTCCATAATTCCTGCCGAAGTCAGATTGCTGAGGCTTTTGGAAGACATCTGGCATCAGATGTGTTTCAAAGTTATTCGGCGGGTACAGAAACAAAACCACAGATTAACCAAGATGCTGTCCGTATTATGAAGGAATTATATAATATAGATATGGAAGCAGATGGGCAGTTCAGTAAGCTGGTTAGTGATATTCCAAATCCGGATATTGCAATATCAATGGGGTGTAATGTGGGATGTCCATTTATAGGAAGACCGTTTAATGATAACTGGGGACTTGAAGATCCAACAGGAAAAAGTGATGAGGAATTTAAGATAGTCATTGAAAAAATCAGAAAAGATATTTTGAAATTAAAAAATGGATTGGATAAGAGGTAGACAGCATCAGATTCCAGCTTGTCCGTTTCACAAACAACTTAATAACAAACTTACACAGCACTTTAGCCGCAAGTTAGAGTGCTTTTTTCATGCCTTGAAAGGAGGTGGTCAAAGCACAACGCATCGGGGAAAGCCCGATTAATCATTACAACAGGCATTGCCTGATAATCATATAGTAAAAAAACAAAGACAGAGAGGAATGTATATATTCCATTCGGAAATCAGCCGGATTGGAATGTGTACATTCCTTTCTGGCTTTTTCCATATCTGTCACACATCAAGAAAAAGGAGATTTTTAATCATGAGAAAAGAACAGATTACAGCAACTAATAGTGCAGAAAACAAAGATTTGGAGGGAAAAGGCATGAAGCAGAGATTCATTCATTTTAAGAAGAGAATGGTTCCAACAGTATCCGGAGCACTTATGGGGGGGGGAATGCTTATGAGCACTAGAACAGAGGAATTATAGCCTTTATAAAGCAATGGATGCTTTATTTGGTGTACCTGTTTTCAGCTATTCAGTACTTGATACAATGAATGTTCATGCACTTTAGCATTTGTTATGAGGTAACTGTTTAAAGAAAAAGTCCAAAAATCAATGATTTGGGGCTTGAAATTATAGGAAGGAATGGAAAAATTTGATGGATACATAAATGGAGTAAGCACGAATTATGGAAGTATGGTAGTTCCGGTAAGTCGTGGATAGTGTAAGGAGGACTGCTTCAAATAGTGAAAAAAATAACTAATTAAATCGGTATTGCAAAATACTATACAACGTGGTACATTACAGATAGATAGGAGGATATGGACTATGGCAGTTAAAACAGCTAATGTAACAGCACGTATTCAACCGGAGATCAAAGAACACGCAGAGGCTATATTAGAAAAGTTGGGGATTCCGGTATCAGTATTTATTGACATGGCATATAGACAGGTTATTATGAGAGATGGAGTCCCTTTCTCATTAGAAATCCCGAGTACTTTGACAACTAGAGATGCATTATCAAAAAAGGAATTTGATACCATTATGCAGACTGGTCTTGCGCAGGCAAAGGCAGATGACTCTTTGGCTATGGATGATGCATTTAACCAGTTAAAAGCGGAGATTTAATGTGTATGGATAAAAAGTACGAAGTAAAGGTAACTCGGCAAGCGATGGCACAAATGAAAGAGATTGTGCATTATATTTCTGCGGAACTTCTAGCGCCAGAGGCTGCCAATAAGTTGCTTGATAAAATGCGTGATGCAATCGCTGCATTATCTTTTATGCCGAAGAAATATGCGCTTATAGAAGAGGAGCCTTGGAAGCATGAAGGAGTGCGAAAGATTATTGTAAAAAACTTCCTAATATATTATTGGGTGGATGAAGAAAATTTTAAAGTACAAGTTATTGCAGTGATTTATAATAGGAGAGATCAGTTGCGAGCATTGATGAATATGGATTATAAATCAGAGTAATGATGACTTGCGCCCAACATGCTCCCAATTTACGCCCAAAAGGACAAAATGGTGCAGAATTAGGATAAAATATGAAATGCACATGCAAGGAATTGCAGACCGATAGTGATTGTGAGTTTCAGGAGACCTTCCTTCCAGACGTTTGGCAGTAAGAAAACTTTCCGCATCTTCAAGTGTAAGATCAGAAACATTTTTTCCAATCCAACGAAGGAAGTAACTGACATCAGAGCAATACAGTTGAATAGTTCTTTCACGCAGGTTACGTTTTTCCGCTTCATTGCGGATGGATTCAAAAATATCTTTATACATAATAAAACCTCCAGAATAAGTAGTGTTAATAATTACATCTACCTATTCGGAGGTGCATTAGCGTCATAATTCCGATTGCGGAAGAGACTGGAAAATGTTATTCTTATCATAGGCAGTGGAGCTTTCTTAGTTCAGTTGTTTCGTGTGGTAACTTAACAATAACGGATTATGGAAAGTAATTCCACTGCTTTTTAATAAAAATAAAACTGCGCCACAGCCTTGGCAGGCCATCGCGCAGCGATTTTGTTCAATCGGGATTTAGAGGATGTGAATGAGCAGCATGAATAAAACAAAAGAAGAAATTAATTTGAAAAAACTACTCCTTAGGCGGAAGAATACAGGCAGTATCTTTGTGATTGCGGGGCTTTTGATGATTTTTGTAATAGCGTCGTACACATTTATTCTGCAAAGTTCTTACACTAAGACCGCCCTTGAAACAGAAATCACACGTGACACAGCGAGTGCAGATGCAGTACACAAACTTGTGGATGGAAGAATCGGCAAAGAAGATTTTGATCAAATCAAAGATCAATCTGATGAAAAGAATCAATTATATAAGAATATTTCTTCATATTTCAATGAAATCAGAACACTGAATTCTACTCGATATATTTACACCGCTAAAAAAAATGAAGAAGGAAAACTCGTTTATGTGGTAGACGGTTTGGATTCGGATGCGGATGATGTAAGACACCCCGGAGATTATATTGAGGAAGAAATGGTTCCGTATATTGATAGGGCTATTTCTGGGGAGAAAGTGTACTCTCAGGATATCATTGATACAACATGGGGACCGATTTTTACGGCTTGCTATCCTGTAAGCGCAAATCATGATGGGACAGGAGAAATCATTGGCGCATTTTGCATTGAAATGGATATGCAATCAGCTTATGGAATGGTTGAAAAGACGAATCATATTTCCATCATCTGCGGTTTAGTCGCAGGAGCTGTATTGCTTTTAATTTGTCTATATACCTATTATGTTTACCAGAAAAGCAAGGCAGAAGAGCAAAAACAAAAACAATTATTAATGACCGCCGCTGAGGAAGCAGATGCTGCCAACAAAGCAAAATCTGCGTTTTTGCTTAGTATTAGCCATGATATCAGAACGCCGATGAATGCCATTATTGGATTTACAAACATTGCGCTTCACCAGAACACGGTTTCAGATATTCATGATAGCTTGGAGAAAGTTCAAAAAAGTTCGAATCATCTTCTCTCTTTGTTGAATGACGTTCTGGATTTTACTCGCATTGAAAGTGGAAAAGTTACTATTTCGCCCGAGCCAGTGGACATTACTCAATTGACAGATAACGTCCAGGCGATTATGAATGGACTTCTTTATAATCGAGATCTTAAGTTTGAAGTACATCGAGAAATCCCAATGAACCCATATGTCCTTGCGGATGTTGTGCGTATCCGAGAAGTTTTGGTGAATCTTCTTGGCAATGCTGTGAAATTCACAAAGGACGGCGGAAAGATTACTTTGGATATCAGCAGTTACCCAGGAGCGGATGAGAAACATATCATAACTCGTTATGTTGTTCGAGATAACGGTATTGGTATGAGTGAAGAGTTCCAGAAAAAATTATTCGATCCGTTTTCACAAGAAGATGATGCTAATGCCAGAACTCAATATAAGGGAACCGGTCTTGGTATGGCTATCACAAAAAAATATGTGGATATGATGGGCGGTTCGATTGCTGTTGAGAGCAAAAAAGGTGTAGGTTCTACATTCACAGTGGAGATCCCACTGGAGTTGCAAGAACAGGTTATTCAATCAGAACAAAAACAACATCTAAATAGAGATTTGACGGGTATTCATGTTCTTATGGCTGAGGATAATGATCTAAATGCTGAACTTGCTACGATAATACTGGAAGATGCTGGTATGACCGTAACACGCGCATCAGACGGAAAAGAAGTTGTGGATTTGTTTAAAAATCATCCACGAGGCACATACGATCTTATTTTGATGGATATTATGATGCCAAACATGGATGGACACCAAGCAGCAAAAGCCATTCGAGCCTTGGGTATAGAGCGGTCCGATGCAGTTACGATTCCAATTATAGCTTTGTCTGCAAATGCTTTTATAGATGATATTCAGGAATCTCTGGATTCAGGCATGAATGACCATATTTCCAAGCCAATTAACATGGAGGAATTAATCGATACTATCACTAAATACATTAAACACGATTAGGAAAACAAAGAAGTTAATTCTGATGAAAAGTTTGCACTGGTCTTGTCGGATGCGAAAGCGCAAGTTTCCTATGATTATGATACGGGTCGCATCACCACATTTCTTATCAGCACCCAGCACCAGGAGGACACCTCTGTTATGGATATTCGCCCGCTGGTGGAAGCTGTCATGGAAACCGCCGGGAAAATCAAGAACGACAATATGTCCGATGAGGATTTCTACAAATTCAAGTTTTGATTTGACTTAATTCATAACATTTATTAACTGTTATATCTTATCCTCGTGAAGTCCGCAACCCCTTGAAAATGCTAAATTTGTAGCGAGTGAGTTTGCCCTTACGCTTTCCCTTGTGTTATATCCTTTTCCCTCATGTTACGAATGCTCACAAGGGCAAAATTAAGGGAAAGAAAATCCAGTAACAAATTATAACATGAAATGAAAATGGCAGGAAGAACGGATTGAAATGCTTTCAAAACTTTTAGAAAATTAAGGAAAGGACAGATAAGATATGAGATTGATTTATGCAAGATATAATCCGCAATGTAATAGCATAGATGTAACCACGTTTGAAAATGTAGTGCTTAGAATTGATTGCAATAAGGCAGAGGAAGGATTGAGAACTACTCCCGGCTCCCAGTGTTCGTTGAATGCTTTGGCTATTGATAATCCATTAGAATATGCAAGATTATACTTGGATGGAGAAATGCAAGTATGGGTTGATGCAGAGGATCGTTTAGATACGTGGTGATTTTGCTAATATAATATCATGATAGAGGTCTAGTACTAAAAATTCCAGAAAAATATATAGAACGTACGGTTATTCCATAATAAGAGGCAGGAATCTTAAGTTTCTAGATGTTTGAATTTTGCCTTAAGGTAAATAGAGAGGACACATTGATTTTTCAGTGTATCCCCTCTATTTAAAATTATTTTTAAATAGTTCTTGCATAAAAACAAATAGCATGCTAAAATCTATTTAAAGAAAGTTTTAAATAGGTAAAAGATATGGGAGAAACTAACATTTTTAAAGTATTGGCAGATAGCCAGCGAAGAGACATTCTTATTATGTTGAGAAATGAACGATTAAATGCCGGAGAGATTGCTGAAAAATTACAGATTACACCGGCTGCTCTTTCTTATCATTTAAAATTACTTAAAAACGCAGACTTGATATCTGAATATAAAGAGAAAAACTTTGTTTATTATGAAATCAACACTACGGTTTTCGATGAATTAATTATATGGGTTAACCTAAAATGGAGTACAGTTTATAGTAGTGTATAGCGTGTACCAAGTTATAATTAT
>ERZ838483.2196-NODE-2196-length-12414-cov-18.444534_pt1 | contig 12414 bp, 10 predicted proteins | sample MGYA00519939_ERZ838483 | MGnify/ENA primary metagenome ERZ838483 (study PRJEB31850, sample SAMEA3708836) | human gut metagenome | biome: human gut; feature: human-associated habitat; material: faeces | place: China | collected 2014 ... | reverse complement strand
TCTTATCGGTGGGGATCATCATGCTGAACATCTTGGGGGCCCAGCGGCTCAGCTCCTCACGGGGCTGTGCGATGACGGGCTTGATGATCTCGTCCAGGATGTAGAGGCGGCCCTTGCGGCACTTCTCGAATGCCTCGGCAATGATGTCATAGGTCAGGCCGTCGATCTTAATGTCCATCTGAATGGCCGTGATGCCCTTGCGGGTACCGCCCACCTTGAAGTCCATATCGCCGTGGAAGTCCTCGACGCCCTGGATGTCCAGCATGGTCATCCAGCGGTCGCCCTCGGTGATCAGGCCGCAGGAGATGCCGGCCACGGGGGCCTTGATGGGCACGCCTGCATCCATCAGGGCCAGCGTGGAGCCGCAGATGGAAGCCTGAGAGGTGGAGCCGTTGGAGCTCAGGACCTCAGACACGCAGCGGATGGTATAGGGGAACTCCTCCAGAGAGGGCAGCACGGGCACGAGAGCACGCTCGGCCAGTGCGCCGTGGCCGATCTCGCGGCGGCCGGGGCTGCGGGGTGCGCGGGCCTCACCGACGGAGTACGGCGGGAAGTTGTAATGGTGGATGTAGCGCTTGGTCTGCTCATCGGTCAGGTCATCCATCAGCTGGTTGTCCTTGGTGCCGCCCAGGGTGCAGGTGGTCAGCACCTGGGTCTGGCCGCGGGTGAACATGCCGGAGCCATGAACGCGGGGCAGGATGCCCACTTCTGCGGCCAGCGGGCGGATCTCGTTGATGCCGCGGCCATCCACGCGCTTGCCCTCATCGAGCAGCCAGCGGCGGACGACGTACTTCTGCATCTTGTAGCTGACGAGGTCGAGGTCTGCCTCGGACAGGTCCGGATACTCCTCGGCGATCTTGTCCATGATGGGCAGCAGAGCGGCATCGCGGACGTTCTTGTCGTCGGTATCCATGGCAGCCTTGAAGTCGTCCAGATACTTGTTCTGGATGGCGTGGAAGACATCCATATCCAGGCCCACGACCTGGAAATCGATCTTCGGCTTGCCACGCTCGGCCACGATCTTGTTGATGAACTCGATGATCTTCTTGATCTCGACATGAGCCGCCTTGATGGCGTCGAGCATGGTATCCTCATCCACCTCGTTGGCGCCGGCCTCGATCATGACGATCTTGTCCATGGTAGCAGCCACGGTCAGGGCCAGGTCGCTGTGGCGGCGCTGCTCCTGGGTGGGGTTGAGGACGATCTCGCCGTCCACCAGGCCCACCTGCACACCGCCGATGGGGCCGTTCCAGGGGATCTCGGACACTGCGGTGACCAGAGAGGCACCGATCATACCGGCGATCTCAGGGCTGCAATCGGGGTCCAGGCTCATGACGGTCATGGTGATGCAGACATCGTTCCGCATCTCCTTGGGGAACAGCGGGCGCATGGGGCGGTCCACCACGCGGCTGGTGAGGATGGCGCGCTCACCGGGGCGGCCCTCACGGCGCATAAAGCTGCCGGGGATGCGGCCTGCGGCGTAGAGCTTTTCCTCATACTCCACGTTCAGGGGGAAGAAATCCACGCCCTCACGGGGTTTGGGGCTCATGACCACGTTGCACATCACGCAGGTCTCACCGTAGCGGATCAGAGCGCTTGCATTGGACAAGCCGCACATTTTGCCCATTTCCACCTTGAACGGGCGGCCCGCCAGCATGGTCTCGTAGACCTTGAAGTTCTCAAAGGTCTCTTTGCGGGAACCAAATTCAATTGCCATTTGGTTTTGCCTCCTTTGTCCTTTTCGGGATCAGTTTTATCCAAAAGGCTGCCCGCCGCGCATCATAGCAATAAATCCAGCGTCTGTGCAGCCTGCAAAGGGCACGGGCGCTCGATTTACTGCTGCAATACGCAGCAGCGGCCTGTTGTTCCTAAGGGGAACGCAGAGGGAAGCTGCCAGCCAAAAAAACAGCAAAGGGCAGGCACCATTGCACGGTACCTGCCCTCTGTTTTCTATTACTTACGCAGACCCAGGGTTGCGATCAGAGCACGGTAACGCTCGATGTCCTTCTTCTGGAGGTAGGCCAGCAGATTGCGGCGGCGGCCAACCATCTTCATCAGACCACGGCGGCTGTGGTGATCGTTCGGGTTCTTCTTCAGGTGCTCGTTCAGCTCGTTGATGTGAGCGGTCAGCAGAGCGACCTGAACCTCGGGGGAGCCAGTGTCCTTCTCGGTCAGAGCGACTTTGGCCATAACTTCCTGCTTGTTCATAGTACAGTACCTCTTTATTAAAATTTTATTTGCCGTCAGCACAGAATGCGGGAAACGGTACTCCCAAACGGGCATACTCCCAGCCCCGTGCCGCGGTAACAGTGCTAGTATAACAGAAAGCCGTGCAAAAAGCAAGAAAATTTTTTACAATTTTGTCGCTGCCCGGTCATTGCATTTCAAACCCGGGCTGTTATAATTTAGGTGTATTTTACAAGAGAGGGATTTTACGATGCAAGCACCCAAGTTTTCCCGCCGCAGTTTTCTCAAATCCGGAGCCGTGGCCGCCGCAGCCGCCAGCCTGCCGGGCTTTTCGCTGCCCGCAGCCGCCGCTGCAGCCCCCATCGGCACGGTATGCCAAACTCAGCACGGCCCGGTGCAGGGCATCCGGCAGGAGGGGCATCTCGTCTGGTATGGCATCCCTTACGGCGCTTCCACCGCCGGGGACGCCCGTTGGACAGCCCCGCAGGACCCCGCCCCCTGGGCCGACGCCAAAGACTGCACCGTCCCCGGCGCGGCGGCGTACCAGTACAGCACCTGCGCCCTGGGCACCGAAGACTGCCTCAAATTAGACGTTTACACCACGGAAAAGGCCAGCAAACGGCCCGTCATCGTCTACCTGCACAGCGGCGGCAATCAGATCGGCTCCGCGCGGGAGCTTCCGGGCGGATTTCTGGCCGAGCAGCTGGGCTGTGTCTTCGTGGGGCTGGAATACCGGCTGGGGCTGTTCGGCTTCAACTGCCTGCCCGCGTTCTGCTCCGGCCCGGAGGAAACGGGCAATTTTGCCCTGCTGGACATGGCCAAGGCGCTGGACTGGGTGCGGGACAATATCGCATCGTTCGGCGGCGACCCGCAGAACATCACGGTCCTCGGCTTTGCAGCCGGCGGGCGGGACGGAATGGCCCTGCTGGCCAGTCCCCTGTTTGTGGGCCGGTTCCAGAAAGCCATCTCCATTTCCGGCGGCATGACCTGCGCGGATGAGAACACGAGTGCTGAAACGTTTGCCGCTGCTCTGGCACCGCTGGCCGTGCAGGACGGCAAGGCTCTGACCGAAGCAACCGCGCGGCACTGGCTGCTGACGGAAGACCCTGCGGTCCGCAGCTGGCTCTGTGGCGTGGATGCCGCCCGTCTGGCTCCGCTGATGGCAAATGCCGGTTTCCGGATGAGCGTCTTCCCCCATCTCTATGCTGACGGCATCACCCTGCCCGAGGGCGGATATCCAGCGGCTCAGTACAGCGAAATTCCTACCCTGCTGCTGACCGGGGCCGATGAATTCAACGCCGCCGCCCGGCGGGACAGCTGGTTTTCCAGCGAGGAGGCCAAACGCTTTTCCGCCGACGAGCTGGAAGCAGCCAAGCAGTTTGCCGCCACCTATGGTTCAGCCCTCTGCCGGGTCTTCAGCACCCGTGGCAGTGCGGAGGTGATCGCGGCCCGGAGCGACGCGCCGCTCTATCTGGGGCAGATCGAGTACGGCTCTTCCGCCAGCAAAACACAGATCCCGCTGCTGGGCTCGTTCCAGGGCATCGCCCTCCCGATGCTGTCTGGCAGCAACCCCTACTTCGGCTGGGCCGACCTCTCCGGCGCAGGCTATCAGGCCATGGCGGAACAGCTGCGCGCCTCTCTGAAAAACTTCATCACCAGCGGCGACCCCAACGGCAAAAAGCTGCTTTCCGGCTCCACCAGATGGCAGCGCTGGACGCCCGACTCCCCCGCCCTGCTGGTGCTGGATGCCGATGCGGACAGGGCTTTCTGCCAGAGTGCTGCTCAGACGGAGACGAAAGACAGCCTCCTTGCCGCATTGGAAGCGGACATTTCCCTTTCCCCTGCCCTGAAGCAGGACGTGATCGAAAACGTGCTCAAGGGCAGATTCTTCGATTGAGGATTGCGGTATTTCACTTTTCTGCAAACAAAAAACACCGTTCAGCCGAACGGTGTTTTTTCGTTTACTGGAAATACTCCTGGGCCCGCCGGGCTGCATGGTTGATGCAGTCCCGCAGCTCGTCCAGTGTATCAAACTTTTTGCTGGGGCTGAGGTAGGCGTAAAACTCCACCACCGGGTCGGTGCCATACAGGTCGCCCGAGAAGCCCGGGATGAACGTCTCGCAGGTCACCTTGGAAAGATCGTCGTTGACGGTGGGCCGGGTGCCCAGGCCGGTGGCCGAGGGGTACCAGGTATCCCCGATCTTGGTCCGGGTGATATAGATGCCGAAACGCGGCAGCTGGAACCCCTGCGGGTAGAGCTGGTTGATGGTGGGCACCCCCAGCGTCCGGCCCAGACCAGCCCCGTGGTGCACCGCAAAGCGGATCGCATAGGGCATCCCCAGCATGGCGTTTGCCGCCGGGATGTCGCCGCCCTCCAGCGCCGTGCGGATGCGGGTGGAAGAGACCGGTTTTTCCTCAAACCGGGCCATGGGCAGCACCACCACTTCCACCCCCAGCGGGGCGCAGAGCTTGCGCAGCAGTTCCGGGTTTCCGGCGGCTTTGGCCCCAAAGGTAAAGTTTTCGCCGCAGAAAAGCGCTTTGGCGTTGCAGTCCCGCACGATGCCCAGCACGAACTGCTCGGGCGTCATGGCCTTGATTTCCTCAAAATCCGGGCAGAGATAATGCTCCACGCCCAGACGTTCGATGAGGGCATGTTTATCCTCGGTGGAGAGGAGGCGCTTGCCTTTCATCTTGTTTTCGGTGGGCAATTTGAACGTGAATACCGCCGGGGATGCCCCGTGGGCTCTTGCCCACTGGACCGCCCCCTCGATGACGGCGCGGTGGCCAATGTGGATGCCGTCAAAAAAGCCCATGGCCACGGCACTGCCGTTTGCATTGCCCAGCGCAAGCGGCACAAGCTGTGAATAGATCTGCATTGGCATCATTCCTTTCACTTCAGTTTCGCTCCACAAAGAGCTTTTCCACCCGAAGCACGCCCCCGGTGATGTTGGCAAGGCCGAGGAACTGGCCCTGCGCGTTCCGCACCCGGTAGCGGCCATCCGCAGCGGGGTAGCGGCTGGTAGGGCAGCCATTGTACAGGTGCTGCTCCACCCGCTCGCCCGCCACCAGCAGCGGCAGAGAGGTGAACACGCTCTCCACCGGCAGCATCAGGGCCTGCAGGGCCTCGGGGCCCGCGTTTTTGGCGGCCTGGATCTCTTCCAGGCTGTGGGCGTCGGCCTCGGTGTAGACCCCGGCCGCAACGCGGCGCAGGGCGCTCATGGTGCCTTTCTGGCCCATGGCCTCCGCGATCTCCTCCAGCAGCACCCGGATATAGGTGCCCTTGGAACATTTGACCGTCAGGGTGTACTCATTCTCCGCCGGGCTGCCCTCGTACTGGATGGACAGGATCTCAATGGGGCGGGCTTTCCGCTCCACCTCCATGCCCTGCCGCGCCAGTTTGTAGAGTGGCTGACCGTTGATCTTGACCGCCGAGTACATGGGCGGCGTCTGCATCCGGGACCCCACAAAGCGGGGCAGCACCTCCAGCAGCTCTTTTTCCTCAGCAGTCACCGGGGCTGTTTCCAGCACGGTACCGGTCACATCGCCGGTATCGGTGCGCACACCCAGTTTGAGGGTGGCGCGGTAGGCCTTGGTGTGGTCCAGCTGTAAGTCCACCGCCTTGCTGGCCCCGCCGCAGAAGACCGGCAGCACGCCGGTAGCCATGGGGTCCAGCGTGCCGCTGTGGCCCAGCTTCCGGGTGCCCAGAATGCCCCGCAGCTTTGCAATCACATCAAAACTGGTCCAGTCCGTGGGCTTATCCACAATGAGGATTCCCTGCATCAGGTTTCCTCCTGTTCGTCGGGCGTCTGGGGAGCATCCAGCTCCGCCTCCACCTCGGCCAGAATGGCGCTCTTGGTGTTGTCCAGGTTGCCCAGCAGCTCACAGCCCGCCGCGCGGGTGTGGCCGCCGCCGCCCAGACGCCGGGCGATGGCGCAGGCGTCCACGCCCTTGGCGGTGCGGACGCTGATGCGGTAGCTGCCGCCGGGCTGCTGGCGGAGGGTCAGGCCGACCTTGACCCCCTCAATGCTGATGGGCAGGCTGGTGAGCTCCTCCAGATCGGCGGGGTCCACCTGGCTCTGCTCGATCTCGTCCCGGGTGAGGTAGATGAGGGCGCAGCGGCCATCCAGATGATACTCCAGATGGTTCCGCGCGATCCGCTCGGCCTCCATCCGGGCGCGGGGCTTGGTATCAAACAGCAGGGTGTTCAGCTCTTCCACCTGGGCCCCTGCCTCGATGAGCTTTGCCGCCACCAGATGGGTCTTTGCCGTGGTGGAGGAAAAGCGGAAGCAGCCAGTATCGGTGGAGAGACCGGTGTACAGGCAGTTGGCAATGTGGGCCGTCATGGGCACTTTCATGGCCATGATGACCTCATACAACAGCTCCGCTGCCGCCGCGGCCTGGCCGTCCAGCAGGGTAAAATCAGCGTAGCCGCTGTTGCCCGCGTGGTGGTCGATGCAAAAATCAATGTGGCGGGTATACTGGGGCACCCCGTTGTTCTCACCAAAGAGCTGGATGCCGGCCACATCCACGGCCACCACGGTCTGGGGCTCAAACTCGCCCTTGAACAGGCGTGGGTTGGTAAACGCATACCGGGAGGGGATGACGTCGGAGCAGAGGACAGCCGCGTTTTTGTCCAGCGCCTTAAGGGCGTAGTACAGCGCGCTGCCGCAGCCAACGGTATCACCATCCGGGTTTTTGTGGCACAGAATCAAAACATTGTCCGCAGCACGGAGGCGCTCGGCCATCTGCTGCACGTTCAGTTGTTCTGTCATCCCATGATCCATCCTTTCCGCAAGGCTGAGTTAGTCCTCGGTTTCCGGCTCCCGCGTGTCGTCGGAGCCGCTGACATTCAGCTCGCGGAGCAGTTCGTTGATGTGGGCCGCATAGGCTGCACCGTCGTCTTCCACAAAGAGGAAGCGGGGGGCTTTGCGGATGTGCATTTTCTTGCTGACTTCGGTGCGCACATGGCCGGCCGCGCGGTTCAGCGCCTCAATGGCGGGCTTGGGGCCGTCGGCGCGGCCCATCACGCTCACATAGACCTTGGCAACATCCAGGTCGGGCGTCACGTCCAGGCGGGTCACGGTCAGCAGACCACCCTCCAGGCGGGGGTCTTTCAGGCGGCCAATGATGGCGATGACCTCACGCTTCATATCCTGCGCAAGACGGCCCATATTTTTTTGAGACATTTGGTTTCTCCTATCACAAAATAACCTCTCTGTCATCGCTGCGCGATGCCACCTCCCCTGTCAGGGGAGGCTTTGGCAGTTCGTACAGTTTTCCAGCAAACACAAAGCAGTTTCATCGAAAACGAAACCTCTTTGCCAAGGGCTCCCCTGCTAGGAAAGCCTCCCCCGGCCGGGGGAGGTGGCACGCAAGTGCCGAAAGGGGAACGGCTGTCGAGCGAATGCGAGACTGAGAAGTTTTGCAAATCTTAGTCGCGGTACTCTTCCATCTTGAAAGCTTCGTACACGTCGCCCTCTTTGACGTCCGCAAACTTTGCCAGCGTCACGCCGCACTCGTAGCCCTCAGCCACTTCCTTGGCGTCGTCCTTGAAGCGCTTCAGGGACGCGATCTCGTCCTCGGTGATGACGATGCCGTCACGGACCACGCGCACCTTGCTGTCGCGGGTGATCTTGCCGTTGGTCACGCGGCAGCCGGCAACGGTGCCGACGTTGGAGATCTTGTACACCTGACGGACCTGCAGCTCGCCCAGAGAGACCTCGCGGAACTTGGGAGCCAGCATACCCTTCATAGCGTCGGTAACATCGTTGATGGCATCGTAAATGACACGGTACATCCGCATCTCGACCTTGGTAGCGGCGGCCTCTTCCTTGGCCACGTTGTCCGGGCGGACATTGAAGCCAATGATGATGGCGTTGGAGGCATCGGCCAGATCCACATCGGACTTGCTGATGGCACCGACACCGGCGTGGATGACGCGGACGCGGACCTCATCGTTGGAGATCTTTTCGAGGCTCTGCTTGACAGCCTCGGCAGAGCCCTGCACGTCGGCCTTGACGACGATGGCCAGCTCTTTCATATCGTTCTGAGCCATCTGGCTGAACAGGTTATCCAGGGTGACTTTCTGGAACGAGGAGAACTGCTTCTCCTTGGCGTCAGCAATGCGCTGCTCGGCCAGCTCACGGGCCAGGCGCTCGTCCTCAACGGCCTCAAACAGGTCGCCTGCCTCGGGCACAGCAGTCAGGCCGGTGATCTCCACAGGGGTGGAGGGGCCGGCATCGCTCAGCAGCTTGCCCTTATCGCTGCGCATGGTACGCACACGGCCCACAGCGGTACCGGCAATGATGACATCGCCGGAGTGCAGGGTGCCGTTCTGCACCAGGATGGTGGCAATGGGGCCCTGGCCCTTGTCCAGACGAGCCTCGACCACAGCACCCTTGGCGCGGCGGTTGGGGTTGGCCTTGAGCTCCATGACCTCAGCTTCCAGCGCAATGCGCTCCAGCAGGTCGTTGATGCCCATGCCGGTCATGGCAGAAACAGGGATGCAGGCCACGTCGCCGCCCCAGTCCTCGGGGATGAGGCCGTACTTGGTCAGGCCCTCCTTGACGCGCTCGGGGTTGGCCGTGGGCTTATCCATCTTGTTGATGGCCACGATGACCTTGACGTTGGCAGCCTTGGCGTGGTTGATGGACTCAATGGTCTGGGGCATGATGCCGTCGTCGGCAGCCACGACCAGAACCGCGATATCAGTCATGTTGGCACCACGGGCACGCATGGAGGTAAATGCCTCATGGCCCGGGGTATCCAGGAACGTGATCAGGCTGTCGTTGATCTTGACCTGATAAGCACCGATGGCCTGGGTGATGCCGCCGGCCTCGCCCGCGGTGACGTTGGTCTTGCGGATGGCATCCAGGATACTGGTCTTGCCGTGGTCAACGTGGCCCATGACGCAGACGACCGGGGGACGCTCGACGAGGTCTTCCTGTGCATCCTCTTCCTGGGTGAACAGGCGCTCCTCGATGGTCACATGCACCTCGTGCTCGACCTTTGCGTGGAACTCCTCGGCCAGCAGGGAAGCGGTATCAAAATCGATGATGTCGTTGATGGCGTGCATCTCACCCATCTGCATGAACTTGGCAATGACCTTACCAGCCTGCTGCTTCAGGCGGGCAGCCAGCTCACCAACGGTGATCTCATCCGGGATGGAGACTTTCAGCTGTGCGTTGCGGGCCTTTTCCAGCTGGATGCGCTGCAGGCGCTCGAACTCGGTCTCGCGCTTGCCTTTCTGGAACTGCTGGCGCTGACGCTGGCCGCGCTGGGTGAACTTCTGCTTGTTGCCCTGCGGGGTAGGCTTGCGGCGGTTCTCCGTGTTCTTGGTGGAAGCCAGATCGTCGTAACGGGCATCAAAGCGGTCCACGTTCATATCCACGGTACGGGTATCCACGGTGACCTGATTGTCCTCGCGGCGGACGGAGACGGACTGGGCCGGGGCAGTGCTTGCCTTGGCACCGGTCTCACGGGCCAGCTCGCTCAGGGAGACGGTCTTCTCCTCCCGCTTCTTATGCTGCTCGGGCTTCTTCTCGTTATGCTTGCTGTTATTGTTTTTCTGCTGGGGCTGCTGGGCAGCTTTTGCAGGCTCCGACTTCTTCTCAGCCGGCTTCTGGGCGGCCTTGGGCTCCGCCTTTTTCTCAGCGGGCTTCTCGGCTTTCTTCTGCTCGGGCTTCTTCTCCGTGTTCTTGGGGGCAGCGGGCTGCTTGGCGCTGTTCAGATAAGCGCTCAGGTCCGTCTCGCTATGATCCTTGCTGAATTTCTCCAGCAGGTAGTTCAGCTCGTTCTCCTCCAGAGTGGAGCTGTTCTTCTTGCCGGTGCTGCCCATCGCGGCCAGCTCATCCAGGACCTTCTTTGCGGAAATGTTCAGGTCCTTTGCAAAATCGCTCACTTTATATTTTACGGTCATTCGCTCATATCCTCCTCATTTTTGATTGCCCCGCAGTCCGACAGACGGTCAAAGCAGAGCTTTGCGAGGTTGCGGTCGGTCACGGCATACACCGCCACCGGTTTGCGGCTGATATCGGCCAGCCGGTCCTGTGTCAGCGGCATGATGATCACATCCACGAGGTCACCCACCGCATAATTCAAACGCTGCACGGTCTTGGCGCTGGCGTCGGATGCGGTCATCACGAGCCAGGCCTTGCCCTTGACGCAGGCGTCTTCCACGGCGTCAAAGCCCATGGTCAGCGCGCCCGCCTTGCGGCAGAGGCTGATGGCCTGATACAGGGCTTCCTGCGGGGGCAGGGTGGGCTTTTCGGTCTTTTTAGTCTGCTTTGCCATTCTGCTCCGCCTCCTTTGCGGCACCGGCCAGCTGTTCGGCCAGTGCGTCGTACACTTCGGCGGGAACCGGCTGCTCAAAGCAGCGCTCCAGCGCCTTTTTCTTCTTTGCCTTTGCCAGGCAGGCCGGGTCCGGGCAGAGGTATGCGCCGCGGCCGGGCTTTTTGCCCACGAGGTCGATGCTGATCTCGCCGCTGGGCGCGCGCACCACCCGCACCAGCTCCTTTTTGGGGCGGCTGGTCATGCAGCCGATGCACTGGCGGGCAGGGATCTTCTTCTGTGCCATCCGATTTCCCTCCTTCGGCATGGGGCGGCTGCTTATTCTGCAGTCTCCTCGGTCTTGGTCTCTTCGGCCTTGGGCTCTTCCTCACCATAATAACCGCTTTCGGGGCGGATATCAATGTTGTAACCGGTCAGGCGGGCGCACAGGCGGGCGTTCTGGCCCTTGTTGCCGATGGCCAGGCTCAGCTGCTGGTCCGGCACGGTCACGCGGCAGGAGCGGGTCTCGCCGGGCAGCAGCTCGACCTTGAGCACCTTGGCGGGGCTGAGGGCTGCGGAGATGAACTCGGAGACATCCTCGCTCCACTTCACGATGTCGATCTTCTCGCCGCCCAGCTTCTCGACGACAGCGGCCACACGGTCGCCGTGGGGGCCGATGCAGGCAGAAACGGGGTTGACGTTGGGGTCCTTGGACCAGACGGCCATCTTGGTGCGGGCACCGGCCTCGCGGCTGATGGCCTTGACCTCGACGGTGCCGTCGTAGATCTCCGGCACTTCCAGCTCGAACAGACGCTTGACCAGGCCCGGATGGGTGCGGCTGATCATGACGCGGGCACCGCGCTCACCGCTGACGACGTCCACAACGTAGACCTGCAGGGTCTCGCCCTCGGTGTAGGTCTCGCCGGGCACCTGCTCGTTGCGGGGCAGGATGGCCTCGCCGCCCTTGCCCAGGTCCAGGGCCACGATGCCCTTCTCGTTGTCCACACGGGTCACGGTGGCCTGGATGATGTCATGGGCGCGGCTCTGGATCTCGCTCAGCTGCTGGCTGCGCTCGGCCTCGCGGATGCCCTGACGGATGACATGCTTTGCGGTCTGGGCTGCGATGCGGCCGAAGTCCCTGGTCTTGAGCGGGGTGACGACGCGGTCGCCGATCTCGTAGCTCTTGCGCAGCTTCTGAGCCTCGGTCAGGCCGATCTCAGCGTGCTCATCGTACCAGTCCTCATCGGCGACGACGTTCTGCAGCAGGGCCACATTGAACTTGCCGGTGGCGGGGTCGATCTCGACCATGACGTTGTCGTCCTCGACCTCGTAGTTCTTCTTGACAGCGATCACGATGGCTGCCTTGATCTTCTCGATCAGGTACTCCGCGGTGATGCCGCGCTCGTGCTCCAGCATGGAGAGAGCTTCAAAAAATTCATTATTAGCAGCTGCCATTTTTCGGGTTCCTCCTAATTCTTTCTCTTTTTCAGTCAAACAGATCCTCGTCGTCGCACAGACGCACGGTGCTGGCGGCCGACGCTTCAAAGTTCACAGTGCCGTTCTCCGTCTCGACCGTGATGGTGCTGCCCTCGCGGCCGGTCAGGATGCCGGAAAACTCCTTGGTGCCGTTCTCGTTGGCGCGGAACAGCTTGACACTGACCTTCTGCCCCTTGACGGCCTCGTAATGTTCCGGGCGGGTCAGCTTGCGGCCCAGGCCGGGGCTGCCCACTTCCAGATAATAGCTCTGCTCAATGGGGTCTGCCTCATCCAGGATGGGGTCCAGCGCATGGGAAACATCGGCACAGGTGTCGGTGTCCATGGTGGTGCCGTCCGTCTTGTCGATGAGGACGCGAAGATACCAGTCCGGCCCTTCCTTTTCAAACACAACGTCCCACAGGCGCAGCCCCATGCCCTCCACGGTGGGGCGGACAAGCGCTTCGACTCTCTGGGCGGTATTGC
>ERZ838483.2187-NODE-2187-length-12502-cov-33.724994_pt1 | contig 12502 bp, 12 predicted proteins | sample MGYA00519939_ERZ838483 | MGnify/ENA primary metagenome ERZ838483 (study PRJEB31850, sample SAMEA3708836) | human gut metagenome | biome: human gut; feature: human-associated habitat; material: faeces | place: China | collected 2014 ... | reverse complement strand
GGAGAATAGCGGGATCGAACCGCTGACCTCTTGCATGCCATGCAAGCGCTCTCCCGAACCACCTTGAAACGCACCCCCATAAAAGCGTGTGAATGGGTACGATTCGGCGTTAATACGCCAAATTCGGCCGAAAAGTGATTTTCTGTCCAACAATCAGCATAGCAGCATGAGAACAATTTAGGCACAGAATTCATTTGGCTGTATTTTACAGTCGGATGCGTGTTTGACCGATGTTTCATGCTCAGTTTCATCCCGCATCTTTTCCATAGCTCTGCACATAGCTGCCACTCCCTTCGTGTCTTCTTTGAAATAACGAACCCTCTGTGCCAAAATGGAATAATTCATATCCAAAGGGTGGTGATGCTGGAAAAGCTGCCCGTTTCGCATACTTTCAAAAATATCTCGTATCGGTCTTTCTGTTCCCGCATCGAAAACACTCCATAAGTAAAATTTATAGGTCGTAGTAATTTTATTGTGTTTACTGATATGATACTTCATGTTATCCTACCGCGATATTACCGCGGTACCTGCCGAATCGGATGAATCATATTGATTTTGATACGCTAGTTCTTGTTCAGTTATTAAAATATTTTCGCCGATCTAAAGAACCAACTGTTGATATATCTTTTTTGCATATGCTTCTTGTTATATTTGTTTTGGCTTTTTCATAGCTTCAGTTTACAACAAGAAAATGAGATAGACCTCCTTTTGGGGAAAGTCTATCTCATTTTTTCGTATGGGCTATTTTGTAACAGCCCCATTTTTGTGGTAGAGTTATAATATGTAAATTTATGTTCCGGATAGTTCTGTGTGCTTTTCAATTTGAAGCATTTCTGTTTGCAAGGAATGCTCCAGGCAGCTGGAAATTCCCTGCATTTCTGATCCCATAATGATGACGCGGTATTTGGCACGGGAAGCGGATAAATAGAGCATATTATAGGCAGAGTACAATAAGAAATGATGAGAAATGTCACCTGTACCGGCAGTCTGTGGGAGACGTCCTTCATCGGCACCGAGCAAGATCACAGCCTGAAACTCCAAACCATTGATGGCATATGGAGATGCCAAGGTGTATTTTTCTGTATCTAATTGATTGCAGCAATCCAGAAGATGAAACTTCTTTCCTGTTTTTGCTTCCAAGAGATTGATTCCCTCTGCGGAGAGCCACTTGCCCTCGAAAGAAATCACGGCAATATCTTTTTGTTTGCACTGAAGATCCCGCATAAGTTCATTAATGCGGGCGGAAAGATCGGTCAACATTGCGTCATCATTAGGATACATATGAAGCGTTGGCACTTGCATTTTTTGTTCTTCTGCATGGTTGGAATGATACTGGACATTTCCGTAAGGGTCTGAAAATGCGACTCCAAACATCAAAGTTCCAGAAGCTGCAACGGACGCACAGAAATCCGCAATGGCAGGACTGTTACGGAACAGCGTATGGAGTCGCTGTTCTTTTACCTTGCCGAAACTGCCACGTGCAATATAGTCTTTTGATAGATCACCTCGGTCTCCAATTGCCTGGGTGTAATCTAATGCAAAGCAGATAGGAATGTCTTTTGAGGAAAGATCTTTACTCAGAAAATGAAAAACACTTTGTTCATTGAGATTAAACAGGTGCATTTCATCTGCCATAATATAATCGTATCCAGCGGTTTGACGCTTTCTTCTCCAAAAAGGAGCATTTAAGCGGGAAATAGCCTCGATTGTTACGTCATCCACGTCAAAAGAACCTTGGGCCTGTAGCATATCCTGATAGTCGTTGAACAGTGAAAAAATAAGTTCTTTTTCAGGTTTTGTTTTACACGGAATCCCATTGGGAAGTGCTTCAAGTTCCAGATAACTTTCGATGGAACAGTCGGTCCGCCCTTTTATCTGAACACTGAATTCGTGCTGAAGCATATTGACCAGGGTGGCCCGGTCGGTAACTTTCGGATCGAATAGAGTAGCTACATCAGAACTGATCAAAGGACGATATGTTTTGATTCGGTTGCTTTTAAGGGCTTTTGTTACTACTTCGTCAATCAACATCAGCTGATACGTTTTTGCATCGGCGGCATTGTTCTCCACGACCGCTGTATCATCGATGTGCGCAAATGTCTTGCAAAAAGAAAAAAGCGTGATGAACTGAATCGTTTGCTTGGACTCCGGATTCAAATAATACTGACTGTCTGGATATAGTCCAAAGAATTCCTGATTTCTCTGAGAAGTAGATTCACTATGTGCAAAAAATAGAATGCGAAATGCAATATCTTGTTCATGGTGTAACGTTAAAAGACGGTATGCACGCAGGATAAGGGAAATCGTTTTGCCGGTTCCCGCAGCGCCGTCTACCCGAAGGGGTGAGTTCAAAGACTCGTATTCTACAACCTTTTTTTGCGTTTCTGTAAGCTGGTGGAGTTGATATTCGTAAGGCCAAAAAACAAAGTCTTTGCGATCCACTTCTGCCACTGTTTTAATATGCCCCAGCGGTACATCCGCAGTTTCGTTTGAAGGCGCAGAAAGTGCCGTTTCGATTTGAGTTTGTAACAAGTACCTTACTTCAAGATACGCTTCTCCTGCGTTGCGTAGCACCTCGGTGTGCACAACATCTGCCATTTGCCCCGGTTCATCAGCATTGTATTTATAGGCAAGCAGCGGAAACGATAAATCGCGGTTTTCAAGTCTTGATACGGAACAGGAGCGCTCGATTACCAATCGATGGCGGTCAGTGATTGAAAAAGGGAAAAGAATGGATTTGGTTCCGTTGACTCGCTCAGAGAAAGTAAAAGGATAGTTGTTCCAAATTTTTAAAGTAAGTCGAAATGCACGCTGCACAACGGTTAAAAGACGTGCAGGATTGGTTTCCTCTTGCAAAAGTGCACAAGAGGTCAGATCAATACAAAAGATGTGTTTTCCCGCATCAGCTGCCACGGGCTGCTGCTTCTTCCGTCCCACAAAGAGAATGCCGTCTTTTGTATACTCAATTTTGGTATTGCAAAAGATTTCGGAAGAATGTTGCCTGTGCAAATGCTCTATAAATTTTGCACCTTCGGGATATTCAATGCTCTGCAAGCGATTTTCGCTTACATAGGTAGAAATTGCATATTCATCGAACAACAAATAGTTCAAAATCATTCCTCCAGACAACAACCATCGATCAAAGTATTGTAGTCGTCCTCGCTGGGATTGTCAAGCCCAATCCGAATAAATACATTTGAAAAACGTTGCATCAAATGCTCGCACCATGGAGATTTTATCGTTCCCTCAATTTGCACAAAGTCGGAGCTGTCTTTTAGCCAGAACGTTTTTTCCAAGCGGAGCCGTTCTTTAAAACGCTCTCGGAGAGCATCGAATTCGTTGACTTGACTCAATTCTTCTATAGTGGGGAGGGGCGGCAGATCTTGATAGAGAATTCCTTCTGCCAAAGGATTGGCAATTTTTTGGGCGTCCTTCAGAGTAAGGCTTTCGATTTCCAGTAGATCAACAATCAGACCTTTGGATTTGATCTCATTATCTAAGTATGCAGCCTGCGGCAAAAAATAATAATGATGGAGCTTCCCGGAATCGATTTCTTTGAGATAGTGAACCGCCTCTTTTCTATTTGATTTGATGGCTTCTTTGCGGTTGAGATCATCTGCTTCGATCTGTGCAATTTTCCGATATTGATCAATTGAAGAACGCAGGGAAATCAACTTATTTACTGATCTTTTATTTCCCGCAAACTGCCGCTCTGCATCTTGGAGAACAGTTGCGCAGTTTTCCGCAGAAAAGGATAAGAGAGATTACCCATCAAGTTCCAGTTCTTTTGCTTTGTTACAAATATCTCTACGTTTGTCCTCAATCATCTTACCGTATACGAGGGTATAACCATACTTGGAAGAAAACCATGCCTGCGCATCCACGGCAGTCAAATAATAATACTTGGAAATTTTGTGCTGTGCGATATCGCACCGTGCATTGATGATGATTCCATAGCAGGGACCGGATGGATACTTTGAAGACCGCATTCCATAGAGGACCGTTCCTTGTTCAATTTGATATTCCACGACCGTTGATCCCCTTCATTCTCAATTATAGCCAACTACACTGCGTATGCCTGTTTCTAAGGCGACTGTTTATAACGATGTCCTTTAGCACTTTTATTGTAGCATACAGTTTTCTCCTAATCAAGGTACTCTTGATGGGCCAGTGACTTTACATTATCAAAAAATTGTACCCAATAATTTGTGAACCTGCTTTTATTCTTTCTGTGAAGCAAACTACTTGGCAGACCCTTTTCTGCTCGTATCTGCGAGCATAGCGTGTGTTCGACTGAACGGCTGCGTTTTCAGGTAAAGTCTTCGATTTTGTGCATATTTTGTTTTATCCTGTCCATAGGATTCCGGCCTTATATCCTCTATAATATGAAATGACTATCTATTTTTCTGAAACCGTGGTTCAACGCAAAAGGGGCGCACACATGAAAGAACGACCAGACAATCAGCTTTCGCCGCAGGAGCTTTTGGAACGTGACCAAAAATTTCTGGAAGTACATTACTATTATTGCAATCTGGCAAAGAATACTATGGAGCCCATCAAGCGGAGCGCACTGAGCAACGGCTCCGTTATTGATGCGGCCATTCCGGAACGCAGGTATGAGTACACCTACCGGATTCAATATTTCTACGACAACTTTGTGGTCAAAGCGTCTGCACCAGACTTTCTGGAAAAGCTCAGTATCCCTTTTCTGTGGGCACACCTGCAAACGAAAGAACGCTTGGCCTATCGGCTCTGCACCATTCCCAACCCAGCAGGGCAGGAATATTTCGAGCGCAGATCGTACGGGTCAATGCTGACCGGGATGGTTTTGAAATTGTGCTGGGATAGCGGGACATTCCGCACAGCCGCTCGACCATCAACCATCTGCTCTCGTCCATGAAGCTGGAAGAAGAACTTCCGCTTCCTCATGTGAAACACGGGCGATACCATTTCTTCAATGCTCTGAAGCCAGCCGCTGTGTATTCGGTGAAAGAGGTCGCAGATGCTGCAGCCGCTCCATGCAAAGTTCCTGCTCTGCCATGATGGATTCATCCGTTGGGTCGTAGACTTGTTGGCTGTGGATCGCATTTTTTATCGGCATGGTTCTACTCTCCTTATTTATAAGGAATCTTTCTCATTTTTCAGTAGATTCTTCCAGATTCTTTCGGTACTGTGCCGGACTGACACCATACTCTTTCTTGAATACCCGGCTAAAATAGAGTGGGTTATCATACCCTACGATCTCTGCAATTTCTCCAATATTGTATTCGGTGTTCTCCAATAAGCTTTGTGCATTTACCATCCGAAGGGACAGGATGTATTGTGCAGGGCTTATTTTCATGTACTGCTTAAAATTACGGATAAACCAGTTCGTACTGATATGCAGCGATTCTGCGTAATCGTCCACACTGACCTTTGTATTATAATTCTCGTTAAAGTAGGCAACGGCGGCTTCGATTTCTTCCGGGATGCTCGTAGTTGTTTTCTCGCTTTCCTGCTGTTGCCTGCTTACTAAAAGCAGAATGATGTTGAAGAGAGAAGCAATATAGTCTTCATAGCCATATTCACATTGTTGCAGTTCCCGGATGATCTTTCGGAACAGCATTTTGTAATCCGGCAGTGTGCCACTGTAAAAAACGTGCTTGTCCAAGGGGATTCCATGATAGTTCAGGATGTTTTTGACATCATATCCTGTAAAGTGAATCCAGAACACCTCTGGATGATCTTCTACATAGTAGACATACTTCTGGATTTCTTTCGGCTGATAAAGCACCATGTGTCCAGAAGTCACCACTTCCTCAACACCATCGAACCAGAAGTGTGCTTTACCAGATGCCACATAGAGGATTTGATAGTCTCTGCGACCCTTTGCCCAAAAAGTAGGTAGCTTAGGGCGTTTTTTCAAGCGATAAGTGCCGCAGCTGCCTACGACCAGCGGCTTTGAGTAGTCTTTGAAATCCAAACGGGAGTTGTTCAAATATCCTGAGTTGAAATACATCCCTGCGTCCTCCTCATCTTCAGAGATTTTACAGTGACTTGGGAAATGTTCTATCAAAAAATTACAAACTCTTTGATTTTGTGCATATTTTGTTCCATCTTGTCTATATCTTTTCGCTCCATTAGATTCTATAATATTTTCAGACGAAACGCAAGAGATTCGGGCAACTTGCGTAACGAGAATTCCAGTCTGAAGTGCGCAGCAGATTGGTCGCGCCCACACAAAGCAAGCAAGATGGGAGAAAGCACAATGACTGAAAAACGTTATCTAAAGTGGTATAATAAAGTCGGCTATGGTTCAGGCGATATTGCAGGCAACGTGGTGTATGCATTCCTGTCCTCTTTCGTCATGATCTATCTGACCAACACCGTTGGCCTGAACCCCGGTATTGTCGGCACTCTGATTGCAGTTTCCAAACTGCTGGACGGTGTGACGGACATTTTCTTTGGTTCTTTGATTGACAAAACGCACTCTAAGATGGGCAAAGCCCGTCCTTGGATGCTGTACGGCTACATTGGCTGTGCCATTACGCTGGTGGCAATTTTCGCCATCCCGACCAATCTGGGACAGTTTGCACAGTACGCATGGTTCCTGATCGCATATACTCTGCTGAACGCTGTCTTCTACACTGCCAACAACATTGCTTACTCTGCATTGACTGCTCTCATCACGAAGAACAGTGCCGAACAGGTCGAGATGGGTTCTTGGCGTTTCATGTTCGCCTTTGCCACCAGCCTGCTCATCCAGTCCATCACGCTGGGTGCTGTTACGGCATTGGGCGGTGGTGCTGCCGGTTGGCGCACTGTTGCAATCATCTACGCCATCATCGGTCTGCTTGTCAACACCCTCTCCGTTTTCTCCGTGAAGGAACTGCCGGAAGGCGAATTGGTGGATACCACCGACAAAAAGGAAATCGAGCAGGACGAAAAGTACAATCTGGTTCAGGCTGCAAAGCTGCTTGCTGGTAACAAATATTATATGATGATTTGCGTCACCTACATTTTGCAGCAGATCTACGGTGCCATGATCAGCATGGGCACCTACTATGCAACCTACATCCTTGGCAACCAGAATCTGTTCGGTGTATTCTCTTGGGCAATCAACATTCCTCTGATCATCGCACTGGTGTTCACCCCGACGCTGGTTGCCAAATGGAGCGGAATGTACAAGCTGAACGTCATGAGCTATACTCTGGCAACCGTTGCCCGTGCACTGGTCGCTGTGGCAGGTTATATGGGCAGCGGTAATGTGACCTTGATGCTGCTCTTTACTGCAATCGCAGCTCTTGGTCAGGGTCCTTGGCAGGGCGATATGAACGCTGTGATTGCAGCCTGCTCGGAATATACTTGGCTGACGAAGCATAAGCGCGTGGATGGCACGATGTACTCCTGCACTTCTCTCGGTGTGAAGCTGGGCGGCGGTCTGGGTACTGCCATCACCGGCTGGCTGCTGGCTGCAAGCCATTTCGATAGTGCGCTGGCTGTCCAGCCCGAATCCTGCATCTCGATGCTGAAGATCATGTATCTGGTGATTCCCTTCGCTCTGGATGCCATCATCACCTTCATTCTCTCTCGTATGAAGGTCGAAGAAGCAAATGAAAAGCTGCGTGCAGCAGTCTGATAAGAAGCCATTATCATTTCTCCTTCATCTGCTGTTCCCCGGAGGAATCCAGCGATTCCTCCGGGGAGGCTGGAGAAATATTATAAAATTATAACAGGTAAATGAGGAAATACTATGGCTGCATTTAATTTTGCAAAAGTAAAAGACCCCACCTTTTTCAAGGAAAACGTGCTGAATGCTCATGCAAGTTTCCGTACTTACGCTTCCCGCGAAGAATATTTGGCAGGAGAATCTTCGCTTGCGCTGAAGCTGGACGGTATCTGGAAATTCGCCTACGCAAAGAACTACACCAGTGCCATCCCCGGCTTTGAAGAGACGGATTACGATTGCAGCGGCTGGGATGACATTCATGTTCCGGCACACATCCAGATGGAGGGCTACGACATTCCCCAGTACGCGAATATTCAGTATCCGTGGGATGGCCGTGAAGAAGTACAGCCGGGCGAGATCCCGCAGCGGTTCAATCCGGTGGCAAGCTATATAAAATACTTCGAGCTGCCGGAATCCATGCAGGGCAAGCCCGTCCACATCGAGTTCGAGGGTGTGGAAAGCGGCATGGCTCTTTGGCTGAACGGGTCTTATGTGGGTTACACCGAGGACAGCTTCTCCGCACACGCATTCGATCTGACTCCCTATCTCCAGCCGGGCGTGAATAAACTTGCTGTGCAGGTGTTCAAGTGGACTTCCTCCAGCTGGTGCGAAGATCAGGACTTCTTCCGCTTCTCCGGCATCTTCCGCAGCGTGTGGCTGTACGCCATCCCCACCGTGCATCTGGAAGATCTATCCGTCAAAACGCTGTTTGCCGGGGATGATTTTACTCATTCCACGCTGGAAGTTGCATTGCAGGTGGAGGGTAAGGGCGCAGCCCGTCTGACCCTGCGCCGCAGTGAACTGGAAGTGTTCTCCGAAAAAATCGCACTGAACGGCGGCTCTGCTCTGTTCAGCCATGCGGTGGAGAACCCCTACCTGTGGAGTGCAGAGGACCCGGCTCTGTATGAACTGGAAATTGAGCTGCTGGACGATGCAGGCCATCTGGTAGAGGTGACTGGGCAGAAAGTTGGTTTCCGCAAGTTCGAGTTGAAGAACGATCGGATGCTGCTCAACGGCAAGCGCATCGTGTTCAAGGGTGCCAACCGTCATGAGTTCAGCTCCATTACGGGTCGTGCTGTGGGCGTACACACCCATGAGGAACTGCTTCGGGATATCATCACCATGAAGCAGAACAACATCAATGCCATCCGTACCAGCCATTACCAGAATCAGGATGCGCTGTACGACCTGTGCGACGAGTATGGTCTGTATCTGATCGCAGAGAACAATCTGGAATCCCATGGCACATGGGACATCCATCAGGCGGGCATTCGCGGCATCGAGAGCGTTTTGCCCAATGATAAGCCGGAGTGGAAAGCTGTCTTGTTTGACCGCATGAATTCCACTTACCATCGTGACAAAAACCATCCTGCTGTTCTGATCTGGTCTCTGGGCAACGAATCGTTTGGCGGTGAGACCCTGCTCCAGATGGCAGAGATGGTCCGCCGCTTTGATGACACCCGTCTGGTGCATTACGAAGGTGTGGTCAATGATCCCCGCTTCCTCGAAACCACCGATATCGAGAGCCATATGTACAGCACGGTCAAGGACATTAAAGTGTATCTGGCACAGGGCGATAAGCGGCCTTATATCGAGTGCGAATATTCTCATGCTATGGGCAACTCCAACGGTGCTTTGCACAAGTACACGGAACTTGCCGACCAGAAGGACTGCGGCTATCAGGGCGGCTTCATCTGGGATTACATCGACCAGTCCATCTGGAAAAAAGACCGCTACGGCAAGTGGTTCCAAGCCTACGGCGGCGACTTCGGTGAGCGTCCTACCGACTATAATTTCAGCGGAAACGGCATTGCCTACGGTGGTGACCGTGCTCCTTCTCCCAAGATGCAGGAGGTCAAGTTCTGCTATCAGAACATCGCCGTTTCCATCGACAACTCTGGCTTTGAAGTCTGGAATAAGAACCTGTTCACCTCTACGGATGCTTTCGACTGCGTTGCTCTGCTGCATCGTGATGGAAAGTTGTATCAGCAACAGGAACTGACCAATATTGATGTTGCTCCCGAAGAGCGTTCCAGCTTCCCGCTGCCGTTTATGGTTCCTACGCTCCCCGGTGAATATGCAGTGACCATCAGCTTCCGTTTGAAGGAGGACACCCGCTGGGCAAAGAAGGGTCACGAAGTCGCCTTTGGACAGGGTGTGATCGCTGCGGTCCGTTCCATTCCCAGCAAGAAGATCACGCCGTTTACCGTTACGCACGGTACACACAACATCGGTGTCCGGGGCGAGAATTTCGATGTTTTGTTCTCCGATCTGAATGGCGGCCTGACTTCCTACCGCTATGCCGGCAAAGAGATGATTCAGGAGATTCCCCGTCCCAACTTCTGGCGCGCTCCCACCGACAACGACTGCGGCAACAACATGGGCGGCGTTCGCGGTCAGTGGAAGCTGGCAAGCCTGTACGCTACCGCCAAGGGCATCGGCAAGGAGATCCCGTCTGTTCACGGCGGCACCATCCTCCAGAACCCCACCTGCGAGGTGGAAGCCGACAGCGTGGTCGTAACCTATCTCTATAACCTCCAGACCAGCCCCGCAGCAGAGTGCAGCCTGCAGTACCGTGTGTTCGGTGATGGCCGCATCCAGACCACCCTGCACTATGACCCGGTGGAAGGACTTGCAGCAATGCCGGAGTTCGGCGTACTGTTCAAGATCGACGCTGACTACGACACGGTGGAGTGGTACGGAAACGGCCCTGCGGAGACCTACTGGGATCGCCAGCATGGTGCAAAGCTGGGCATTTACCAGAACAAGGTCGCAGACAACATGGCACAGTACCTTGTGCCGCAGGAGTGCGGTGCAAAGACCGCTGTGCGCTGGGCAAAGGTAGTGGACCGCAAGGGTCGCGGGCTGCTGTTTACCGCAGATGCCGCAAAGCCCATGTTCTTCTCTGCGCTGCCCTACACTCCCCATGAAATGGAGAGTGCCAAGCATCCCTACGAGCTGCCCCCGGTCCATTACACGGTGATTCGTGCCATCGGCGAGCAGATGGGCGTCGGCGGTGATGACAGCTGGGGTGCCAATGTCCACCCGGAGTATATTCCTGATGTAACCAAGCCTGTGGAGTTCACCTTTACGTTCCGTGGCATCTGATGATGGGCCGCAAACGTATTTGCAAGGGTCTGGACATCAGCGTAGAAGACCTTTTCATAGATAAAAGCGCAACGGTTGATATGAATACTGCCGCATTGCAGTAGTTCTCTCAGATTACTCGTGATCTTTCACCAGAACAATTTCATCGGCTGCTAAACATCATAAAAGAGATCGTAGCCGTGATGAGATGACCCTCGTTATTAAGACACCTTCGCGTTGAGATATGGACATCCCTGCATGAGATTCCTATCAAAAGCGAGGGTGTCTTTTTTTGGTATCACAAAATCTCAATTCCTGACACCACTATTTATAAGTAGTGCTTCACTCTATATAAGTAGCGTTGCTATGTCAAAATAGCCGTATTCCGCTTTTGTTTAGAGCATTTCTTTGAATGGTTCTCCAAACTTTCTTTAACGTATTGAAGTATACAAAAAATAATAAATCGGGTGCATTGCACCCTGAATATGGACTGTTCGCACCGAGCAACGGGCCGTCACCTCCGGGTGATGTATGAAACGTAGCACCCAATAGCCGGGCAACAGCCCGATTGAGTGATTTTCGCTTGAGAATCTCTCAGTCGGCCGTTGTCCGGCTATTTTTATAGCTTCAGGAAGCCTGCTCCCGAAAAGGAGCAGGTTTTATGTTTGCCCTCTTTTCATGGCTGTCCCAAGCGGCAAAATATCCGTAGTGTCTCCAAATTTTCGACATTTCACGTTTTATCGAAAATTTGGAGGTTACACATGAGCTTTAATTATGGTTTGGAAAAGAAAAACTTTGACCGTCAGTGGGCTATCGTGCACAAGCAGTATGAGGACGCTGGCATGAGCATTGAAGTGATTCAGGCAATGTATGAGTATGACTGGTCTGTTTTCAATGCTGCGCGTTCTTACCAGAACCACACACAGGAAATCGCTGCCCCGTCCTTTGAGCAGGGCGAAGAATCCTACTCGCCCCTTATGAACAAGTATGCGCTTATCAGCGGTGTCCAGTTGGACACGATCCTGTACTTTGAAGATTGGGCCGATACATGGTTCGAGGGTCACAAGGATAATATCGCTCCCACGACACAGGAAAGCTACAAATACTGCCTGAAAATAGACTCACTTCTCTTTTCTTATCGAACAGACGGGTAGCTTTTTGCATACTTGCAGATCTGCCGTGCACAGTCAAGACTCATTTTGCTGGAATCGTTGTGTTTGAGCCATGCGTTCACGTTGCCCGGATTCAGCTTTAAGTCTGTGTAAAGGCGATAATTCGTCAGTTTCTTTTTCTGCTGAAATTCCAATACCCGACGATGGATCAGCTCTTTTGTGTCATTGTCTGCAAGGACGGCATCCCGCACCGAACAATAGCTGCGCCAAACCTTCAAATAGCCTTCCAGCAGTTCATGGGACTGGTTTTCTAAAAGCAGCAGCATTTGCTCCAGCAAATAGAGATTAGAAAGTTTCTCATATTCCGCAGCAATCGTGCTGTTCGCAGTATAGCGGAGCAACAGATCTACTTTATCAAAGGTCAGCGCATAGAGAAACAGCGGTTCTTTCAAGCGAGGATTTTCGTTCAGACAATCCACCAGCTTATGGACGCTTGCCGTTTGAACCCCGGAAAGCTCTGCCACATACTGCTTCAAGAAGCCCTCAAATGTCAGCTTTCGCATGGTCTCCACCTCTCCACATACGCCTGATAGCG
>ERZ838483.2179-NODE-2179-length-12584-cov-6.754889_pt1 | contig 12584 bp, 17 predicted proteins | sample MGYA00519939_ERZ838483 | MGnify/ENA primary metagenome ERZ838483 (study PRJEB31850, sample SAMEA3708836) | human gut metagenome | biome: human gut; feature: human-associated habitat; material: faeces | place: China | collected 2014 ... | reverse complement strand
TATAGCATACCGCGAGAGTTGGTGCGAGACTTTGTCAACAGCGCCAAAATGTCCCGAAGTCCAAGTTTCGGCGGAAAAGCCGGCAGGAGCAAACGGCGGCGTCCAAGCTGCGGATGGAACGCCGGGGCGAAAAGCTGGACGCCGCCCGGGAGAAGCTGGCAAAGCAGAAGCCACCGAAAAAGCCCGGTGCGGTCAAGCGTCTTGCCCATACCGCCGGACACGGCGTCCACAGCTTTGTGCATGGCAAGCTCTATGAGGTCGAGCATGAAAATGTCGGCACGGAGGGCGCACATCGTTCCGAGTTGGCGGCGGAGTCCGTGTACCGCTTCGGCAGACGCAAGCTCCGCAAGGCCATCCGGGAGCACCCCGCAAAGGCTGTGGAGCGTGCGGAAAGCAGGCACATCAAGGCCACGGCGGATTATTACTACCGCAAGACCGTGGAGGAACACCCGGAAATGCAGGAGAGCGGCGCGGTGTCCCGGTATCTGCAAAAGCAGAAGATCAAGCGCCAGTACGCAAAGCAGGCGCGGGAGGCTGCCAGACAGACCGCCAAGGCTGCCGAGGGTACGGCGTCCGTCACGGGCAAGCTGACGGAAAAGGTGTCCGCCTATATCAAGGAACACCCCGGCGGGCTGCTCCTGCTGCTGGCAGCGTTTCTTCTGCTGGTGGTGCTGCAATCGTGTATGTCCTCGCTGGTGACGGTGGGGAATGGCGTGGCCGGAGCCATCGGCGCGTCCACCTATGCCGCCGAGGACGCTGACCTGCTGGGGGCGGAGGCCGCCTACTGCGCTCTGGAGGACGAGCTGCAACGCTACCTCGACACCTACACCCGTACCCACGATTATGACGAATATCATTTTGACCTTGACACCATTGAACACGATCCCTATGTACTGCTGTCCATCGTCTGTGCGCTCCATGAGGGCGAGTGGACGCTGGACGAGGTACAGGGTACGCTCCAAACGCTCTTTGACCGCCAATATATCTTGACCGAGGATGTGGTGGTGGAACAACGGTATTACTTGGAAACGGACACTTGGACAGACGAGGACGGCAACACCCACAGCGACACCTACCGGGTGTATTACGATTATTACATCTGCACCGTGACGCTGGAAAACTTCAATCTCTCCCATCTGCCCGTTTACCTCATGGGCGAGGAAACCCTGTCCCGGTATGCCTTATATATGGCGACGCTGGGCAACCGCCCCGACCTGTTCCCGTCCTCGCCCTATGTGGGCAAGTACACCAATAAGCCCCCGGCGTATGAGATCCCGGAGGACTACCTTGCCGATGAAACCTTTGCCGCCATTCTGAAAGAAGCGGAGAAGTATGTGGGATACCCCTATGTGTGGGGCGGCAGCTCTCCGAGTACCTCGTTCGACTGCTCCGGCTTCGTCAGCTATGTCTACAATCAATGCGGCTGGAGCTTCGGACGGCTGGGGGCGCAGGGGCTATACAACATCTCCACCCGGACAAGCAATCCCAAGCCCGGTGACTTGGTATTTTTCACGGGGACTTACGACACGCCGGGGATCTCTCATGTGGGCATCTATGTGGGTGACGGCTGGATGCTTCATTGTGGCGACCCCATCAGCTACGCCAACCTCGACACGAGCTACTGGCAGTCCCATCTCTACGCCTACGGAAAATTGTTTTGACAGGAGGTTTTTATGGCTATCTCCAAAAGCGCGAAAATTCAGGCTGAGATCGAAAAGGTCACGGCCAAGATCAACGAGCAGCAGGCACGGCTCAAGGAACTGGAACAGAAAAAGCTGGAGGCCGAGAACAGCGAGATCGTGGAGATCGTGCGCGGCATGAGTGTTTCGCTCACCGACCTGCCCGTGCTGCTCCAGACCATCAAAAGCGGCGGCGCTTTGGGACAGAATGTCCCGAAGTCCGATCCCACAGACAAGGAGGACAGCGAATGAACAAGTGGATGAAGAAACTGACGGCGGCGCTCTGCGCCGCTGTTTTGATGTGCGGCATGGCGGTCACGGCCTACGCCGGGGGCGGTGAGGAATGGAGTGGGCTTGACCCAGTGGAGCCGCTGCCCACGGAAACCGTTGACCCCGGCGAGGGCTTCACCGAGGACGGCAACCTTGTGACCCGTGACCTGCTCTACGACAAAGCCACCAATAAGCAGTTCATCACGGTGCAGACCAGCGGCGGCAACACCTTTTACATCGTCATTGACTATGACAAGCCTACCGACGAGGACGGCGAGCAGTATCAGACCTACTTTTTGAATATGGTGGACGAGGCTGACCTGCTGGCGGCGATGCAGGCGGCGGGCGATGAGCTGCCGGAGTGTGCCTGTGCCGACAAATGCGCCGTGGGCGCTATCAACACGGATTGCACCGTCTGCGCCGTGAACATGGGCGAGTGCCAGGGCAAGGCTCCCGAGCCTGCGCCCGTGGTGGAGCCGGAGCCTGACCCCGAGCCGGAGCAGCCCAAGAGCAGCAGCGGGACGCTCCTGCTGGTTCTGGCCGTGGTGGTCATCGGCGGCGCGGCTGGCTGGTACTTCAAAATCTATCGTCCCAAGAAGCAGCAGGCCGCTGAGTCCGAGGCGGACTATGGCAGCGAGTACGACGGTGCGGAGGATTATGACGAAACCGATCCCGAGGATGACGGGCCGCCGTGGGACAAGGACGGTGAAGAATGAGGTTTACCGACAGCCCCTATGAGGACTTTATGAAAGAAAAGAGCTACTTCAAGGGCGTCCCGCCCAACCTGCCGCCTAAAGGCTCTCGCTGCGATGGCTGCCCCTACTGGCACGGGATCGGCTGCGTGTTCTGCTACCGGGAGCAGCTTCGGTCAAAGACAGGGGGCAAACATGAGCCGTGAATTGACCCGGCAGGAAAAGGCGGCGATCCGCTCCCTTGTGAAACGGTGGTGCGCCAACTATGACAAGGACGCTGGCTGCCTGCCGCTGGATTGCGAGTGCTATATGCTGGGGAAATGCTGGACAGGCGCTTATTGCCGCTATTTCCGCGCTGCGGTGCTGCCCCTCGATCCCGTGCTGGAAAGGTCGCTGACCGTGGAGGCCGTGGTGGAAACCCGGCCCTGTCCGGTGTGCGGCAGGGCTTTTCCCCCGGACGGGCGGCAGCGGTATTGTTCCCCGGCCTGCGCCCATGCCGCAAGGCGGCAGAAGCAGCGCGGCTATATGCGGAAATACCGGGGGTAGGCTGTGAGCATTTGACCCCGGAAAACACCCTTAATTGCAGGGCTTTCCGGGGTCGCTTCATGGGCGGGGCGTATGATTTCATAGCCCCGCCCGGTTTTGCAGAAATATTGCTAACATTTTGGAAAGGAGGACGTATGGACAAAAACCAAGGCTATGAGATCATAAAGGCCGTCATGCTGGAAAATGGCAGGGGCTTTGCGCTGGGGCATCATTCTACCGCTCCCTCGCCCTATGTCACATGGGCTTGCTATGATGACAAGGACGGCAAGCGGCAGTATGAATGGGGGCATTACGGCAGCGACCGTGCCACTCTGGAACAGGACTTTGCGGCGCGGGTGCAGGAATACCAGCGCCTTTACAACGTCGATGTCAGGCAGGTCGAGGCCCCCGGCCTTTACAAGTATTACTCTACCCAGCGCCCTGTGGACATTGGGACATTCCCCAAGCCGCCCCGCAACGCCCCGGATGAGATCGTCAACTACGATCAGCGCGTCCCGGTTGAAAATGGATCGTTTCTGGCGTGGGGGCATTTGACCTACACGCGGCCATTGACGAAACGGCAGGCGTCTGACTATGAGTTGCGGCCTGCGCCTGACAATCCCGACAGGCCCCGTTCGATCCGGGAACAGATGAAAACCGCCGCAAAACAGGCCGAGGCTGACCGGGGCCAAGCGGCCCCAAAGAAAAATGCCCCTGACCGGGGCGACAGATAGGAGGGCATTTATGGAGCAGAAACACAATCCCAACAAGAACGCCGAGCTTTCGATGGAGCAGAACTATAATCAGATCGACGGTATCATCAACAATCTGCCTGCGCCGCCCCCGGAGGATAAGCCGCTGGACAAGGTGCGGGAACACCCGCCCAAGCGCCGCAGCCGGGAGCGTGAGGAGCGTTGACAAAGAAGCGCGTCCGCAGCGTCCCCATCTATGTGTGGGTACGGCCTGACGAGCTGGAGGTCATTCGGGAGCGCATGGCCGAGGCGGGCATCCGCAACATGAGCGCCTATATCCGAAAAATGGCGCTGGGCGGCTATGTGCTCCACGTTGACCTTGAACCCGTCAAGGAGCTTGTGTCGCTCCAGCGGCGCTGTGCAAACAATCTCAATCAGGCGGCCATCCATGCCAACAGCTATGGCGGCTTGTACCCGGACGAGCTGAAGCGTCTGCAAAAGGACTATGCCGATCTGTGGGGGCCGCTGTCTGATCTGCTGGCCCAGCTCTCCGCCATTGTAACGATGTGACACAGGGGGAACGGCCCCGCGCCGTTCCCCGGCTGTCCGCACCTCTGGTCATTGTGACCAGAAGTGCGGAGGGCCGGGACATCCTTGAGCGCCGATTTTTTCAGAGTTATAATAGACATATACAGGAAAAAGGAGGAACCCCCTATGCGGATCATATTCAAAATCCTTGCCGCTCCCTTTGTGCTGGTGCTGACCCTGCTTGTGGCCGTGCTTTCGTTCCTGCTGAGTCTTTCCGCTGGCTTGCTTTCCATCCTCGCGTCGGTGCTGGGGCTGCTGAGTGTCCTGATGCTGTTTGTGGAGAAAGACATTTCCACGGGGATCGCAGGGCTGCTGATGGCGTTTGCCATTTCGCCCTTTGGCCTGCCTGCGCTGGCCGGATGGCTGCTTGCCAAGCTGGACGAGCTGAACGGCTCCCTGCGGGGCTTCATCATGGGCTGAGTTCTGGTCACGGTGGCCAGAAGATGCAGAAAACGGCGGCTGATCCCATCCGCCGTTTGTCGTATGGAAAGGAGGGATGCCTACGGCCACAACCTACCTCAAATCCCACAAGCGGGCCGATAAGCGGACGGCCCTGCAAAGCCTGAAAGACCGCTTTGACTATGGCCTGAACCCGGAGAAGCTGGGGGCCGTTTCCTCCTACCTCTGCGATCCGGCCACGGCACACGCCGAGTTCATGCTGGTCAAAAATCAGTATCAGGGCGAAACCGACCGCAGGGCCGGACACGGGGCGCTGTGCTACCAGATCCGGCAGGCGTTCCCTCACGGCGAGGTGACGGCGGAGGAGGCCAACCGCATCGGCTATGAAACGGCGATGCGCTGGACAAAGGGCAAGTATCAATTCTTCGTCTGTACCCATATAGACAAAGAGCATATTCATAATCACATCTACTACAATTCCACCGCCTATGACCGCTCCCGGAAGTTCCGCAACTTCATCGGCTCCTCGTTCGCCCTGCGGCGGCTGTCTGACCGGGTATGTCTGGAGCACGATCTGTCCGTGATCGTAAATCCCAAGCTCCACAGCAAGGGACGGTATCTGCACTACGGTCAATGGCTGGGCGAAAATCAAAAGCTCTCACAGAAAGAACAGATCCGCCTTGCCATTGACGCGGCCCTGACGGAGCGCCCCGAGGACTTCGCAGATTTTCTCCGGCGCATGGAAACGGCAGGCATACAGGTCAAGCACGGGCGCGGCGGCGTGATCTCGTTCCTTGTGCCGGGACAACAGCGGGCGGCCCGTTTCCGGGCGGCCACGCTGGGGGACGGCTACGGCCCCGAGGACGTGCAGGCCGTCATTGACGGCAAGGCTCCCACGCGAACGGCCACGGCGCGGAAAGAGCCCGCACCCCGCCGTGTCAATCTGCTGATCGATATTCAGGAGAGGATGCGTCAGGGCAAAGGCCCAGCCTATGAACGCTGGGCCAAGGTGTACAACCTTAAACAGATGGCGGCCGCGCTGCAATATCTGAAAGAGCACCAGCTATTTGAATATGACGATTTGGCCGCAAAGGCCGACGCCGCCACAGAGCGTTTTCACACGCTGGCCGGGGACATTCAGCAGACCGAGGCCGAGCTTTCCCGTGTGTCCGATCTGATGGCCGCCGTGGTGCAGTACGCCAAGACCCGCCCCGCGTTCGATGGGTACAAGGCCGCCAAGTACAGCCGGAAATATCTTGCCGAGCATGAGGCGGAGCTGGCGGACTACCGGGCGGCCAAGGCGACAATGGCCGAGCTGCTGGGCGGCGAGAAGCTCCCCAAAATGGATGTACTAAAAGAAAAACGCCGCCAACTGGCAGCGCGGAAAAAAGCTCTTTATTTGGAATACCGCAAGGCCCAGCAGGATATGCGGGAGCTGGTGGCAGTCAAGGGCAGCGTGGATCATCTGCGCGGGCTGACGGACAGCCAGCGCAATAAGGAGCAGGCCCGTTAGGGACGGCGACGCAGACAACGTTTCTTCTGGTCACGGTGTCCAGAAGTCCAGCGGGTTTGGGGGCACCCCAACAAGCATTTCCGCAGCGTGGAAATTGCAAGTGTCAATACACTTGCCTTGCTTGCCGCTAACGCGCTCCCCCGGAAACCCCGCGAAAAACGGAGGCAGTGCCGTTTCTTACGCTCCCTCCGTTCCACGGTTTTCTATGATTGCGTTGATAATCCCCTCGACGAGCCGCAGCTCGCTTTCGTTGAGGGAATTAAGTAGAATATTGATCCGCTTCTTTGCGGCTTCATCGGCTCCCATATCGGGATAAAAGTATTCATCCACGGAGATACCGAACATCGTTACCATTTGGTAAAAGGCATTTAGGCTCGGATGTTGTCCGTCATTTTCGTGATACATAATGGTACGCGGATCGCGGTCAACAATGTATCCTAATTGCTCCTGCGTCATGCCCTCACGCTCATGGGCTTTCTTGATAGCAAGTCCGATTCCGTGGAAGTCAAATTTCCGCTCGTCCCGTTCAATTTTCATAGTATCACCACCTGATGTAATTTTACATTTCAGGTAATAGCATTTGAACGGTGTTGCATTTCATTCTACCACATATTTAATTTCGCATCACAAACTTGCTTACCATACAGCTTTGAAATATGATTAGGCATACAACAAAATATTTTTGAGTGTTTTTTGCTTTTTGACCGTACTATTATTGACCGGTTAATTCAATGAAGCTCCGATGACAAGAGGTGAAGTTTTTGAGTGATGAAAAAGTTGTTGGCGCGATCAAACACGGAAACGAAGAAGCTATTAACCATGTGATAACGAAATACTCAAAGCTGATGTGGTCAATCGCAAGCTCTATTTTACGCAATGTTGCATCTGACCAAGACATTGAAGAATGTGTTGCTGATGTTTTTGTGTACTTGTGGAAGCACCCGGAAAAGTATGACCCACAGCGAGGAACACTAAAAGTTTGGCTTTCTGTGGTTGCAAGAAGTCAGGCCATCGACAAGTATCGGGAATTGTCAAAAAATAATGCTGTTCCTCTCGATGATACGGTTTTTATTGAGCAAACAGATATTTGTGACGGCATGGTGGATAGCGAAACAAAACGGATGCTGATTTCAGCAGTGCGAGCATTAGGTGAGCCGGAACAAGAAATACTGATCCGCCGATATTACTATGACCAAAAGCCAAAAGAAATTGCAGTTGCCCTCGATATGCCCGTTAAACAAGTTGAAAACCACCTATATCGCACAAAACAAAAGCTCCGTGCGATATTGGCAAATTAAAAATGGAGGTTACTTTAGTGAGTTCTTTTAATCAGACACATTTGAGAAATATCAAAAGTTCGTTTGAAGAAAAAACCGGGGTTGATCTGACTTCCCGAAAGCCTATGCGACACCCCTTTAGGACTGTTACTGTTTTGGCAGCGGTGATTGGCTGTTGCTTAACAATGACCGCCTTTGCAATCAGTATGTTTTCCTCTCTGTCAGGGGATGACCTTTCTCTGGCGGCCACATACGAGGGAAACGGCGTGGTTTTCGTTCAAGTAGAAAACAGGTCTGACAAAGAGCTTGATTTTCAATCTACCCTTAAACTAATGCGTTGGTCTACCAGCGAAGAAGTTAAACCTCTTTCGAAAAAGGTGTCATTCAATAACACCACAATACCTGCTCATTCAAGTGGTACGATGGAAATTGACCTTTCAGGGGCCTACGATATGTCGCTGCTGGAAACGCCGATTTTAGACGACGACTGGTACTATTTCGTATTGACAAACAACAACTTCGTGTTCGGGCAGGATTGGATGTGTTCTGTTGAGTTTGCAGAACCTATCCCGACCGACAGAGTTGCCCCAACACCGATTACTCCCGTTGCCGCTGACCCGGAACTTGTAGCAAAAATTGCAAAAGAATTAAGACCATACTTTGAAAGTTACACCTTGGATGTTAACGAGAGAAATCAACTCGCTGACGAATATCTGGAACAGTGCCGGAAGCTGCTGGAACAACTGGATATAACCATCGTACCCTCCGTGTCTCCTGATGAGTTAACTTTGATTGACAGCGATGAAAGCGTCCTTTTTGATCGTACTGTGCCTACGGATATGCAGTTGCAGTTAACTGGTCTGCATCGCCGCTCAACAGACGGATATGACAAAATGATTGGCTCCTCCGCTGAGGAATGTGCGATGGTTTTAAGCGCCTACATCCCGCAGCACAAAGGCGAAATCGACGGTGGTGTGGATATACCTTTGATTTATGTTTTCACATACGCAAAAAATGAAATCAAAACCACACAGGACTATGCCTTTATCCGCGGCCAACTTATGACCTTCGAACAGATGGAGCAGTACAAGATTTATGAGGATGAACAGTATGTCTGCTATGATGTCAGTGACCTGTTCTATTCCGATCTCCGCCAGTATGTAGAAAGCATGGTTAGCCAGAGAAGCGATGTTTATTTTGACGAACAGGTCTGGGAGCGCGTTCAGAACATTTATAACTACTATCGAGATAACATGGGATCGCTTCTCGGTTATAGAGATGGTATGGGACACGGGACAACAGAGACTGTGACCGAAACCGATGCATCGAATAAACCGGAAAATAAGCCGTACACTCGTGATAGCTTATCGGAGTACCGATTGACCACCGAAAGCTGCTATGATGACCCCAATAATCCTGTTGCAGACCAGAAATATGAAGTTGGCGAGCCCAACTGGAATGATTAAATAATCTGCTCTGCCGCACGACGGCAAAAGAAAAAAAGCCGTCGTACAGCAGTCTATCAACACGCCTATGAAGCGGCGGCTTTGAGTTTCAGAGCCGCCGTTTCTTTGCGCTTGCAAACCTATGACGACTTGCAGGGACACGGTAGCCGAAGGGAGGTTCATCTGCCGTGTCCATTTTACTTTTCCATAGCGTTCATGATCTGCACCAGCTAAAAAAAGCGCAGCCCTTCCATCGGAGCAGTCCGGCTTTGAAAGTGAAATTAAACATCATGTAACAAGGTGTTTAATTGCTTGCGTCCGTATAGCGTCATGCTGTGCGGGCGTTTTTATATGCCCCTGCTTCTGGTCACGGTGGCCAGAGGCTCCAAGGTGCCGGGGGCCGCCTGTTCTCCATTTCAATCCGCACTCACCAACCACCTTTTGAAATGGAGGACAATTATGACGACTATCAATCTGAAACGGTATTACCCCTATATGACCGAAAATGTGATGCTGGAAGTTTCGGACGAGATCGCCGCCACCCTCTCTATGGGAGGCCGCCTGTGCGACAGCTACAAGCGGCAGAAGCGCAGAAATGGCGAGTGCTCGCTGGACACCGATCCCGGCTTTGAGGCCGACGTGCTCCGCCAGCCCATGACCCCGGACGAGTACATTGAGGCCCAGGAAACCACCTTTGCCCTCTATGACGCGCTGACCCAGCTCCCGCCCACGCAGGCCCGGCGTGTGTACCAGCACTATCTTCTCGGCATGAGCAAGGCCGAGATCGCGGCAGCCGAGGGCGTTGGCCGGAGCCGCATCTGCTGCTCCATTGAGCGCGGGCTGGCCGCTATGAAAAATATTTTGAAAAAATCTCTGTAAGAGAGAGTACATTTGCCCCCGAAACCTCCTGATAGGTGAGAGGAGTTTTCTTCCTCGCCTTGAAAACTGAATAGACAGTATTCCCGATACGAAATCCGCGTGATAGCGACGTAAGGTGCGCCGCCACGACAGCCAGTTCAGGAGGTGATGGACAAGCTGGCCGAGCGATCAACGCAGCCTTTGACCCGGTGCTGGCAAATCGGGCGCGAGGACAGCGCGGAGGATAATGAAACTTGCTCACGCCCTCCCACAGACTTGAGGGGGAGTCCCTGCGGTATGCGCCAGCCCTCCACGGGCAGCGGTACTGTGGGGCTATGCAGCCGAAGCCATCGGCGGTCTGGAATACTCCCCGTGCCGGGGATGCGTGGCAAATACGGCACACAACAATCATACAGGGAGCCGTCAAACCGGGTCTTTCTGTCTTATGACAGCCCAAACCATTCCGGCGCGGCGGCTCCCTCTTTTGTGGATTGAAACGGAAAACAACTGTCCCGCTGCTTCTGGTCATCGTGGCCAGAGGTGGGGCAAGGTCAAAGGACGGCGCTTTTGTGCCGTCCTTTCACGTTTCCCCACGGACAACGGGAAACCATCAAATCTATTCACACCGCTGATTTTTATAGGAGGTTTTCAGATGACGGAAGTAAGAGTTGGCTATCACAAGGAAGTCAAAACCGCGTCTTTTCAGGGCAAATCCATCACCGTGGAAAACCTGACCCCGATGCTCTCTCCCAAAGCACGGGACAAGCGCAAGCGTGAAATTGAAAGCTGTCTGTATGAGGTCTTTGTGAAGTATGCGCCGGGACGGGCGCAGATGCACTAATGCGGGACATCCTTGAGATGCGGGGCTGCCAGAGGTATAATATAGGTGTAAGGTTTGGTAGCTCCTACACGGAAAGGAGCACCAAATGATTATTCGTGAAGATGCCATTTATGGCAGACAGTCCGTTGACCGCAAGGACAGTATCAGTATTGAAAGCCAGATTGAGTTCTGCAAGTATGAATTGAGAGGAGGCAATTTCCGTAAGTACACCGACAAGGGCTATTCCGGCAAGAATACCGATCGGCCCAAGTTCCAAGAATTGATGGCCGATATTCGCCGGGGCCTGATTAAGCGCGTGGTGGTCTACAAGCTGGATCGTATTAGCCGTTCCATTCTGGACTTCGCAACCATGATGGAAACATTTCAGGAATACAATGTTGAGTTCGTTTCTTCCACGGAGAAGTTTGACACGTCCACCCCGATGGGCCGGGCCATGCTGAATATCTGTATCGTGTTCGCCCAGCTTGAACGTGAAACCATCCAGAAGCGCGTAACCGATGCCTACTATTCCCGCTGCCAGCACGGTTTTCACATGAGCGGCGCGGCCCCCTACGGCTTCCAACTGGAGCCGACCACCATTGAGGGTATCCGCACAAAAATGATGAAGCCTGACCCGGAAACGGCAGATATTGCAAAGCTGATGTTTGAAATGTACTCTCAGCCCGCAACCTCTTTCGGGGACATCGCCCGCTACTTTGCCGACGAGGGCATCCTGATCTACGGTAAGGAAATGACACGGGGCTTTATCTCCCAGCTTTTAAGAAACCCCATTTACGCACAGGCCGACCTCGATTTGTATGAGTTCTTCAAAAGCCAGGGTACGGTTGTAGTCAATGAAGCCACGGATTTTGCCGGGACAAACGGCTGCTATCTCTATCAGGGCCGGGACGTACAGGAAAGAAAAAACAAGCACCTGAAAGATCAGATACTTGTTCTGGCTCCCAGCGAGGGGCTGGTATCGTCTGATACATGGCTGCGCTGCCGGAAGAAGCTCATGGCAAACAAGACATTCCAAGGCGGGCGCAAGGCAAAGAACACATGGCTTGCCGGAAAGGTCAAGTGTGGCCGCTGCGGGTACGCGCTTATGAGCGTCGGCAATCCGACAGGCGTTCAATATCTCCGCTGCTCCAAGCGGGCCGACAGCAAAAGCTGTGACGGCTGCGGGACGCTCCGTACACGGGAATTTGAAAGGTTCCTGTACGGCGAAATGGTCAAGAAGCTGTCCGAGTTCCAGACGCTGACGGCAAAGTGGGAAACGGTCAATCCCAAATTGACCGCGCTGAACATGGAGCTTGCCCGCGTGGAGGACGAGATTGAAAAGCTGCTGAATACTCTGACCGGGGCCAATGCGGTGCTGCTGTCCTACGCCAACAGCAAAATCGAGGAGCTGGACACGCACCGCCAAGCCCTGACAAAAGAGATTGCAGCGCTGTCGGCGGAAACCATGTCCCCGGAGCAGATCGAGCGGTTGTCGGTCTACCTCAACCAATGGGAAGAAATTGACTTCGAGGACAGGCGGCAGGTTGCCGACGGCCTGATCTCACAGATCCGCGCAACCGACGAACACGTTTCGATTGAGTGGAAAATTTGACTTTTACTTATCTATCGCACACGACAAAGGGCTGTGTGCCCTTGTCAAGCGATGTAACATTTACTGCATATCATAACATAATGTGTCGAATATAACATGAAAAGCACGTACTTTGGTGCTTGCCTTGGACTTGCCAGGGACCGCCTTATCCGCCTTGGGTGGGCGACCCCTGCGAGCCCCAACCAATTTCTCCGCTTTCTGGTTTTCAGGCATA
>ERZ838483.2166-NODE-2166-length-12688-cov-33.586638_pt1 | contig 12688 bp, 8 predicted proteins | sample MGYA00519939_ERZ838483 | MGnify/ENA primary metagenome ERZ838483 (study PRJEB31850, sample SAMEA3708836) | human gut metagenome | biome: human gut; feature: human-associated habitat; material: faeces | place: China | collected 2014 ... | reverse complement strand
TTGAACACATTTAATCACAATAGTCGATATATTTAGTTACTTATATTTTCCTCCTGCTTATAAAGGTGCATATGGAGTCAATGATACAGGATATGGTGTATATGATCATTATGACTTAGGGGAATTTAAAAGCAAGAATACAATACGTACCAAATATGGCACACAGAAGGAATATCTCTGGTGTATTAAGATGTTTCATCTATTTGGAATAGATGTCTATGCAGATATTGTATTGAATCATCTCATGGGTGCAGATGGAATGGAACAAGTCATTGCCTATAAGGTAGATGCCTATCATAGACATAATGTATCTAAAAGAAAAAGAGTCATTCATGCTTCTACATACTTCTCATTTCCATCTAGAGATAAATATTCTGATTTTATATATAACTCAAAACATTTTACGAGTGTAGATTATGATGCTTCTAAACATCAACATGGTCTTTATCTTTTTAAGGGAAAACACTTCAGTGAGAATGTTGATGATGAATATGAAAATTATGATTATTTAATGGGTGCAGATTTAGACTACAATAATCCTGAAGTAGTCGAAGAAGCTATTCAATGGGGACTTTGGTATAAAGACATTACTCATCTAGATGGCTTTAGATGTGATGCCATTAAGCATATAGACTCATCTTTCTATGAACATTGGATCACTATAATGCGTAAACATTCTAAAAAAGAACTCTTTACTGTAGGAGAATACTGGGGTGATATTAACCATTTATGTCATTATCTAGAATCTACACACTTCTGTATGAGTCTATTTGATGTACCATTACACTATCATTTCTATGATGCCAGTCATTCTAATGGTTATTATGATATGCGAGAACTCTTCAATAATACGTTAGTACAAAGATATGACAAGTATGCTGTCACATTTGTGGATAACCATGATACACAACCAGGACAATCCTTAACTTCATTCATAGAAGATTGGTTTAAACCACAGGCTTATGCCTGCATCTTGCTAAGAGAACAAGGCTATCCATGTATCTTCTATGGTGACTATTATGGAATCCCTCATGATCATATCAATCCCAAAAAAGACATATTAGATTATATGTTGAAGCTAAGAAAACAATATGTAGAAGGAATAAGACATGATTATATAGATGATCCAGATGTGATAGGATGGACTTATGAAACAGGACTTGCAGTCATACTCACTAATAGTAAAGGTGGTACAAAACGTATGTTTATAGGTAAGAAGTATAAACATATGACAGATGGTAAGCATACTATAGAAATCATAGATGGATATGGAGAATTCATCTGTGATGCAGCATCATTAAACCTCTATGTTGAATTATTATGATAATTTAGTTACTGGTATATGTATATGTTTAACATAAGAATATAAGGGGAGGGAATTACTTTGAGTTTTACATATGCACAAGTAAGAAGTTTGAATGATATTGAGTCAGGTGCTTGTAACTATGTAAGATTATTCGTGAACTTGTTAAAGATGTATATGTTTTCCCTAACAGTAATGAAACAGAGACAGAATATATTATTACCAATACAAGTGTTGAGACATCTGATACTCATGTGGAGACAGTGATAACACAAATATCAGTCATTGGATCACCTGGATAACTTGTTTGGGTTTATTTCTTATTATATTTGGAAAACTCAAAGACTGAATTAGAACACTGGAAAACAGTTTTTTTTAAGTTCTATGTAGTAATAGCCTAAACGCACTCATTAGCCAGAAATTAGATATTGCTTTGTATTTTGAAATCTAATTACAAGCATATTTTTGTGAATGACAGATATTATACAAATGATTTGTGAAAACAGAAAAGTGTTTCCTATTAATCTAAATACCATTGAAAACCTTAACATTTAGTTATATCATAAATATAAGGCTTTGTTGGGAGAAGGAGGGAGTTTCGTTGATTTTTACATACACTCAGGTGAATAGTTTAAATGAAACCGAAGCGCATGTTTGTAATTATGTATTAAATAATAAAGAAAAAGTATTAGAAGAAAGTATTAGGGAATTAGCTCATGATACACATGTATCTACAGCGACTATTGTACGTTTTTGTAAGAAAGTAGGATGCGTAGGTTTTTTAGAATTAAAATATAAAATAAAGGAATCTATTACTGAAGAAAAACATAGAGAATATGTAGAAGGCTCTTCTTTTTTGGACTTTGTTGACTATGTAAACTCAAAAAAGTATCTAGAAAGCATAAAAAGAGCTGCAGACTTAATCAGGCAGGCTAATTCCTTTTTCACACTTGGGATAGGTGGACATGGTGAATATGCAAAACATATTGCTCGTAGATTCTCTCAAATAGGTTATTCTTGTTTTGGGATTGTGGATAAGTATTATCCTATGCCAAATGTTCCAGAAGGACAGAAATCAGTTGTGTTGATCGCATATGATAAAAAAAGGGAGAATCTCATTTTTGAAGTCATAAGAAAATATAAAACTAAAAATTATACAATTATTATATTTACTGATGAAGATATAGGTATCCTAGAACATCTATGTGATGAAGTTATTTATGCGTCTGATGGACCAGTAAAGATGGAAGAAATTGTTTCAGATATTCCTTTACTCTATACACTAGAGAGAATCATGACAGAACTAGTAAAACATAAATAAACAGCTGTATTGGCGCAGCTGTTTTAATGTGTATTATGAGACTGAATAATTATATAAAATATTAACTTATAAATTGAATTTTACTTGAGATTTACATATAATATATCATTTTTTACCAAAATGTGATGTAATGGCTGAAAATATAATTGATATCGTTCACATTTAGGTATATTTTTATAATCAAGTATTTGGGATAAGGAGAGAATTTCTTTAGCTTTTACATACACTCAAGTTAAAAGTTTATACAATGGAAAAAATCATGAGGGAACTCATAAAATAGGTGTTACCAAAACACGTTTCAAGTAACTGTGAACAATAAACAGTTACTTTTTTTATTTCACTTTAGACGTTAAAATGCCTGCATTTATTGGTATGAAAACAGGATTGTTTTACAGCTTTGTGAATAGATTTTAAACTCAAAAACATAACAATGTTTCAAAAAATGTTACAGGTTTCGATTGCAAGCAAATAAGTTGCATTTTTACATTGTCTATGATAATTTTTTACATGTTTTTTTATAAAGGGTTAACATAAATTTAAAAAAAGGTGCATGTATGAAGAAAAAAATCACTTTTATCAGTCTTATTGTTATTTGTATTATCATGTTTCTTATTACAACTTTCTGTCCTTTTTATACAGTAGAAGGCAGTTCTATGAGTCCAACATTAAGACACAATGATCTTGTATGTATCAAAAAAACAAAATCTTTTAAACATGGAGACTTAATTGTCATCAATTACAACAACAAGCTTCTAGTAAGAAGAGTCATTGCTTTAAGTGGTGATAAAGTCAATATTGATACAAAAGGTTATATATATGTGAATGATAAGAAGCTAGAAGAAGACTATCTCACAAGTAGAAAAGATAACCCATTACGTGATGAAGTATTTCCTTATACAGTACCTAATGAAAAGGTATTTGTATTAGGAGACAACAGAGCACAGGCAATAGATTCTAGAATGAGAAATCTTGGATGTATTGATCAAGATAAGATTATTGGGAAAGTTGTAATGAGAGTATATCCTATTACACGTTTTACAGTTTATTAGGGAGGAGAATATGAAAGGCTATAATATTTTAAATAGGCCTGGTAGAAAGAAAACATTGTTTTCTTTTTGCTTGGTTTTTTTGATGGCTATTGCGTTTTTTTATATTAATAGTGCAAGAATGGATGACTTTACATCATTGATTACTGATGCTTCTCTCCAATACCAAGTAGAAGGTGTAATGAAGGATTATACAACAGATGTGAAGCTAGAAGACAATACGCCTCTTACCTTTACTATTAAAGCAACCGTTCCACAAGGAACACTTGCTTCAACACAACAGATTACTTATAACTTACCTCAACACTTACAAGTAGAGGATGTACAGAGTAATAAGCTTTATTTAGAGGATGATTTGATTCATTCTATTGGTTCTTGTGAGATTAAAAATAATCTACTTACTATGTATTTTAATGATATGAATACCGAAAGTGATTTGAATATCGCACTGTTATTAGAGACTGATTCTTCTCATATAGTATTTGATACAACGGGTACTTCTACTCTTTCATTTAATAATAAATCTATTGAAGTCAATAAATATTTTGAACAAACTACTATCACAACGCAAATAGATGAGCAGATTGTTGCAGATGTTCAGAATAATACAAATGTAGAAGTCTCAACACTTACAAGTACACCTGTCACTGTATCAAACGATACAACAGAAGATCCAAGATGTGGAACTGCCACAGACTTTGGACCACATATCACATCAGCCACAGTGAGTAAGCTACACAATGGTCAGTGGGTAGAATCCACTGAATTTGAAGATGGTGATCAGGTCAAGGTACATATTTCCTATAATCTTCCTGCCGATATTGTGACTGGTGAAAATGATTCAATCTCTTATCAGCTGCCTAATGGTGTTAAACCAATGAAGAAAGAGATAGGGGCTGTTTATGCCTCTAATGGCAAAGCAGTAGGAACTTATATAATTGATACCGATGGGAAAATCACAATTGAGTTTAATGAAGAGTATGCGAACTCTGAACCATTCTCAGGTTATATTGAATTTGAAGGAACTGTTCATGCAAGTGATGCAGGAGATAATGGAAATATTAAGTTTGATGGTACAGGTGGTTCTATCACTATTAAACCTAATAAGTCACAATATGATCTAAATGTTTCTAAACAGGGTTCATTACTTTCAAATGGACAGGTGAGCTACACAATTACTGCAAGTTCTACTAAAGGTACTGAAGGAACAGTAAATATTAAAGACCAATTTGTGAATTGGGATAGTGCAACAGGCACTTATAATCAGAACAATTTTAAGGTTATAAAGAAAGATCAGAATGGAAATACATCACAGGAATATGCATCACCTACTATTAATGGTGACTCATTTACAATCAACAATTTACCAAAGTTAAATGCGGGTGAAAGCTATGAAATCACTTATACCGCTAATGTTTCATCCGATGGTAAAGATGGTTCTGGATCTTTAGGAAATACTGTTAAAGCTACGAGTGGTGAGATTTCTAAAGAATCAGGTACATGGACTACTATCTCTAATGCAGTAGTATCAAAATATGGTGGATATGATTACAATACAGGTAAGATGAACTGGACTATTACAATCAATCCAGATAAAAAGAATATTGGAGGTTACACATTAACTGATAAGATTCAGGATGGTTTAACATTACCAAACTCATTTACTTTAAAGAAGAGTGATGGTTCAACAAAAACAATTACCTTACCTTATACATTCCCTGAAGGATCACAGGATTCATATACTATTGAATATCAGACAGATGCGCCAAAAGAAAATGGAAATGTCAGTAATAAGGCTAATCTAAGTAAGGGTGATCAATCTTATGAAACAAATACACAGGTTGGTGTATGGCATAGAGACTACGCTCTTTCAAAGTCTTTAAGAAACAGTACTGTTTCAAAAGAATCTAAGACTATGAATAATACTTGGCAGGCTTATATCACATTACCAAATAAAGAAATAAACTCTGTTGTTTACTCTGATATCATTCAAGATGGTACAAGTAAAGATGATCCTGATTTCAAGGGTGAACATTATGCGATTCTTTCTACTTTAAAACAGGAAATCTTAACTAATATTCAATTAAAGGATCAGGAAGGAAATATAATTTCTAATAATGATCTTAATATTAGTATCAAGTTTTATGCAGATGAAAATAAGACCAAAGAAGTCACAAAAGATAATGCCCATGTCAAGGCATTTGAAGTTACAGTTAAGAAAGCAGATGGTTCTTCATTTATAGGACAGGCTCTTAATATATTTTCTTATTCTACTATTTGTGATTTATCTGATGCAGAAGATGGTGTTGATTATTATTTCTCAAATAAGGGTATTGTGAAGAATCAAACATCAAGCAGCAGCGTTACCTACAATAAACCTAAAAAAGTAGTAAAGCAGGGTTATGGACAAGCAGAAGGTGACAACTACAACAAATATACTTCAGGTAAAGTGAATACAAATTATGTAAGCCAGAACGGTAGGCTTTATTATAGAATTCTATTTACACCAGATTCTAATGAACAATATAGCTTTACCGATACTTTGCCTAAAGGAACTACACTTGTAGAAACAGAATTACGTTCTGATTATAAGAATAGTCCACGTAAAGATAATCCAGCTGATCGTAGTTCACCAGAAGCTGTTTATTATTTCAATGATTACTATGAACAGTATTATGATGGTGATCAAAATAATACTGATATAAGTAAGTACTTTAAGTATTCTTATGACAAATTAACCAACAAAGTTACCTTTACATTTGAGCCAGGTTACAATAAAACAGATGGTGACTGGCAGACAAATAGAAGTCATCCAAATGGCACAATCGCAATCTATTATGCGATAGATATCACGACTGATGACTATTGGGCTGATTTAAAGAATGAATCCAAGAATTATTCTAATACATTAGAATATGAAGGTAAAAAACAGACACAGCATACAGAAGTGAATAGAGAAACAAAAAACGTTTCTAAAACTGCTAAACAAATAGAGAACACGACAAATGTAGAATACTCTGTTGTGATTAACCCAGCAGGAAAGAACCTTCATCCTCATTCAGATAAGCTCGTATTAGTAGATAAGTTAGAATACAACAACCAAATGACATCTTATCTTAAACTCTCTATATTAAAGCTTTATGAATATGATTCTAGTAAAGAAAACAACAGAGGTCATGAGATAGATTCAAGTCGTTATCAAGTACAAATTGATGAAACAACACATAAACTTACAATCACATTACCAGATGAACTCGCTTGTGTATTAGTTTATGAATACGATTTTGATGTAGGTAACTTAAGTGATCCTTATGTAAGAAATGCAGTCTCTTTACAAGAAGGTGAATATAATTCATCTATTGATACTAAGATTGATACACATCATGCTTCTGCAGGAGTTGTTAAGGGTAAAATTATTATTTATAAGGTAGATAGTAAAGACTACTCAAAGAAGCTTGAAGGTGCCAAGTTTAGAATGTGGAAGTTCAATACAGACACACATAATTGGGATGTAGTGACATATCAGGGTGAAAGTGTATTCGTGACAAATAAGGATGGAGAACTTGTCTTTGCCCAGGCTCATGATGATAGTATCTTGGTGCATAACACACTTTATAAATTCCAAGAAGTAGAAGCACCTACTGGTTATGATAAAGAAGAGAAGATTCATTACTTCTCACTCTATAATGCGACTGAAAACAAAACAAAACAGGATGCGATTGATGCTTTAAATGCATCTAATATTTCTGGTTATACAGGCTTAAACACTTATTCAGATATTTCTTATTTGCCTAATAATAAAGAAATCTCTGTATATGTACCAAACGACTCTAATAGTATTTCTGTAAAGAAAGTATGGGTTGATTCTGATAATAAGGAAACTACAAACCATCCATCTTCTATCAAATTAAACTTAATACAGAATATCCAGACACCAACAGGTGTAACAGTTAATACACATATATATGTGAAATATGATGGGAATCAAAACGAAACAGTTGTAGATGATCAATCACTTGTAGTTAAGCAAGGTGGTTCTATTAAGATGACACTTCCTGTCCAATGTAGTGCTGGTCAGGAAGCAAATAATGTAGTAGTTGAAGGAGCGACTGATTATAGCTTCTCTAATGACAATCAATATTGGGGGCATGTTATATTAACCATCAACAATGTCACACCAGATATGAACTTAAGAATTAAACTTACATGGAATGATAATTCTCAGGTTAAGTATGATTATGATAAAGAGTATAAAACAACCAATAAGGTTATCAATACAGTCACATTAAATGACTCTAATAATTGGAGTTATACGTGGACAAAGAATGATCTACCTAAAAAGGTAGATGGTAAAGATTGTATATATACAGTCGAAGAAGAAGTACCTTCAGGATTCCAAGTAAGTTATACAAATAACGATGGAATAATTGAAGGAGATATTACTGTCACAAACAAGAAGTTAGACAGTACTACACTTCCAGATGCTGGAGGTATAGGTAAGTTAGGTTATTACGCAATAGGTGCTCTATTTATTACAGTAACTCTATTGGTTTATATAGTAAATCTGAAGAAGGGGGTTTCTATCCCGTAATAACAAACTGTTATTGTTTTACATTGAGAAAATGGTTTTATAAAGGATAAAAAGGGAGGAAAAGGAATATGAAACTATTTAAGAAATTCGCAAGTTTTGTACTTGCATTCACAATGGTTATGGCTATTGCCATGCCATCAGTTGTAAAAGCAGCAGGTAATGGTTCTATTACTATTACAGGTGCTAAAGCTGGTCATACTTTTGAAGCATACCAGATTTTTGCAGGTGATGTATCAGGGAAGACACTTTCAAACCTTAAGTGGGGTAGTGGTGTAACTGAGGCTGGTCAAACTGCATTAGGAAATGCAAAAACTAAGGCTGATAGCTTAAAAAATAGTTCGGATGCGAAAGATTTTGCATCTGAAGTATCTCAATATTTAACTACTGCATCTGCTACAAGTGTGGCTGATGGTCAGGATTACAAGATTAATGGTTTAGCACCAGGTTATTATTTAGTTAAAGATAAAGATGGTTCTGTTTCTGGACAGGATTCTTATACTAAGTTTATTTTAGAAGTTGTAGGTGATGATGTATCTGCAGCAGTAAAATCAAATGTTCCTACTTCAGAAAAGAAAGTAAAGGATACAAATGACACTACAGGTAATACAACAGGATGGCAGGATTCTGCAGACTATGATATTGGTGATCAGGTGCCATTCCAGTTAACAGGTAATGTAGCTGAAGATTATAACTTATATAAAGGTGCTTATCAGTTAGTATTCCATGATACTTTGTCAGATGGTTTGACAGTTGATAGAGAATCATTTAAAGTTTATAAGAACGATGATGAAACTGCAATTGATCCATCTAACTATGAATTAAGTTTTACAGATGATCATCACTTTACTGTGACTATTAAGGATGTAAAAGGTTTAGATAATGGTGTATCAAAAGTAAGAGTTGAATATACTGCGACATTAAACGAAAAAGCAGTCATTGGTGCTTTAGGTAACCCAAATAAAATGTATATGGAATTCTCTAACAACCCTAATAGTACTACAGGTACAGATAAAGGTCAGACACCAGAAGATAAGGTTATTGTATTCACATATAAAGTGAACATCAATAAGTATGACTCTCGTAGAGTTCCTCTTGTTGGTGCAGCCTTCAAATTAGAAAAAGTTATTAAAGATGGCGGAAAGAAGCTAGTAAAAGAATATACAATTACTGAGGATGATCCTGATAGAACAACTTTTGAATTTACAGGATTAGATGATGGTGAATATATCCTTACAGAAACAGTGACTCCAGATGGATATAACACAATGGATCCAGTAAAATTCTCTATTACTGCATCTCATGATACGAACAGTGATGATCCAAAATTAACTGATTTAAATGGTAATCCAGTTGATGGTGAAATCGCATTTAGTACTAAACTTAAAACAGGTACATTAACGGCTGGTGTAATCAACTACATGGGTTCTGAACTTCCAAGCACTGGTGGTATGGGTACTACAGTATTATATGTTGCAGGTACTCTCATGATTCTTGCGGCTGGTGTATTCTTAGTAATGAAGAAAAAAGCTGAAAATAATTAATGTAAAATAGAAAGGAGTGTTCTATAATGAAAAAGAAGTTAATAAACTTATTTATAACTTTGATATTTATTATAGGACTCTCTTTACTTATTTATCCAAGCTTTAGTAATTATTGGAATCAAAGACATCAGACTAGAGCTATAGCTGGATATGAAGAAAAGGTGGAAGACCTAACTGAAAAACAGTATGAAAAGCTCTGGAATGATGCTACTTTATACAACAAAAATCTAAGACATACAATGTATGCCTTAAATGACAACGAGAAAAAGATATACAATGAGACTCTAGATGTCACAGGGACAGGGATGATGGGCTATGTAGAAATCCCTAAGATCAATGTATCACTTCCTATTTATCATGGAACAGATGCTGAAATCTTACAGATTGCGATAGGACATATTCCCGGCACATCCTTACCAGTGGGTGGAGAAAGTACTCACTGTGTTATATCTGGACATAGAGGATTACCAAGTGCCGAGCTTTTCACGGATATAGATCAGCTTAAAACTGGTGATACATTTATGCTTCAGATATTGGATCAAACTCTTTATTATGAGGTCGATCAAATAAAAACAGTCCTTCCTACAGAAAAAGATGATTTAAAGATTGTAGAAGGACAGGACTATTGTACGCTTATGACTTGTACACCTTATGGTGTTAATACCCATAGACTACTTGTCAGAGGGCATCGTATCAATAAGACAAATCTAAGAATTAGAAGAGATATAGTAAAAACAGATCCAGTTATTCTAGATATATTCTGGATAGCTTTCGCAATTATTATCGTGTTTATCTGGTATCTGACATCAAGAAAACAAAATGAAAGGACTCAATAGCACTTATTATGGAAAAAAGATTAAAAAAGCTACTTTTATGCATGACAGTTGTACTATCAGTGACACTATTTAATTTGTTTCAGGTAACTGCTGTTGATGCCAATAAGATGTGTTCACTCACGCTGAATGAATGTTTATCAGGGTTAAATGTACATTTATATCGTGTGGCCAGTATTTTTAATGATGGCAGTTATCAATATACTGAAGAATTTAAGGAAGCAGAGAAGAATACGACTGTTGATTTAAATAAGCTTGACAATAGTGAAAATCTTAGAAATGCAGCTATCACATTAAAGGGATACGCGGCAAATGTCGAAGGAATCACTAAGCAGGCTACTTCTTCTATGCTTACTTATACTAATTTAAAGACTGGTCTTTATCTTATTACTGCAGATCACTTGGAAAAAGAAGACAAAATATATACTTATTTACCTTATCTGATTTCTTTACCACAAAAGTCAAGCTATGATGTATCCATTGACTTTATCAAGTATTCAGAAATCCGCTCTCATGAATATAAAATTGTGAAGCATTGGAAAGATAATGGGAATACGCATCCTGATTCAATTGAAGTAGAACTATATGATGGTTCTACATTGGTAAAGACAATTACTTTAGATGCAAAACATAATTATGCTTATTCATGGAAAAGTGAAAAGGCAATGAATTATAGTATCAAAGAAAAGAATGTCAAAGGGTATAAGGGGATTGTCTCAACAAACAGTAGTGATTCTAAGACTGAATATATTATAACCAATACAAGTATCAATAAGCCAAAGAAGAATACGCAGGTTAAGACAGGGGATATGACTAGAATCCAGCACTATCTTAGCTTGATGTGTGGTGCAGGTTTAATACTTATTCTACTTGGATGCTTTATAAGATATGAAAAAGATTAGTCAATTATTTATGACACTAGGGTGCTTATGCATCCTAGTGTCTTGTTGCTTGTTTGGTTATGCACGTTATCATCAGTACAAAGAAACAAAGAACATGCAGACTCTTTATAAAGAAACTATTCCACTGATTCCGGATAACTATATATCCTCTCAGGGAAGCTATTTGGATATACAGGGATATGATATAGAAGCAGTTCTTGAAGTAGGTCCTATACATTGGGTTATAGGTGATGAAGAGTTTCTTCCTCACTATAAGAATAGAAATATCGTTATACCTGACTTATATCTTGAAGAGTTAGAGAAGATCAAATCACATGATATACTTACGATTCGTTCTATCTCAGGTGCAAAGAAGATATATTCATGTGAGGTTATTGGCAAAGTCGATACGCTTTCTCAAGATACTCTTGCAATGTATTGTAAGAATGGTTCTAGTTACTATTGTATTAATCTAATTAAAGTGTGATATTTAGATAATACATAAATATTATGTGAATGTATAAGAAAAATAGAAAAAGCAGTTGACATGAGTCTGATTATTCAGTATGATGAGTTCACAAATTAAGAACTACTAAGTATAAATACAGTGAAAAGAAATAGTAGATATCTCAAAGAAGCTTAGAGAATCCTTGGCTGGTGTAAAAGGATGTTTGAGGGATATTGAATTCATCTTGGAGTAGAGCGTTGAATGAAGTAGGCGTTTCCGGTCACAACCGTTATATTGTCAGAGTATGATAGTACTCGTTGAGATATGTCTAGTGATAGATATATAAAATAAGGTGGTAACACGAAGATACACTCTCGTCCTTATAGGATGAGAGTCTTTTATTTATACAGGTAGAAGATAAGAGGAGAAAAGATTATGATTATTGTATTCAAACCAAAAACAAGTGAAGAAGATGTAAAGAAGATCCAGGCTAAGGTAGAAGAAAAAGGATTAGAAACTCATTTAGTTGTAGGTCATGATGTGACTATCTGTGGTGTAATTGGTGATACTACTAAAGTAGATCCTAGAGATATTGAAGTTTCACCTTCTGTAGAAAAAGTAATGAGAGTTGAACAGCCTTATAAATTAGCTAACCGTGCATTCCATCCAGAAGATACTATTGTGGATGTAGATGGTGTAAAAGTAGGTGGAGGCCATATGGCTC
>ERZ838483.2162-NODE-2162-length-12697-cov-4.030770_pt1 | contig 12697 bp, 10 predicted proteins | sample MGYA00519939_ERZ838483 | MGnify/ENA primary metagenome ERZ838483 (study PRJEB31850, sample SAMEA3708836) | human gut metagenome | biome: human gut; feature: human-associated habitat; material: faeces | place: China | collected 2014 ... | reverse complement strand
TATGGCTGCAATACTAGTAGCGTGCATGCAGAATTCACAGCTTAAGTTTGATGAAAAGCTTGATGTAATGGCAAAAGGGCTGGCTGACAGAAACATTGTTACAATGCTTCTGATATTCATTACAGCCGGAATATTTGTCGGAGTTGTAGGAAGAAGCAGTGCTGAGAGTGTTGCATATTTTATGCTTTCGATTATACCGGCACGATTTTCAGTTGTAGTGCTTTTTATAGTTGCATGTTTTGTATCTACAGCTATGGGAACGAGCGTAGGGACAATCACGCTTATTACGCCTATTGCGGCAGCAGTTTCTTCAGCGTCAGGATTCGGGCTTCCGTTATGTGTTGCATCTGTTATGGGAGGTGCAATGTTTGGTGACAATCTTTCATTTATATCTGATACTACGATTGCTGCATGCAACGGACAAGGCTGCAGGATGAAAGATAAATTCAGGGAAAATTTCCTGATAGCATTTCCGGCAGCAGCTGTAACGCTTGTTATTATTCTTATTATGTCATTTAATACAGAAATTAACGGACTAGTGTATAATGATTATAATCTTGTTCAGATAATACCTTATCTACTTGTACTTATCGGAGGTATAGCAGGATTTAATGTTTTTCTTGTTCTTATAACAGGTATTGTTTCAGGAATGGTTATTATGACATTCACCGGACAGATAACGGCCATAGGACTTATAACTAATATTGGTTCGGGAGTATCGGGAATGTTTGAGACATGCATGGTTGCTGTGCTCGTATCGGCGATGTGTGCCCTGATAAGAGAATACGGCGGTTTTGATGCACTTTTGTATGGAATAAAAAAAGTATTTAAAGGTAAAAAAGCCGGACAGCTCGGAATGGGACTTCTTGTGGGAACTATGGACATTGCAACTGCCAATAATACGGTTGCGATTGTCATGGCGAATCCTATAGCAAAGGAAATGGCAGAAAATTATGGAATAACACCGAGAAAGACGGCGTCACTGCTTGATACTTTTTCATGTATATTCCAGGGAATTATACCATATGGTGCACAGATGCTTGTTGCAATATCGGCAGTATCGGAGCTTGGATACAGTATATCGGCATTTCAGATATTGCCAAAGCTTTTTTATCCGATGATGCTTATGTTAAGTTCAATAATCTGGATATTTTTAATTCCTGAAAAACGAGTTGGTAAGGAGAAATAATAATGATACGTCTTGCAAAGACTGAAGATTTGAATAATATAACAGATGTTTATTCATATGCCAGAAAATTTATGGCTGAAAACGGAAATCCGACACAGTGGGGAACAAACTATCCTTCCGAACAGCTGATTGAAAATGACATAAACAATAAGAAAATGTATGTAATTGAAGAGGAAAATCAAATTCATGCGGTATTTATGTTTGACATCTGTGAGGATGAGACATACGAGGTGATAAAAAACGGGCAGTGGCTCTCGGATGAGGAGTACGGTGTCATACACAGGGTTGCAAGCGACGGAAAGATCAAAGGAGTATTAAATAAAGCTGTTGATTTCTGTTCAGCAAAAAAAGCACATCTTCGCATTGATACGCATAAAGATAATAAAATAATGCAACATCAGATTGAAAAAAACGGATTTAAAAAATGCGGTATTATTAAGCTTATAAATGGTGACGAGAGAATCGCATACGAGAAGATATAAGTTCACAGGCATTATAAAATAAATATATTACAGACAATTTTTCTGTATTCCATGCTATTAATCGCTAGAAAATGCAATTCTATTGCAGTATTATTATAAATAATAGATATGGAAATTTTGTTTTATAAAAGGAGCAAAAGATGTCAGGTACACAAAAAAGTAAGATTGATATGACAACAGGTCATATAATGAAAAATATTATACTGTTTGCGATACCAATTATTATTGGAAATGTTTTGCAGCAGTTATATACTACGGTTGATGCAATTGTAATAGGTAAATACTGTGGCGATACATCTTTGGCTGCTGTAGGAACAAGTTCACAGCCGGTTGAAGTATTATTATGTGTTTTTTTAGGAATAGGAACAGGTGTGTCTATTCTTATTTCACAATATACCGGGGCTAAGGAATCGGAAAAGGTTGTTTCAGTATGTGGAACTTCAATAACATTTATATATATTATAGGTATTCCGATTGGAATTCTTGGATGGTTTGCAGCACCGTATATTTTGGAATTTATGAAAGTGCCGCAGGATGTGTGGAATGCTGCATTAATCTACACAAGGGTTGTATTCTTAGGTACACTTGGTAATCTGGGTTATAATATGAATGCCGGAATTTTAAGAGGACTTGGAGACAGTAAGGCTTCGCTATGGTTTCTGGTTGTGTCATGTGTTTCTAATATAGTATTTGATTTATTGTTTGTTGCAGGGGTTGGAATGGATGTAGCCGGAGCTGCACTTTCTACAAGTATTGCCATGTTTATTTCATGGATTGTAAGTATTGTTTACATAAGAAAGAAGTTTCCAGAGATACAGTTTACATTTTTGCCGAGAAGATTCTCTGGTACAATGATGAAAGATATTCTGGCTATTGGTTTGCCTGTTGGACTTAACAATTCGCTTTATTCATTAGGGCATGTTGCATTACAGACATTTAATAATTCACAGGGTGCTATATTTATGGCCGGAGGTGCAGTAGCAGGAAGAATCACAGGATGCTCTAACATAGCAATTACAGGATTGTCTTCGGCAGCCACTACATTTTCAGGACAGAATTATGGTGCGAAGAAATATGCAAGAATTAAAGAGGGACACTGGAGGATTCCATTGTGTTCAGGTCTGATTACATTAGGTTTTGGATTGTTTTTTATAATGATACATAAACCTATAATCCGTTTCTTTTCATCAGATGAAATGGTATTGATGTATGCGAGCAGACATGTAGTTGTCATGTTGCTTTCACAGTGGTTTTTTGCTATTTTTAACTGTATAATATCTATTGTAAACGGAACTGGAAAGGTGCGTTATACTACAATTGTCAACATTCTTATGCTTTGGGCAGTCAGAATTCCAAGTGCCTATATTATTAACAGATATTTTGATGGAACATGGGTAATGTTGTGTTTCCCAATATCTTTCAGCTTTGGAATGTTTGCAATGATAGGTTATTATCTGTTCTCGCCGGCATGGAAGGAAGTTATGAGAATGGCGGAAAAAAATTCATAATGCAAGTATAATATAAGGGGCTGCCGCACTAACGATTTGAAATTTCATTTCATTAGTGCGACAGCCCTTTTAATATAACAAAAAGTTATTTCAGAATAATTACTGAAGGAAGGTAAAAAAGTATTTCATAAAGCTGTCATATAAAATTTTGTAAAAATAAAATTAAAATGTGTTACATTTTGCGGGTGTGGATTGTATTTATTATGAAAGGAAAATGATATAATAAATTACATTTCAATGAATATATGGAGCACTACATATGGAAAACGAAAGTAAAACTGAAAATAAAAATCAGGTGGCACGTCTGCTTGAAAAACATGGCGACAGAGTTTTTCGCACTGCATTCATGTATTTAAAGAATTATCAGGATGCGGAAGATGTGTTGCAGATGACATTTGAAAAGTATCTGATTACAAAGCCGCTGTTTAAAAATGATGAACACGAAAAAGCATGGTTTTTACGGGTCGCGATTAATATAAGTAAAAATCTTGTTACAAGCGGCTGGAAGAGAAAGGTTATATATGATGATGAGCAGTTGAGATTGTTTGCAGATGAGGCTGTCGCACAGGATAATACAGGTGACAGTGATGATAACAGTGAGGCTGTATTAAAAGCAGTGCTTGCACTGCCAAAGAACCTTTCGGTTGTAATACAATTATTTTATTATGAAGAATATTCGGTTGCACAGATTGCTGATTTACTTGAAATAAGTGTCGGCAATGTGACAACAAGGCTGAACCGGGCAAGAAAAAAATTAGAAAAGTCTTTAAGGGAGGTCTGATTATGGATATTGAAAAGTATTTGAAAAAAGAGAAAATAGAAAAATCTGTTTCCAATCTTAAAGCAAATGACAGGGTAAAACAGAAAATACTTGATGAGAGCAAAGATACAGATTATGAAAAATGGCTTTTTTCATTGGAACGTAAGTCACTCGTTAAAAAGAATATTAAAATTGTAATTGCGATGAGTATTGTTGTGGCATTTTTAATATTATTGATGCTGTATACAGTTTTGAGTAACAGGTTTATGGACAAACTTGTCCAGTCTGATAATTATATTATACTTGAATATAATCCTGATACGAAAACATATTCTTTTAACGGAACTATCAATCATAAAAACATAAATTTAACATGTGAAAAGAACTGGTATTATGTTACCGGGCATGATTTTATGAGAATGTATTATACAGATGGAAATGAAGCTGATGCGATACCGGAATTTGTATATGAATACTGGCTGATAAGATATATATTTATTGCAGTGTCATTTTTGGCGGCAATATTTATAATATACAGGTCTTTAAGAAAAATTTTAAATATAAGGAGGATATATTATATGCCATTTGGAGATTATGACAGTTCAAACAACAGTATGGATTTGCTGGGAATGCAGGCAAATAAGGATATGTATGAGGACATGGGAGCAAACAGCAAAAACTCAGACAGAGAGTTTAAGAAGTCAAAAACTAAGAAAAAAGTTGATGTAAAGAAAATTGTGATAGTTGTTATTATTGTTGCTGCATGCATCGTCGCATTTTTCGCAAGAAAAGTGTATACAAGAAATTATTATACACAGGAGTATACGGCAGGCACAAAGGGAATCAAAGGTAATGTCAATGTCAGCAAATTTACCGACATAAGTGAAGATTTTGCGATTGGTGCAAATTCAAACGGATATGCAGTATTCAAAAATCCATCGAAAGCATTTAAGACATTTGAAAAAATGTATGCTGATGATATCCAGAGTCTGAAAGATGAATTCGGATTAAAAGACTTCAACAAAAAAACATATCATGATTATATGACATATGGCTGGCAGTCTAATGTAGGAACAGATGAAGAAAAGCAGAATAAGAAATTTATTTCAAGTTTTCTTGATATTTATGAAAATTCAGAGTGGAGATGAAATCAGATAGATATACGGTGAATTAGTAAGTAAGGTTTCCCGCGGGCACAATTTTCACATTGGGATTTTAAATCCAATATGTGAAAATTGCACCCGTGGGAATATACATATTAAACAATATACATCTGATTATAGTTCTGCTAGTTGCAGTAGCACGGAGAAAATATACAGATTTATTTTATACAGCCTGACGCAGGCATGTTTTTATATCATCTTCGGCATTGCTTATAAGCCTGAGGTTAAAAGTGTCGGTAAGATATTGAAGAACATTTGGGCTTATGAAAGCCGGAAGCGTCGGACCAAGGTATATATTTTTGAAACCCAGACTTAATAATGCCAGCAGGTCGGCAACGGCTTTCTGTTCATACCATGATATGATGAGTGACAGGGGAAGACCGTTTATGTCTGTTTCAAAAGCATCGGCGAGTGCAGTTGCAATCCGGACAGCAGAATATGCATCGTTACACTGACCAATATCAAGCAGACGAGGGATTCCTGCAGCTTCACCGAAATCAAGCTTGTTAAAACGGTATTTTCCGCATGCAAGAGTCATGATAATACAGTCATTGGGAACAAGTTTTGCAAATTCTGTATAATAATTACGTCCGGGTCTTGCACCGTCACAGCCTCCGATAAGGAAAAAGTGTCTTATATGACCTGATTTTACGGCATCTACGATTGACTGGGCGTTGCTTAATACCGCCTCATGTCCAAAACCGACAAGTATATTATGAGGTTCAATATCTTCTTTAAACCCTCCAAGTTCAAGTGCCTGTCTTATAACGGGAGAAAAGTCCTTTTCACCGTCAGATTTTTTCTCAATGTGTTTTACGCCTTCCCAGCCGACAACATTAGTTGAATAAATTCTGTCCTTATATGAGTCTCTCGGACGCATAAGGCAGTTGGTTGTCATTATGATACATCCGGGTAAGTTGTCAAATTCTTTTTGCTGGTCCTGCCATGCACCACCAAAATTGCCAATAAGATGAGGATATTTTTTTAATCCTGCATATCCGTGGCTTGGAAGCATTTCACCGTGAGTATATATATTTATTCCTGTGCCTTCGGTCTGTTTTAATAACATTTCAAGGTCTTTTAAATCATGGCCGGAGATAATTATAAATGGTCCTTTTTTGATATTCACATTAACGGTGTGAGGAGAGGGGTTATCATAAACAGATGTGTTGGCATCGTCAAGCTGTTTTATTATTTCAACAGCCATTTCACCTGTACGCATAGTAAGTCGTATAAGGTCTTCAACTGTAAGCCTGTCATCTGTTACGGCTTCAAGAGCTGTAATATAAAAATCGTCAACTTCATCGCTGTAAAATCCGAGCTCGCGTGCCTGATGTCCGTATGCACTGATACCTTTAAGACCGTATACAACAGTCTGTCTCAGTGAACGTATATCGGGGTCAAGTGATGAATCATACATAATGCCTGCGATATAGGCATCTTTTAGCATCTCATTTTTATCGTTTGGAAGTTTGTAAGTGGCATGATATGTCGGATTGTTTATTTCACCGACACTGCTTTTTAAAGTTTCTTTGATTTCCTGTGACTGACGCAGCAATTTTACATGAGCATCTGCATCGAAATTGACATTTGTAAGAGTAGTAAAAAGAGCGTTTTCGATAAATGTTACGATTGATTTATCTACGTGTTGTTCTTGTTCAATAAATGTTTTGGCATAACAGCTTATGCCCTTTATCTGAAAAATAAGTAAATCCTGCAAACCGGCTATTTCGGGAGTTTTACCGCATACACCAAGTTTAGTGCAGCCTTTGCCTCCGGCCGTCTGTTCACACTGATAGCAGAACATTTCATATCCGAGTTCCATATTATTCCCCATAAGTTCTCCTTCTTGAATGAAAGATGTATCATCCATTTGATATTGTGCATTCAGAAAGCACTGTCTTTATGATTGACATAAAATCCGGGAATAATACGGTTTTTTGTTAATTTTGTCCTTTGGAAATTATAATTTTGATTTCTTCTATGCTTTTTTGATTCCGTTATGATCAGATCCTTTAAATTCACGTTCTAATTCGGAAGCAGCTTTTGGTTCTATTCCATAAAAAGCGGGGATACATGATATAAGTATATTGGTCAGTATAATTTACAAACAATGATTTTTCAAGAATTAAAATATAAAAAGTATCTAAAATATAATTTAAGTATAAAAATTATACACTGAAAAAACTTATCATTTTACTGCACAATTTTTATAACAAAATGATTGGATTTATAAAAAAAATAAATTATTATATTTTAGAGTTAGATAAGACTAATAAAACAATGAAGATATGAAATATAATATTAATTTGGAATATAAATATAAAAGGAAAGTGTGGATAAATATGTCTGATACAGCAGAAATATTAAGATTAAGGGTGCTGCTTGCATTTTTACAGCTTGAGCGTGAGTCATGTACTGTGATGAATATGTCAAGAATGCTAGGAGAAGAACATTATGCAATAAGCAGAACAATTAACGGACTTGAAAAAGAAGGGCTTGTGAGCCGTACATCGCCAAGACAGCCGGTACTAACGGAAAAAGGAATAGAGGAAGCGGCGTTGACCAGATTCTTCATGGGAGTATATGCCTTAAAATGAAATGTTCGGTAGGACTTATGCACATGCCGGAGTCAACTGCCATATTTACAGTATTAATATAGAATAGAAAAATGTATAGATAGAATCTATAATAAATACAGCTTGGTATTATTGTATAAAAAATACATTTGTAGTATTGACAAGTATATTGTATTGTGATATTAATATATTAAAAGAATTGAGAAGACGATTCTTTTATCTTGGGCTGAATGTTCATTCAGTTTTACCCATGTGACACACATTTATATAAAGCAGGCTTGTATTTGATTTTTTTTAATGCTAATATACTCTTATAAAAACATAAAAATAGTATATGTGCACACGGATATCAGCCTGCTAAGAAGAGGAGGATATCTATGGCAGAGAAGAAAGACAATGTAGCAGTTAAGTTTAAGGATAATGTATTCTGTATGATTTACAGGGATAAGAAAAATCTTCTTGAATTGTATAATGCACTCAACAATTCAAATTATGAAGATGTGGATGCTTTGGAAGTTACAACATTAAACGGCGGCTCATATATGAAATATAAAAATGATGCGTCATTTTTACTTAGCATGAATTTATATATGTTTGAACAGCAGTCAAGCAAAAACTCCAATATGCCATTAAGATTTTTGCACTATTTATCAGACGTATACAGGGAAATGTATAGTAATGATTTGCTTCATAGAAGGAGTATGATAAAGCTTCCGGTTCCACATTTTATAACATTTTATAATGGCAGAGAAAAGTGGATTGATAATGAGGAAATAATACGATTATCTGATATGTTTGAAAATTATGTAAATAATCCACAAATAGAACTTAAAGTACGTGTTATAAATATTAATGGAGATGCAGCGATTCTTGACAGATGTAAGAGTCTTCGTGATTACATGACATTCGTTGAAAAGGTAAGATATAAGACTGATTTTGAAAATATAGATATCAGGACTGCAGTAATGACAGCAATGGATGAATGTATGAAAGATGATATACTTGTCGATTTCTTTGAGGAGCACAGAGCGGAGGTAATTGAAGTGAGTATATATGATTATGATGAAGAAAAGGTAAGAAAAATATTGGCTGAAGAAGCAAAAGAAGAAGGAAGAGAAAAAGGAAGACAAGAAGGAAGGGAAGAAGGAAAAAAAGAAGGGGAAAAATTGGCTAAGATTAATCTTGTTATAAAGAAAGTTAAAAGGGGCAAGCCATTATCAATAATAGCATCTGAGCTTGAGGAAGAAGAGGATGACATGAAGCCAATGTATGATGCGGTAACAGCTTCGGCTCCAGAGTATAATATAGATGAGATTAAAGAAAAACTTAAAACGAACTGATACAGACAAAGCAATGCCGGCGGGATATACCACTGGCATTGCTTTTTTATAAGCTGTTTTATAAATAGACTGTACAAAATAATGGTGCAATATTGCACGAAAGATATGGAAAGCAGGCAGATACTACATTTAAGTTAGAGATGATTAACAGGAATTAGTCGTAATCTAACAACGCAATAATTAGACATTTAAGGAGGAGAAAGGAATAATGGTAAATGTCAAAGTAACAACAAAAAGATGTGTTTCGGCAGTAATGGCATTTTTGATGGCTGCTATGCTTGTACTAGGAGTAAGTGCAAGTCCTTTAACACAGGTTTTTGCAGCATCTGCAACTAAGAAATTAAAAAGTGGTGACGTTACCGTCGAACTGGATAAAAGTTGTGCAGCAACGAATGTTTCTGTAGATATTAAGACCGCAGCAGAAGGACTTCATGATTTTACAGATGGTCCATATGTGCATAATTATCTCGATTATATGTTTGGTGATAACGGCTTGTCGGGAATAATCAACTTAACAGATAAAGATGGAAATAAGGTTGAGTATACAGGAACAATCAAAGTTACATATACACTTCCTGACGATTGGAATCTTAATTATGGAATTAAGGCATTGACGGTATCTGGATCATCGCTTGGGGATTATAAATTTTTAAGATGAAGAGAAAGTTCGGTGGGCATTGGAAATAATCAATACATATAAACATAAAGATAAAGCTGTAGCCAATCTTTCAGGAGGGCAGAAGCAGCGTGTATTTATAGCGATGGCACTTGCACAGGATACAAAAGTGCTCTTTCTTGACGAGCCGACACCATATCTTGACATAAGATACCAGCTTCAGATATTAAAGCTTATACGACGGCTTAACAAAGAATTTGGCATGACAATAGTAATGGTTCTTCATGATATTAACCATGCTCTTTATTACAGTGATGAAATTGCGGCAATGAGAGATGGACAAATTGCAGCAAAAGGAAAACCGGATGAGATTATAACATCAGAACTTATAAATAAAGTATACGGTGTTAATCTTGATGTTGAAATCCATAATAATAAGCCGTTTGTAATATCATGGAATTAAGATAATTGCAGGTGTAAAAGATAATGCGTTTGGTATAGTCTGAAACTATGTCAAACGCTTTAATTTATGTATTATACAAATTTGAATTACGATGTTAGCATAAAACCAATGACACAAAACAAGGAGGCTAAAATCCTCTCCTCATCATAGGATTCGGATTTTGCTTCGCAAAACAAGGAGGCTAAAATCCTCTCCTCATCATAGGATTCGGATTTTTGCTTCGCAAAAACAAGGAGGATTTTATGAAGACATCGGTAATTGGTTTTCCACGAGTTGGAACATTAAGAGAACTTAAATTTGCAACAGAAAAGTTTTTCAGAGGAGAGATAAATGAAGATGAATTGAAGCTGACATCCGGGAAGATAAGAAAAAACCAATGGCTGTTACAGAGCAGCAAAGGAATTGATTATATTGCGTCAAATGATTTTTCATTTTATGATAACCTGCTTGACACAGCAGTATTATTTAATATTATTCCCGAAAGATATGTTAATCTTGATGTATCACCTATGTGGAGATATTTTGCAATGGCGAGAGGATATCAGGGCGAAGCCGGAGATGTAAAAGCACTTGCAATGAAAAAGTGGTTTAATACCAATTATCATTATATCGTTCCTGAAATTGAGGATGATACACAGATTAAACTTGCAGGAAGCAAGCCGTTTGATGAATATGAAGAGGCAAAAGCGGCAGGGGTTAAGACAAAGCCTGTTATTGCGGGACCATTCACTCTTTTAAAGCTTTTAAAATATACAGGAAGTAAAAAATGTGATGATTATGTAGATGAATTAATTAATGCGTATAAATCGTATGTCAGTGAATTTGAAAAGCTTGGAGCAGAATGGATTCAGTTTGACGAGCCATTTCTTGTACATGATCTGACAAATGATGATGTAGCATTATTTGAAAAAATATATAAAGAACTCCTTAAATGCAAGGGGAGTATAAAAGTTCTTTTACAGACATATTTTGGAGATATAAGAGACTGCTATGAAAATGTAGTAAAACTGGATTTTGACGGAATCGGACTTGATTTTATCGAGGGCAGAAAGACAATAGAACTTGTTGAAAAATATAGTTTTCCAAATGATAAAGTTTTATTTGCCGGTCTGGTTAATGGAAAGAATATATGGAAGAACAATTATAAGAAGACACTTGAAACAGTTTCTGGATTAAAAAATGCAGGAATCAATGTTGTTATCGGTACATCTTGTTCGCTTCTTCATGTACCGTATACACTTGAAAATGAGAGCAGGCTTTCAGAAGATTATATAAAGCATCTTTCATTTGCAGTTGAAAAACTTACAGAACTTTCACAGTTAAAGAATCTTGCAGATAATAAAAATCCTGCAAGTGAAAAGGCATATAATGATAATATTGAACTTTTTAGCATAAAAAGAGTGAATAGTTTTAATGATAAGGTAAAAAAGAGAGTAGCTGATATTAAGGAATCGGATTTTGTGAGACTTCCGGCATTTAACGAAAGGGAAAAGATACAGAAAGCTGAATTCGGATTTCCGATGTTTCCTACGACAACAATTGGTTCATTTCCACAGACAGCTGATGTAAAAGCTAACAGAAGTGCTTATAAGAAAAATGAGATACCAAAAGAAGAGTACGTTGATTTTAATAAGAAAAAGATTGCAGAATGGGTAAAAATCCAGGAAGATCTTGATATAGATGTACTTGTTCACGGCGAGTTTGAAAGAAATGATATGGTTGAATATTTTGGTGAGCAGCTTGATGGATATGTGTTTACTGAAAAGGCATGGGTACAGTCTTATGGTACACGATGTGTTAAGCCGCCGGTAATCTGGGGAGATGTATCAAGAAATCATCCTATGACGGTTGATTGGTCCGTATATGCACAGAGTCTTACAGACAGACCGATGAAGGGGATGCTTACAGGTCCGGTTACAATTCTTAACTGGTCATTTCCAAGAGAAGATGTTTCAATAAAAGAGAGCACATATCAGATTGCACTTGCGATAAGAGATGAGGTGCTTGACCTTGAAAAAGCAGGAATAAGTGTAATTCAGGTTGATGAGGCAGCACTTCGTGAAAAGCTTCCACTTAGAAAGACTGACTGGTACAGCCAGTATCTTGATTGGGCAATTCCATCATTCAGACTTGTACACAGCGGTGTAAAAGCAGAAACACAGATTCATACACATATGTGTTATTCGGAATTTACAGATATTATAACTGCTATTGATGATATGGATGCAGATGTTATAACTTTTGAGGCATCACGTTCAGATTTACAGATACTTGATTCTCTTAAAGAAAATAATTTTAAGACAGAAGTAGGACCTGGCGTATATGATATTCATTCGCCAAGAGTGCCTTCAACAGATGAGATTAAATCAGCTCTAAAGAAGATGCTTGAAAAAATAGATGCAGATAAATTATGGGTAAATCCGGACTGTGGACTTAAAACAAGAGGGGAAAAAGAGACGCTTGCAAGTCTTTATAATCTTGTAAAAGCAGCAAAAGAATTAAGAGAAGAATATAAGTAGAATTAACGGGTCATGGTAAAGTAGCAATAAAGGACTATATAATATAATGAAAGACTTGCAAATCATTTTTGTTGACAA
>ERZ838483.2157-NODE-2157-length-12718-cov-8.502724_pt1 | contig 12718 bp, 4 predicted proteins | sample MGYA00519939_ERZ838483 | MGnify/ENA primary metagenome ERZ838483 (study PRJEB31850, sample SAMEA3708836) | human gut metagenome | biome: human gut; feature: human-associated habitat; material: faeces | place: China | collected 2014 ... | reverse complement strand
GCCGCCGGAGCGGTGCTTAAGCCGTCAGGCGGGAATTGTGCGGTGTTGCCTTAGGTTCTGCACGGGGAACCACCCCTCAGTCACCTTCGGTGACAGCGCAAACAGCGCCCCGTCCCCTCTGTCGCTTCGCGACATCTCCCCGCCCCGCGGGGAGTAACCCCTCAAGGGGCGCCAATATCTTACCTTATGTTTGCGGTGGCGCCCCTTGAGGGGAGCTGGACGCGGAGCGGCCTGAGGGGTGGTTCCCCGCCACAAACCTAACCCGTAGGGTGGTTCCCCACGCAGGGCCTAAAAATCAACCGAACAACGGCCATGTACACCCAAAAAAATTTATTTCCCAATAACCCACCATAGGGGGAGGGCCAAATCCGGCCCTCCCCCTGTGTATGATGGATTATCCCTCTATACCCTATTGGTGAATTGTAACATTGTTTTGCCTTGCGGCGGGCGCATCAGGCGCGGTTCTTCTTTTTCAGGCTCAGCAGCACGCCAACACCGGCCACAACCAGCAGCACACCAATGCCGCTGAACAGCAGGGTGCCGAAACCACCGGTGGTGGGCAGGTCGAAGCCCTTGCGGTTGATGATGGTAATTGGTGCATACGTATATTTGTTCTCGCCATTCTTGAAAGTAGTGGTCTTTACGTCACGCTTAATCAATTTGCCATCGCTAGAAAATTTATCGTTAACTGTCCAACTAGTTTCATAATCCACAGTCAAATTGGCATCAACAGGGCCGGAAAGCAAGTTATAGCCCTTATTTGTCATGGTTTCTACCAATTTGTACTCGCCATCGGGCAAACCATTGACAGTTGCGCAACCAGCATTTACACCCTCACCCGCGGTCGTAAGTGTGGTTACCTTAAACCACTTCGGCTCATTCTCAGCTTCTGTTGCATTCAACCCCAGTGCCTTGGCCTCTGTCGCAGTCAGGAACTTGCATTCCTTTATACCAAAGATAACAGTATCGGTCGTACCCTCTTTCAGTTTGTCAGTCTTTTCATCGTACTTCTTATAAAGGTCAAATGTTACACCATTCAGCAGTTTTTCAGTATTTCCATCCTGACCCTTTTTCAGGATACCAGTTTTGAAGGTATAAACAACAGCCTTATCATGGATTTCATAGGGAGTATCAGTCTCGTCCTCTTGAATATCCGTCTTGCGGGAGTAATCAAGGTGAGCTTCGTTCACATTGCCAACAGTGGTAGTGTCTGCGTCCTCCTGCAAAGTTGCAGTGTAAGAAATCGTGATGGTCTTACCGGCAGCTGCCTTCAGTTTATCCTGGCTCGTTCCTGCTTTAAAATCAATCGTAATTTCAGAATTATTGCCATTAGAGGTATTTGTCAACGTGTAATCAGTATTCGCAGCAAAGGTTACATCTTGACCTTCTGTATCTTTACTGCTAATGGTAACACTGTCAAGGTTATGCATAAGCTGATCCTTGTTCATTGTATCAACAACTTTAAAGGTTTTCAGCTTTGCTACATTTTCAGGAACATAGATGGTCAGAGTATATTTAACGGTATCACCAACAGCATAGTCGGTATCGTTGCCTTCGTCAGTGCCTTTGCCATCATTACGCTTAGTTACGTCTTTCTCCAAATCCGGCTTATGGTTATAAACCGTCATGGTATTGTCATTGTTAATTACAAAATCGCTGTTCGGGGTAGCTCCATCCGGCGTTACAAGCTTACCTTGATCATTAATTTCAAACTCATATGCCACATTGTTGTTGATAATATAGCCGCTTTCCTTGTTTTCTGCATAGCCAATTTCCACAAAACGGTATTTACCCTTGAGCAAATTCTGAACGGTGATTTCGCCACTGCCATTTGTTGTAAACTCGCATTTGCCATTTACAGTATAATCATCGTATTTATCCTCGCTCGTTGAATTTTCGTTGTAGCGCTGCAACTTAAAGATAACATTCGGCAAATTTTCGATTTCATTTTCTTTACCGTCTGTCTTACCTTTCTTTACCAGCGTAATGTCACCTTTCGCGGAGCTGTTCTTCGGGTAAACAACAACATCATAGAGCCATTCCTTAAGCTGGTCTCCCGTTGCTTGCTCACCAACCTGAACTCTCGTCATAGGAATAGAAACAAGGAACGGTTCCACGGGCTTTACAACGGAATCCGGCGTCGTTGTTTCGATAACCAGGTACATGCCAACGTTCAGGTCTTCAAACTTAACAAAACCATTAGCATCCGTTTTTCTTTCCGTTTTGCCGTCTTTACCTTTAACAGCTTTGTCAGCGATACCTTCTATCAGATTATCTGCGGTTTTACTCTTACCATTCTCAAAATAACTATCCGCTGTAACAGCATCAGGTTTACCAGCAGCTTCATAATATGCTACCAGCTCATCTGCCGTTTTAACCTGATAAATAGTAAAACCTGCATCTTTAAGCGGCGTAGCCTCATTCGGCACAGCCTGCTGCTCACCAGTTCCAGCTACAGAACCTGTCAATTCTGTGCTATGGAGATACTTATAAATGGTAATAGAGCCTTTTTTTGTTTTATCAATCGTACTTACGCTGGTTTTGATTTCAGGTGTTTGGGCATTGCCTTCGCCCTCCGCTGCCATTGCTGGCATGGCGCACAGGCTGAGGGCCAGGGCGGCGCTCAACAGGCCTGTGAGAAAACGTTTTGCTTTTTTCATTTCAGTACCTCTTCTCTTAAAAAAATCATCATCGGATGGGCGGCAAAGCCGCCCGGCTTAGGGGTTCTGCATCAGCACGGCGTGCAGTGCGGGGCGCTGCAGCGGGGAAACGCTGCCGCGCCGCCCGCACTGTGCCGTAAAGAAAAAAGGGAGGGAAAACCGGGCCGCTTGCCCACTTGGCTTAAGGTGCATCTGAAAACAAAGGAAATAACGGATATTTCGCAGCCACAAGCAGGATGTAAGGCAAAGAGCCACCGGAATCCTTTCCGGATCCCAAGGCTTTTTAAGGCTTAGCGCAAAATCCGGCTGCGCTTATAGAAACAGGCGATATTTTCAGTTTTTCAGTTATACCCCGGCTTATGGCTGCGCCCTGCCGTAAAACGGGCGCGCACTGGCGGGCAGACCCTGTACCCTGGGGGTTGCTGGGTTTCCGGGGGATGGTTAATGTCGCCGGCCCCCTTTCCTGTTGTAGCGGAATGTGAATATCAACAGCCCTGCCACCGCCAGCGGCATGCCGATCAGCAGCCACAGGCTTGGCGCGTCTGCACCCGTGTGGGGCAGCTCAGGCGTTTTACGGTTCAGAACGGTAAGGTTCATGGTGTAGGTGTTATTGGTGCCCGGAATGAACGTCTTATCGTCTTTCTTAACTTCCGCATCATCAATATAACACTTGCCGTCTTGGGTAAATTTGATCTCAATTGGCTGTGCCAACAGGTTGTACCCCGGATGTGCCTTGGTTTCCGTCAGGCGGTATGTACCGGGTTCCAGATTTGTGAACACACCGGTGATTTTGCCGTCGCCCTTCGTTGTGGCGGTAATGGAACCTGTGCTTGTGGTGTTACCGAATGTAAATGTATAGGTAGTATCTACCTGCGGTTCTCCTTCGGTTGTTTCGGCTTTCAGCTTTTCCAGCTTGAACTCAACATCTTTCAAGAATACTTCTTTGTTATTTTCGCCATTTTCCGCGTCCTTCTTGATGATATTCAGTGCAAACTTCGGGTTCTGCAGTGTGTTGGTCAGCACAATCGTGCCGCTGTCGCCGGTGATGGTTCCATCGGTGGCTGTGGCTGTGGTGTCCTTTGTGCTATCTCCATCGCTGATTTTTGCTTCCGCTTTAGCCGTTACAACATACGTACTGTCGTTAATCGTAATGGTTTCGTTCGGCTTTACCTCGGTAAAGTTGCCTTTATCGTCCACCGTACCTTCCACAATGCGGTATTGGTAGTTCGTATGATCCTTAACGTCAAACTTGTCCAGGTTCGCAAAGGGATAGTCCCAGCCCTTGCTGTTCGGGGTTACCTTTACATATTCCAGGCTGGTTGCTTCCGGATACCTCACCGTCTGCCACTTATCGCTTTCCATTTTGCGGCGCTGGAGCTGGATATAAATTTCATCCGGCAAGCCATCTTTCAACGGGTTACCATTTGCGTCCACCCACGTTTTGGTAAAGTCGATCTTGATCAATTCATGCATCGTGTTCGTGAATGTCGCGGTAACATTCGTTCCACTTCCACTGATTGACCCCTGCACATAGGTATTACCAACTACCTGTGTATCAGCGCCGCCACCTATTACGCTCACGCCTTGCAGGTGTGAGCCGTCGTCAGTCGGTGTTACCTCTTCAATACGGAAGCGTGTTCCGATGGGGATTCCGCTGATCTCGCAATGGTCCGTGGTTCCCATGTTGATGGTAACTTGTTTTTTGATGGGTTTCTGCTCCAGACTTTCGTCGCCGACATTGGTGAACGTTACATTAAAGGTATATTTGCCTTTAATCAAATTAACTTCATCACTTGCCGCAGCTTTTTTGATTACCAGTTTTCCGGTTTTCACCTTATTAACAAACTGTACTTTCAGCTTTGTCAACGAAGATGTGTTTTCTTCGTCCGGGTTCTTATAAGAGCGGAACACAATGGTGTTTGCATTTTCCGGCTTTTGGTTTGCCGTGTAGCCGTTATTTGCAATATCCGGTGCAGGATTATAAACTTCCGTTCGGCCATCATCGGGGCCCGGCTGGCTTTCCGTTGCGGGTTGTTCTTTCAGGTTTTTCGTTTCGCCGGTAACGGTACTTCCCGATCCATAGCTTTGAACCGGTTCGTCATTTTCAAAAACCGTCCATGTGGTATCATACAAGTTCGGGCTTAGGGTTTCTTTGAGCGAAATGTAACTGCCGCGGCGGAACTGGTCGCTGAAGGTAACGGTTTCACCGTTTTGCAGCATAAACTGGCCGTTTTTGTCCACAACCTGCGTATCGTTGTTTTTGGTGGTTGTGAACTGTGCGCCTGCGGCATTTTTCAGGCCTTTGGCATCAATGGAACCATAAACAGGGATATCTTCCTGCTTGGTGGTAAAGCCTGTTTTGGTTGTAGCTTTGGCCTGGGCCGAGAATACAAAGTCCTTGAAGTAAATGTGCCGTGGGTAGTTATCGCCCACACGGATCATTGTTACTTGCTCTGGGTCAAAGCCTTCCTCCGCATTCAGCTTGTACAAGTCCAGCTTTACGGTTATCCACTGATCATTTGCCAGCGTTACCGTGCCGTATGTAGTACCGTTCAGGCACGTTTTGTCCAGGCAGCCTTTCTGCTTTCCGTTTTTGTCCAGCAGTTCAAGGTACAAGTTGCCAAGCGACAATACGCCCTGGCCGCTTTCCGACTTTGCGTAAATATCGAACGTCAGGTATCGCTTCTGGCTGATATCTATCGCATCTCTCAATGTCAGTATGCCGTACCGTTCACTTCGACACTCGCTGGGTGGATTGGTATCTTGGTATTGCCCATACCAATGCAATGCTTCTTCACCAGTCGGCGCTGTGGTTAGTTTAAAAATATTTCCCTTGCTATTTTCGGTTGCTGGTTTACAGCTCGCATAGTCGCTGTTATTCAACTTAATCAGGTTCACATCCGAATCAATGGTAGCGTCCTGTTTAGGATTCTGATAGTGCGTTGCCTGGTTTTTGATGTTGAATGCAAACAGATCGGGAGTATCGAAGCAGCTCTTGAACCAATCATTGACATCTGTTGTATCAACGATTTTTTGAACCTGCAGCTCGTTATTATCCGGGAAGTTGAACGCCACCGCCATGTTGGACTCCCACATACCGCGTTCCATATAGTACATGGTAAGGGTGTGCTTGCCGGTGGAAAGATTGGGGATATCAACCGTATTGGAATAGTAATAATTTGTCGGATTATATTTTTCTCCCTGCAAATCATTACCAGTATATACAATCGTTTTCCTTTCCGTTGTATCCCCAGCACCATATTCCTGCTTAGTAACATTGTTATATTTTACCTTACTGACATAAGCGGTAACTTTATTTTGATTGGTTCCTCTCTGGTCAAAATCAATAATACCTGCCGCTTTGCCATGGGCACCGCCAATGTCAAGTACCAACTTGCCATCAATAAATACCCAAACATCATCGTCACCAGAGAAATAGAACTTGATTGACTGCTTCTTATCATTGTCATCAAGAACCGTTCCATCCTCTGTTAGTGTAAACGGAATTTTAAGTTTAGCTCCATAGCCATAATTGTATCGGCGAACATCTACACTAGATACTGTTTCGTTGAATGGGAAAAAGCCATGACCATTTGGCGTATCATTACTTTGGCTGTCCTTATTTTTAGAATTATCAGAAAGAGTATTTACTGTTGACCCATCGCCATTTCCATTGCCCAGGTAATACGCTCCGGTAGTATTATCCTTACGCAAGTATAGTGAAGTTTTTGCAGCATCATACCACCAGTAATTAACCCCGGGTTCGTCTTTAAATATCTGCTTTTGGGTAAACGGAAATTCAACATTTTTGTAAACCTGACCAAGTTTGGTATTTTTGCTGTTTTCTCCATTTAAGAAAGCTTCATTAAAGTGCGGTTCAACCAACCCTGTTCCATCTGTCCCATTGGATTCCCGCATCAACAAATTGCCATTACTGTCAAGTTTATTGCCAACAATGCCTAAAAAAGCAAACTCATATTTTCCGCTTCCATCATGTTCATCAATTTCGGAGTTGTTCGCAGCCATAAAGGATTTATACTTACTTTCATTATCTTCCCTTTTTGACCAACCAAATAGGCTTAAACCCTCGGCTACACCGCTAAAATGATGATCATTTGCACACTGAAAGTGTCCTGTATAAATAGGGTACAAGATACTGTTTGCATTTTTGTAGTTTTTGTAGTAATCACTTACCGCTTGATCAAACTGACGGAAAGGAACCTGAATACGATATGTTGAACAAGCGGGATCTGTTGCATAGTTATCGCGGTTATTGCCATTCAGTTCATAATCTGTATAGTAATCATATAAAGTACTGGTGATGTACTTTATATCTTTACTACTGCCTCTACTATAATTGCTTGTAATGTCTACAACAGTACTACTATCCTTGCCTGCTTCTGCATCACGGACATCGTTTTTCTCGCCCCAGTAGCCATCACGGTTTACATCTGTTCCCCAGTAGGTCTTATCGTCACCGTCATCCGCAAAGAAACACGGCTCATTTAGATCAGTGGGAATTTCCTGCATATCGGTAAGATCATATTTTTGGGCAACCGTTTCACCAGTCTCACGTGGTGTCACTTTCCTGCCTGAAAATCTCACCTTAGTATAGGTATAGCCTTTTGGAATAGTGGCAGACCAAAGTTCACGACTGCTCCCTGCCTCTGGAGAAATTTTCGTCATGTCAATGATATCAGAATAATTTCCCTGGTCATTCTCAAAATAGCAGTACATTTTTCCTGAACCGCCGTCTTGAGTTGTTGGCATAGAGTTTTTCTTTGAGTCGTAATCGCCTGCATATGCGTAGCTTGATAACGTTGAATCAAAGTATACTACTTCTGATACTACTTCTGAACCGCCATGCGGGGTTCCCCAGGAACCTGTGTTCTCTGCCGTATAAGTATAGCAGTACTTATCACTTGCATCATATTGGAAAGCATTCTCTGTTTCCTGGTCATAGAAATTATAGACCACGCTTAACTGCGTTTGTTTGTCATTCGCAAAGAACTGAACATACGAGCATTTAACATTAGGAATTTCAAATTTCTTCTTTTTTCTTGCAGCCACATTGCCAATCGTTACCGTTTTGACTTCTTTTGTATCACCATCTTTTTCATAAAAAACTGCTGTTACATTTGCTAAATTGGAATCGCTAAGGTTCTCAAAGACCATCTTATTTCCGGCAAACGACAAATGGTTGTTCGGGTCGTATGCCACAAAATCTGTCCATTTTCCGTTTTCACCGTCATAGCATTTGCCTTTGTACTCATCTATGTTTTGCCAACCATCTTTAATAACATAGCTATCTTTCCCACTTACATCTTTTACATAAAAACGAAGATTATAAAATCCTCCATACGGGCAATCTGAATTTTTATCATCTGCAATCGCTGTTAATGTAATTTTATATACAGCCCGCTTTGTTCCGCTTACTACGCCTGTTTCTGTTCCATCCACTTTCTTATCAAATGTCGCGCTGCCATGATTCGGGCTCTGTTTCTCACCATAACACCATACTTCTTGTCCATCCGCCAGTGTTCCCCAACTGCTTGGTGCCATAAAGTAAAGCACAAAACTACCGTTTGCCTGCTCACTAACTGCCTGCACGCTATCCACGCTTTTTGCGGCGTACATCTTCTGCGGCTGTTCGGTCGGTTCCGGGGTGGCGGTGGGGGTCACGGTCGGCACAGGGGTGGCCGTTGCGGTGGCTGTCGGTTCCGGGGTCGGGGTAGGTTCTGCCGTGGGCTCCGGCGTTTCGGTCGGGGCGGGCTGCTCCGGCTCGGCGCTTTGTTCCGGTTCCGGGGTGGCGGCATCCGGCACCGGGGTGGCGGCGTTCTGCTCCGGCGGAACGGTATCCTCCCCGGAGGCCGTTCCCTGCTCATCCTCCAGCAGCTCTACTTCGCCAGGTGCGTCGGGCAGAGGATCCACCTTGGCGTATACAGGCAGGGCCATTGCCATAACCAGGCAAGCGGTGATAAGCAGCGCTGTCAGCCGGCGCGCCCAACCTGTTGTGTTGTTTCCTGTTCTATTCAATCTGCTCACCCGCCTTTCGCGCTGGCTTGATGGAAGCACATTGTTCCACAGGGGATCCCAGTGGAACAGTAAAGGAAGCCAGCTTCTTTTACTTGCGCAACCGTTGCCATGTTGTTTTCAAAAAAAAACCGCATCGAGTTTTCTCATTGCTCATTTACTTTTTATTGTTAAAATATAGCACCTTTACACCAGAAAGGCAATACAATCCACGTAAATTCCTGTTTTTCAGCATTTTTACTGATTGCGCTTTCCTCCGATTATACAATATGTTCAAAGCCTTTGTATAATTTATTGCTGATTTTCTTTTTGGCAGCGGTCATTTTATATACTTTGACCGCGCGTTTTATGATCCTCTGCGCACGCAGAGCGCAACTTTGCAGCAAAATTCGCCTTTTTTGTTGCGTTTCCCTGTTTTTGCGCAATTATTTGTTTCGCATGCGCCTGTTTGCGGCGGGGCCTGGCGGCTGGGTGGGCGCCTTGTGGGAGGGATGGCAGGTTTGCGGCGCACGGTTCCCGTTTTTTTGCGGCGCGATGGGTACACCGCGCCCCTGCAAACGGTTTGCGGTGTTTGCGGCGGCGGGTGTGTGTTTGGTGGATTGCATGCCCGCCAACGGGACGCCGTTCTCCCTTTACAACGGGGTGCGGGTTTGCTGCAGATATGCCATTCGCTTTTTTGTCCCCCCTGCCCCGCCCCTGATTCCCGGTTCCCCCTTGCCGATTTCTATTTGCGCCAGCTCCTGAGGTGCATCTGAAAGCAACGAAAACAGCGGATCTTTCGCAAGCACAAAATCCGGCTGCGATTACTGAAACAGACGAGCTTTTTGACGTTTCAGATAGATCCCAGCTCCCAGCTTTCAATCTATCCTGTGTAAACTGCAACCCCTCACGCGCCATTCTGTGCGGCACTTACCTTATAATATAGGGGTACTACCCTGTGTAAATTTGCAACTGATCTATTTGAAGCAGCTGTGAGCTGTTGCAATTTTGCACAGGGTATTGCCCGCATTCTGTGCCGGACATTCCCGAAACGTGTTGGAAAAACGCACAGGATTGCCTTGTTTCCCTATGCCGCTTACCGTTGGAAAAACGCACAGGTTCCCCCCGGAACAGTTGCAATTTTACACAGGGTATTCCCGCTCCCCTGCCCCGCCGTGACCCGCGTACCTGTTGGAAAACCACACAGGATAGGCCCCTTTCCCGTGTTGCAATTTACACAGGTTTGGCTGTTTTTGGCTTATTTGCAACTTTACGCAGGTTGCTTTCCGCACAGGAAAATGGTGGTGGAATGCACAGGCTGCAGTTGGTTGAACACACAGGTTTGCGTTGTTAAATTACACAGGCTCTACCTATTACTAATATAGAACTAAACAACTAAGCCATAATAACAACCAGAGGTAAGCCGGGAGATGGGGGAGAACGAGAAAAAAATTGGTGTTGCCATTCCATCAGGTTACAGAACTCTGAAACAGCAGGACAGAAAAGCACAATAAAACCCTGTGTAACCTGCACCCGGGCTGCAGCCCCCACAGGATATATGGCAAACCACAACACGGGTGTTGCATTTTGCACAGGGTAATAGCGGTGAAACCCTGTGTAAATTTGCAATTCTTGCGCTGGACAACAGGATGTGCTATAATGTTTAGCATGATGTGCGTGACCACCCAGGATACAGCAACCGATATAGGAGGCCCCTGCTTATGGCGGCAAGTAAACAGAAAAAAGATGATCCGTTTGTCGTTACGTTTGAAGAACGCGGGGACCAGACCATCGTTCGCAAATCCAATGACCTTGTACAGATGACGCGCAACAACCTGACGCTGAGCCAACAGCGCCTGATGCTGCATATTTTTTCGATGATTAAGCCGGAGGATACGGACCTGCCCTCTTATGAGCTGAGCATTTATGATTTTATCAAGATGACTGGCATGGACCCGCACAGCGGGGCGCTGTACAAGCAGGTGCGCAAAAATATTGAGGAGCTGGCCAACGCGCCCATCCAGTGGATCAAGAATAACGGAACTTCCACGGTGGAAACATTCCGCTGGATTGATAAAGTGCGCATTGATGAGGGCCGCGCGCGCATGACCATCACGCTGGACCCGGTGCTGAAACCGCACCTGGTGCAGCTGAAAACCCTGTATACCACCATGGATGTGACCTACACCATGCTGATGCGGTCCACCTATTCCATCCGCATTTACGAGCTGTGCAAGAGCTACCAGAGCCTGTACCTGAAAAAGAAAGCGGCCGGGGAACCGCTGGTATGGAACCTGAGCATGCTGTATGAACAGCTTTCGTATACGGCCAACCGATGGTCGGATTTCCGCCGCCTGGCACTGGAAAAGGCAAAGGCGGAAATTAACGAAAAGACGGATATTATTTTTAATTACGATGTGTACGAAAAAAAAGGGCAGAAGGTTCTTTCGCTGGTGGTAACGATTGACCCGGTGGATGATGCCGCCGCACAGGCCAACCTGGACAGCATCAACAGCACAGTGCGCAAAAAGAGCAAAAAGAAGGGCCGCCCCACCGTGGCGATTGAGGATTCGCTGCTGGATGACCCCAGCGTGATCACCTTTGATTATGTTTCGGCACCGGAAACAACGATCCCCTATTCCTTTGGACGCCACCGCACCGAGCTGCGGGAGGAAATTGTTGTGAAAGCGCGCATGGATCAGCTGCGCGCGGAGATTACGCCCGAAGAGCTGCACGCGGTGGAAGTGATCATTGATGTGTTGGCAGATGCATGCTGCACCATCCAGGCAGGCGATGGCGAGCAGGACGGCGGCAACAAAACGGTGTTTGGAAAGATGAATGCCATCATCCTGGATTGCGGCGGGCTGACCAGTTGGCTGGCCGGTGTGGCACCCCGTTATGCACAGGAGATCATTCCCCGGTCGCAGACGATGCGCAGCCCGGCGCGGTACCTGAACAAGGTGCTGCGCGAGGATATGGATAACTATCGCATTTATATTTTCCGCAAGGCAAAGCCGGCAGCCGAACCCAAAGAGGAGCTGCTGGAAGCGGAGTACCATGTGATGGACGAGCCGGTGCAGCAAACGATGCCGGAGCCTGAGCCGCCCAAGGTAGAGCTGATTCCCGAAACGATTGTAAAACGGCAGGATATGCGAAAAGAGTTTGCAAAGTTTGTAGATGATGGATACCTGGAAAAGACGTTGACGAGCGGCCAGCGCGGCGCTTACCACGAAATTTACCGCCACCTGGCAGCGCGGTGCGTGCCATCGCCTTCCAGCCTGCGCAATGGGCTGAAAGACGAAATGCGGCTGCATTACCTGGCCTGCATGAATGAAGTGATTGAAAAGTATGGCAGCCTGACCCCGTTGATGGAAGCTATGGCGCATGAACTGGACTTTGATGTGTTCTGGGCAAAGGCCGCCAAGGACCCCAACGTGAATAACCCGATGGGGCTGTTCTACCACATTATTGAAGAACGCGCGCTGAACCCGATCGGCACCATAATGAACGACCAGGCACAACGGCAGAAGGTTGCCGCCAAGGAAAAAGGTGAAAAAGATAAGTGGCACAACGAAAGCTGGATGGATGCTTTTGAGGAAGATATCCCGGATGACAGCGAAGAGTAATTGAGATGAAGCAGAGTGGAACATCCGGGAGCGCTATTATAATAAGGTAAGCAGCGGCTGGCAGATTGCTGGCCGCTGCTTTTTTTGGGGTGCAGCTGAGAAATGGAAATATCCGGCGTTTTTGGATTTCAGATAGACCTTGGGATAATAGGTGAGAATGAAGGTGCGTGAGCGGGAATGCCTGGATGAAGTGAAGAAGGATGGGAAAGAAAAGCGGCAGAGAAAAAGCGTGAACAGCAACGAAGAGATGACGGCATAATATTCGTCAAAATATCCGTTGACACGCGCGAAGCATATGATATAATAGAAGCTATAACAGCAACGAAGAGATGCCGCACGGCATGGGGTGCAAGTTTTTACAACCAGCAGTTAGGGCAACACCGCACAATTCCCGCCTTGCGGCTTAAGCACCGCTCCGGC
>ERZ838483.2152-NODE-2152-length-12778-cov-3.261259_pt1 | contig 12778 bp, 5 predicted proteins | sample MGYA00519939_ERZ838483 | MGnify/ENA primary metagenome ERZ838483 (study PRJEB31850, sample SAMEA3708836) | human gut metagenome | biome: human gut; feature: human-associated habitat; material: faeces | place: China | collected 2014 ... | reverse complement strand
AAGAACGTCACGCCCTCCGCAGTAAGCCTTGCCCGTTGTTCGTCGGGCCCGCCGAACGCGAAGCCCGGTGCAAGCGAGCCATCCTTGAACACCACGCGGTGGCAAGGAATCCCCGTTTGAGCCGCGCAATCCCACGGGTCGGGATTCCCGTGCATGGCATACCCGACGAACCGCGCCTTGCGAGGCTGACCGATCAGCCGTGCCACCTGCCCATACGAAACAACCTTCCCGCGCGGCACTCGCCGCACCGTCTCATACACCTTGTCGTTGAATTCGCCCATGCTTTGCCTTCCGATCAAGCGCTGCTGTCGCATCGTCTGTTCCCGCACGATTATAGGCAGTGAGTCAAGTCGACCGCGCAAATCCTCCATCGTGCAGCCATGTGCGACTCCTTACCGCCCCCTGTCGAAAGCTCGGCTAATTCCAGCTCAGACGTGGTAAAATCACATATTCGAAAATTGGCACAGATGGTTGCGCCGGGCACGGCGCGAGCGACTGGGGAAAGGACTTGGCCGCTTGGGGGAATGCGGGTGCGAATCCCGCGCTCTACCAGGAACCGTATACGCTGATGAACGGGTTGGCGGCTTGGCTTTTGCGCAGGCTCGCCGACAAGCACCGCCGCAGGCATGCGGGCCGTTCAGATGAGGCGAAGTCGGAATGCCCATCCATCGCACGAAGCCCTGGAAGAGAGGTTCCGATGACCATCGGCGAATCGTCCGAACGCGCGCAAAGCGTCGGGCAAACCTGCGGCCAAGCAGGCTCGTCCGCGCCCTCTGGTGTGAAGACCGCAGCACAGCGGTCTGCGACATCACCTATTCGGCGCGTGTTCTCAACATTCTTAGCAGTAACGCTTGCGGTGTCCATGACGCCCTCTGCGGCGCTTGCCGAAACGCAGGATGCAGCGGTATCCAGCGCGCAGGAGCAGTCGCAGGAGCTTGATGGCGCTCTGGCGCAAGATCGAAACGCGGAAAGCCCCGAGTCCGTTGCTTCGTCTGCGCCCGGTCAGACCGCATCCGGTTCCCCCGACGCGGCGGCATCCGATTCCGAGCAAGCCGCCTCCGCCCAGCCCGAAACGCCTGCGGCATCCGCCAAGCCTGAAGCCGCACAAGCAAGCGTTTCCGCAGATGAGAACCTTGCCGACACGTTATCTGATGGCGATGGTGCTGCAGCTCAGGCTGACGCAACCCTGTCTTCAAGCGCGAAGGTCTATATCCAGGACGCTAAGGACAAGGACAATAGCTACTCCACGAAGTCGGGTTCCCTTTCCGCGGGCGATACCCTGTGGGCAAATGTCTATGACGAAGAGGACTGGGAGGAATACTCCGTTTCCAACCCCGGCACGTGGACGTATGCCTGGATGGCCGGCACCAAGAACTCGGCGTCGATTTCCGACTACACCGAGCTGGTCGGGCAGTCGCAAAGCCTTACCGTCACGTCCGAAATGGCCGGCAAATACTTCATCTGCAAGGTAACGGCTGATGGCAAGGACTACTACGGTCCAGCGAAAAGTTACGGATCGGGCGTGAACGCCAATGAGATCCCCGGTCCCGTCTTGTCCGCCGGTCAGGCGCAGCTCTACAAGGTAACGCTCAGCTCCAGCGCCCCTGCCGTTGGCGATACGCTTGCTGCTACCGCCTTCACCAGCTATTCCACACAGGTGACTGATGACATCGACGTTTCCTATACTTGGAGTTATTCCGACTCGAAATACGGGACGTTCGCGGTTATTGAAGGCCAAACGGCTAGCACCCTTGCGCTAACGCCCGAATACCAGGGCAAATACATCAAGGTAACGGCAAGCGCAGGCGTGAACGAGCAGTCCGCCACCACCTCCGAAGCCGTTATGTCTGCCGGTGCCGTTAAGCTGGCGGGTGTGGAGCTGAAGGCTTCCTCCACCGAGATCGGTGCAACGCTTACGGCGAAGGCATACACCGGTTCAAGCTATAGCCCTACGTACGTCGACGACTCAAAAGTCACGTATACGTGGAAGAAGTACAAGGGAACCTCTGCCCCCTCATACTCGGCAACATGGGAAACCATCGAAGGCCAGAACAGCAACACCCTTTCCGTCGATGACGGCCTGGAAGGATGCTACGTAACCGTGTCCGCCAACGCCGGTGCGAACGATGTTGCGTACGGCGGTTACTCCACCAGCTATGTGGGGCCCTTCAAGCAGGCCGGTGCCGTTGACATCTACAGCGCTCTCCTTGCCCCTGCCGGTTCCGAATCCGGCTCCTACGTCTATTGCGTGGGCGACACGGTTAGGGCGCTTGCCAAGGAGAAGGGCGCGTCTTCGTTCATCGAAGCCTCCAAGCTGAACTACCAATGGCAACAGAGCGACTCGAAAAACGGGTCCTATACGGATATTCCCGGCGAAACGCAGGAAACGCTCGCGCTGACCGATGCGCTTCAGGGCAAATACATCAAATGCGTCGTTTCCTCGAAGATCGGCAGCAGCAAATACACCACGCGCGCTACGAGCGTCATCGCTGCCGCCGGTTCCATCAACGTCACCAAGGTGCAGTTCGAGGGCTCTACCGGCAAAATCAATGTCGGCGACACCCTTACGGCAACCGCAGCGACTGCGTCTGGCGATGTGTTCGACAACGCCCGCGTCGTATGGTCCTGGTACTACGGCGATAGCTCGAACTCCTGCAACAACAAGATCGAAGGCGTGCAAGGCAACACTTTCACGGTGACGGACGCCTACTTGGGCAAATATATCCAGGTCCGCGCTGACGGCGGTTTCGGCGAAGCGAAGGCAACCCGTGGTCCCGTGGTCGAAGCAGGCGCGGTGACGCTTCATCATGTCGAAGTCACTGGCTCGGCAAAGGTGGGCGCCGTGCTCGCGGCTGCGGCTTACACCAGCAGCTATTCGAAGGTTTCCCCAACTGATAAGGTTCATTATCAGTGGCAGTACGCTGACTCCAAGACCACGTCCGATTCCGACTTCAAGGATATCCAGGATGCGGCCGACCAGCCCACGTACACGGTTTCCGATGCCATGGTGGGCAAGTTCATCCGCGTGAAGGCCATCAGCGACGGCGCGGTGGTCAGCACGCAAAAGCCCTCTTCTTATGGCAGCGGCACCACGTCCGTCAACCCTATCGGCCCCGTTACCATTGCGGGCCAGTACACGCTTTCCTCCGTTGAAATCAAGGACGTGTCGACCGCTATCTTGCAGGTTGGCCGCACCGTCACGCCGCAGGCGAAGGTTTCAAGCGGCTATTACAACGAAAACGCGCCCGATGACGCCAAGCTTACCTATGCCTGGTACGCCAAAGGCGAAGAAGATGCCGATTGGCAGCAGGTCACGGCCGGCGTTTCTTCCGACGGCAGGCTGACCATAGGCGCTTCGCTTGTGGGCAAATCGCTTAAAGTCGCGGCGTATTCCCTGGACAACACGGTCGAATGGGTGTCGGGCACCACGGTTACCGCAGCGGGCGAGTACAATCTGTTGCGCGTGATCACCACGCCGCAGGCCATCAGCTCCACCACCCATCTCGTCACCGGCGACGCCGTGACGGCCGAGGCTCAGTCCAAGCGAGCCGATTCGAACACCATCAACGGCGTGAAGGTCGACGATGGCGTCGCCTTCTCGTGGTTTGCCGCCGATACGGCCGACGGGCAGTTCACCCAGCTCGAAGGCGTGGAAGGCGCAAACATCACCGTGCCCGTCGCAGCTGCCGGCAAGTACCTGAAGGTTGTCGCGACAAGCGGTTCCTCCCACGTGGAAACCGTGTTCGCCAACAAGGTCATCGATCGCGATTCGGTTGATGCGGTGGTGCAGAAGCTGTCCGATAAAAACGTCAAGCCTGCGCCCGTATACGGAAATGACACCAACCTCAACAGCGTGCTTGAGGCGAAGATCGCCGAGCTGGGCTTCCAGGGCGTTACCGTCAAGGTGGACTCCGTCCAGTTCGTCTCCACGAGCGACAAGGCGACGGTCGGCGTTTCCGCCGCTGACGACGACACCAATGGCAACATCACGTTCTTCGACATGGACCCGAACGAGTATTCGGGCTACAACTTCGATGGCCTGCGCACGGCAACGGTCTCGTTCACCCTTTCCAAGGATGGCGAAACCGCCAGTTATGCTCCGGGCAGCGTCCTTATTCCCTGGAACGAGGACATGCTTCAGCAGCGCCTGGATAACGTTGCCCAGCAGCTGACCATCGGCTATTCCAACGGCGACAACGCCGACGCCGTTACCGGCAAGGTCACACTTCCGTATCGTGCCGGCTCCGCCAATAAATACGAGGTCACGTGGGAAAGCTCCAGCGACCAGGTGAAGATCAGCGGTTACGGGTGGAGCGATTATGCCGGCGCCGTCACGCGCACCGCGTCGGACCGTCAGGTCACGCTGACCGCAACCGTCAAGCTGCTCAGCAACGCCGGCGGCGATAGCACCAGCGTTACGGGCGCCCACGCCTTCGATATCACGGTCAAGGGCGACCCGGACAAGGTTGCTGCCGAAAAGGCCGCTCTGCAAAAGAAGGTTGATGCTGGCTTCACGTACGATAACGTGAAGTATTCCGGCGGAAGCTCCGTTGCCGACAAGGACGGGCTTTCCGATGATCTGCAGATGCCCACCACGCGCGCGCTCGATGTGGACGGCAAATACTACAAGATCGAATATTCCGCCAGCACCGACCATGTCTCGTTCAATGGTTACAAGGGCACGGTTTACCAGCCGCAGCCGGGGGAATCTGCGGCGGCAACCGGCATCACGTTGACGGTTACCGACAAGTCGAACCCCGAGATTACGGCAAGCAAAACGCTTGATTACAAGGTCAAGCCGCTTGACCAGGCAAACGTGGACGCCGAGCTTGCTCTTATGGAGCAGGCAAAGGCGGGCTACGCCGCCGCCATCCTGAACGGCCAAGACGCCAAGGCCGTTACGGGCAATCTGCATGCGTTCCAGAAGGCCTATCTCGATGCCGACGGCAACCTGGCTTGGAGCTACGATCGCAGCACCACCGACGCAACTGCGCTGGGCATCGTGCCGGTGGATCTGCCGGGCTACGACAGCATGGGCACGCAGGGCTGGCGCACGTTCAAGTCCAGCAACCAGGCCGTCGTCTCCCACGAGAACCTGCGGGTCACGCAGCCTGAATACAACACGAAGATCACCATTACCTCGAGCCTGTCCAGCCAGAAGTACGCCCGCTATGCCGAGCATTTCCCCGATAATCAGACCTATGCGAAGCTGGCGAACCAGGAAGTCACGGCGACCATCACGGTCACCGGCACCAGCGGCATAGTGAATCCGCAGGTCAGCGCTACGTGCTCTGTTATCGGCGCTGACGCGCAGGGCAATCGGCAAACATGGGCTGCTGCGCAGAGCTTTACGCTCGCAAACGGCGCCACCGCGGCCGATCTGTCCGAGGAGCTGTTCCGCCAAACCGGATTGAAAGCAGACTACAATCCCAATAACAGCTGGGGTTGGGCTCTCAACACTATCGCTTCGCCGTTCGATAAGGGCCTCACGCTTGGCTGGGATTCGAAGACCGGCAAATACTGGCAGCTGTTCATCAACGGCAAGGCCTCTTCGGTTGGCGCGGGCGGTTACGTCCTCGAAGAGGGCGACAGCATTCAATGGGCCTACAGCGCCTATGGCGAATCGGCGCCTACGGATGCCCTTTCGGTGTCGTGTGAGGTTGTTGGCCAGGACGCTGACGGAAACCAGCAGATCTGGGCACAGCCGACCACCATCGATGTGTCCGACGGGTCCACTGCGGCAGATTTGACGCGCGCCCTGTTCAAACAGGCGGGCTTGGTGGCCGATATCCAAGATTCGGCATACGGTTTCTATCTCAGCACCATTACCTCGCCGTTCGATAAGGGCCTCACGCTCGGCTATGACCAGAAAACCAACAAATACTGGCAGCTGTTCATCAATGGCGAATACGCGAACGTCGGTGCCGATGGCTGCGTTCTTCATGCCGGCGACAAGGTCAGCTGGGTCTACGGCTCCAATGGCACCATGCCCGGGCAGATGAACGTCACGGTCGAGGTTATCGGTCAGGACAGCAACGGCAAGGCCGAACGCTGGGCGCAGCGTTCGCGCAACGAGCTGGCAACCGCATCCTTTGACGATATCTGCTTGAGCTTCTTCAAAGAGTGCGAGCTTGATTGTGAGCTATTCGAACAGGGTTCTGTTTGGGATCTCATTTCCATAACCTCGCCTTCCGGTGTTAAGTTTCAGGGCGGATGGAACTGCCTGATTAACGGGAGGGCGATCAACAGCGCAGCTGGTCTTACGCTCAAATCTGGCGATACCATTTCCTGGGTGCATGGAACGAACGTGCTTCCGAACCTCGACGAGGTGACGGTCGACCCCTCCGCTCCGCGACCGGATTGGAAGGCGGATTGGGCTGGCGACCAGTCTCGTCCCACCACAGCGGCAACTCCGACCGACTATATGAAGTCGGACTGGACGCTCGACTACAAGCAATACTCCAGCGCGCAATACGCCAACGCCAGCGAGCCCGTCATCGTAAACGGTTTCGTGTACCTTGCCGTAAACAACCGCTTGCTCAAGATCGATTCGTCTACGGGCGAAGTGGTCGCGCAGGCTAACCTCGTCTCCTCCATCGGCTACACCACGCGCCCCGTTTACGCTCAGGGCGTGATCATGGTCCCGCTTGACGGCGGTGCCGTGCAGGCTCTTACGGCCGACAACCTGACTACTGTGTGGGCCACCGACAAGCTCAGCGATTCGGCACAGTCTAACTCCGCGATCACGGTTAACGGCAACTATGCGTATGTGGGCACGTGCGATGTGGATTTCGCCGCCGGTACCTACGACAATGGCTTCCTCACCTGCATCAATATCCTTACGGGTGCAGTGGTGTGGCAGCATAACAATGCCAACGAAGGATATTACTGGGGCGGCGCCGTTAACGTCGGCGGCTACACGGTCGTGGCAACCAGCGCCGGTACCGTCGAGGCGCTGAGCGGTGCAGGTTCCGTTGTCAGCACGGTTTCCCTTGGCGCGTTGGTGAATTCCTCGTGCGTGGCGTCGGCTGACGGCAAAACCCTGTACGTGATGTCCCGCGATGGCAAGCTGCATGTGCTTGCGATCGACGAACAGGGCTCTCTTAAGGAAACCAAGGTCGTCGACCTGGGTCTTTCCGGATGCGCGAGCATGCCTACCGTCAACGGCAGCACCATGTATGTCGGCGGCGAGGTGGAAAGCGGCGCCGCGGCGCTTGCGATCGTCGATCTGAAGAGCTTGGAGTCCACGCTCGTCACCCAAGCTGATGGTGCTCTGCTGCCTGGGGTCAAGGGGTATGGCGGAATCAAGGCGGCACCGCTCGTGTCCACGCAAAATGGCGAAACGTACGTGTACTTCACGGTGAACTATGGCGAATCCGGCGACTGGGTGAACTACACCTCGGGCGGCGGCGTGTATCGCTATAAGGTCGGTGACGCGCAGGTCACGTTGGCGTACGATGCCAAGGGCTTCAACAACTACTGCGACTCCCCGGTCATCTGCGATGCCGAGGGCAACCTATACTACATCAACGACTCCGGCACACTGTTCAAGCTGGTTGGCGGCGGCGTGAAGCCTTCGCCCGCGCCCGATCCTGCTCCCGCGCCTCAGCCTGGCCCTGCACCGCAGCCTAATCCCAACCCAGATCCGGCTCCCGGTTCCGATCTCGGCACGCAGCCGACGGTTGCCGGGGTGGTCGCCCCTGCAGCTTTGCCTGTGGCAGCGGGCGGTGCTGCGCAGCAGACCGATAGCGTGTCGGCAAGCGTTTCGGCACGCCAGGAGGTGTCCTCTTCCGCGAATGCTAATAGCGCTACGGAGCAACATTCTGCCACCGCTGCCAGCTCCGATTCCTCCGATGCCGCTGAAAGCGGCAATGACTCTCGCGGCCCTGTTTGGCCCTACGTGGTCCTTGGCCTAGGCCTTGCGGGCATCCTCGGCGCAGGTGCCTGGTGGCTGCTTGCTAGGCGCCGTCTGAACGGCATGAGGTAGGAGGGGCTGCCATGTCTGAGCAAAACAACGAAGCTACCCATGACGAAACGGCTGCGGCGGGCGATGCTGCCCGTCGCAGCTCGGCGGAAGCGGCGGCTCTGACCGTGGGCTCGACGTCTTCTGAGCAGCAGCTGCATTCAGGCTCCGCTTCCCGTCTTTCCCCGCAGGTCAAGGGCGGCATCATCGCGCTTCTTGCCGCGTCGCTGCTGCTCGTTTCCGTCGGCGCTTTTGCCCTTGCGGGCGGTTTCGACGGGCAAGGCGGATCGTCTGCGCAGTCGTCTTCTCAGGAAGCGCAAACCACGGAGCAAGGCCGCGTAACGGCAACGAAGGTCACCGGCGAGGTCGAAGCCAGCGCCGAATCGGAAACGCATTCGAAAGCGGAATCCGATTCATCCGAGCAGAACGGCGAATCGGGTTCCGCTGCCGGGCAAAACGCTGATTCGGATTCAGCTGCTAACGGTAACGGCGGCGCTGTGGATTCCGACACCACCGCGGGCGGCGGCTTCCAGCCTTCCGCCTCGCCGTCGGGCGATTCCGAATCGCAAACTACCGGCTCCGGTGGCCAGCAGCCTTCTGCGGCGAACGTCGTCACCGTATCGGTCTCGGTTTCCAGCAGCGCTGTCGGCAATCCGGTTTCCGCCAGCGGGTCGTACTCGTTCAATGCGGGCGCCACGCCCTACGATGCGCTGTGCGCTCTCGGCTTGTCGGTCAACGCACGCAGCACTACGTACGGAACCTACGTTGCCGCTATCGGCGGGCTTGCCGAAAAAGAGCACGGCGGAACCTCCGGCTGGATGTACTCCGTCAACGGCAGCACGCCCATGACGGCGTGCACCAACTATGTGCTCTCCAACGGCGACGTGGTCGTCTGGTACTATGTGACCGGCTAGGGAAGCCGTTGTTCGAGAATGCAAGGCCGGGGTGCGCCCCGGCCTTTTTCCATCAAGCTGAGATGACCGCCGCATGAACGCGCCCCCGGCCACAGGGGGGGTGCGCCCCTGCCTCTTCCGTGGAGCTGAGATATCTTATATGACCTGCGTGTTCCATACTTATCATCCCATCGTTCCCTTTGCGTTCGTCGCGTGTGCGCTTGCACTGAGCATGGGATGCATGCATCCCGTCTACGTGGTCTTGTCCCTTGCGGGGGCGTTGGCGTGCTCTGCGGTGTGTCGCGGCGGGCGTGCAACCTTGCTTTCGCTGAGATGGGTTGTTCCCCTCTGCCTTATCATGGCGGCGGCGAACCCGTTATTCGTGGCATTGGGCTCTACCGAGCTGTTTCGCATCGGGTCGCGAGCCGTATATGCCGAGGCGGTCATCTACGGCTTATGCTCGGGTGGCATGTTCGCCGCCGTGTTCCTGTGGTTCGCTTCCTATTCGGCTTGCCTGGATAGCCAACGCACTATGATGCTGTTCGGACGTCTGCTTCCCGTCGTCACTCTGATGGTGTCGCAGGTGTTGCGCTTGGTGCCCCAATTCGTTTCACGCGGGCGCGCGGTTTTGGCTGTGCAAAACGCTGCCAGCGCCGCGACGGCGCAAACCAAGCGCGAAAAAGCCGCAGCTCGTTTGCGCGTGGTGAACGTGCTCATGGGTTGGGGAATGGAGGATTCCCTTGAACGTAGCGATGCCATGCGCGCCCGCGGCTATAATTGCGGTGCAAAACGCACGTCGTATCGCCGATTCCGTATCGGGCGAGCTGATGTCTGCGTGCTTGTGTGCTTGTTCTTCCTGGTTACGGCTTCAGTGGCTTGCGCGGTGGTCGAATTATCGGGATATGCGTTCTATCCGACCATGAAAGCCATCGGTCCCTGGTGGCATTTTGCGCCGTATGTCCTGTTCATGCTGTTCCCGGTTGCCCTATCCGTCTTGGATTGGTGGCGTTGGAGGTCGTGCCGATGAATCCTCAAAATCGTTTTTGCTTCGATAGCGCCGCCGACGCAACCGAAGAATCTCCTGTTCCCGCAGTGCAGGTGCGCGGTTATTCGTTCGCCTATCCTCCCGAGGAGAGTGATTGCCGCGAATCGTCTGCGGTCTTGACTAACGTGAGCCTTTGCATCGAGCAGGGAGCGTTTTGCGTTCTCGTTGGAGCTACCGGTTCGGGAAAGACCACCCTTTTGCGCTCCCTCAAACCCGAGCTCGCCCCGGTTGGCGAATCATCGGGCGACATCTTCGTGCTCGGTCGTGCCTTGAAGCCGCACAAGGCTAGTTGCGCTGCAGGTCATCAGGCTGATCAACCCGTGGATTCCGCCGCAAGCTCGATAACCCCGTTGGAATCCGCCCAGCTTATCGGTTATGTCATGCAAGATCCCGCGGCGCAGATCGTGTGCGATACCGTTTGGCACGAGCTGGCGTTCGGCCTGGAGAACCTGGGTGTCGAACCCGACCAGATGCGCCGGCGCATCGCCGAGGTCGCGCATTTCTTCGGCATCGAGCCGTGGATCAGGTCGAAAACCGAGGACCTCTCTGGAGGCCAAAAGCAGCTTGTAAACCTGGCCGCCGTGCTCGCGCTGCGTCCCAGGCTACTGCTGCTTGATGAGCCGACCGCTCAGCTCGACCCCAACGCCGTCAAGCAGTTCCTGTTCATGCTTTCCCGCGTGAATTGTGAGCTCGGCATCACTGTGGTCATGGCCACGCATTCGCCAGAGGACGTTCGTCCGTATGCAACCCAGCGCATCGACTTAAGCGCTCCCGGCCCGATTGGCACGTTCGAGCGCGCAAAAGTCGTGTTGTCTCCGTATTTCGATAGCCGATGCGCTCAGCTCGCCGATGCTGGTGTGGCCTTGACTGCCCGTGATGTGCATTTCCGCTTCGATCGCCATGCGTCTTGGGTCCTGCGCGGGGTGGAGTTTCGCGTACGGCAAGGCAGCGTCCATGCGCTTGTTGGCGGAAATGGATGCGGCAAAACCACGCTTTTGCGCTGTCTTGCTGGCGTGCTGAAGCCGCAACGCGGCCGCATCGACAACAAACTAGCAGCATCTCAAGCGCTGCTTCCGCAAGATCCCAAGGCGCTCCTCGTGTGCGATTCCGTGCACGAGGAGCTTATGGAATGGGCATCGCGTTGCGACTACGACGAGCAAGCCGCGCATGTCATGGCGCAGCGTTTCGGCTTGTCCGAGCAGCTGAACCGCCATCCGTTCGACTTATCCGGCGGCCAGCAGCAAAAGCTTGCGATTGCCAAGCTGCTGCTCGCGCAACCTCGATTGCTGTTTCTCGATGAGCCTACAAAGGGTCTCGATCCCGCATCGTCCGCCGACCTATCGCGCATCGTGAAGGCATTGGTGGCGGAGGGCAAAACCATTGTCATGGTCACGCATGATCTGGACTTCGCGTTCGCCACGGCCGATGAGGTCTCCATGCTCTTCGACGGAGAACTCGCCTGCACGGAGCCCGTACAGGACTTTTTCGACAACAACCTGATCTACCGCCCGAATTCGGAGTGTCGTTTCTTCGGCCAAATCGCGGAAGACGGTGCAGCTCATGACGAATAGGGAACCAGGGAAGGCAGGCGGCTTCGGGCAAAACCCCCAAAGCCCGCAGCGCGGCGAGCAGCACTTTCCCGCTCGATGTGCTTCGCAAAACGCATCGAAAGCCGTAGAGCGAAACAGCTGCGACATGAAGACGTCGGACGCCGCGGGTCAAAACCCGCCCGTTCGGCATAGTCGCGATCATCGCGCAAAAGGCCGAATAGCCCTAGAGGCGCTATCAATCTGCGCAACGCCTGCAATCCTGGTGGCATGCACGCTCGCGAACGCCGACCAAACGGCGCTTCTGTCGCTGGTGGTCGTTCTCGCATCGCTCGGCGTGTTCTTCGCGACATACGAATCTTCGGCTCCGCGCTTGCGCGACATCATGCCGACAGTGGTCCTTGCCGCGCTCGCTGCAGCAGGGCGGATCTTGTTCGCCCCCATCCCGGACTTCAAGCCGGTAAGCGCGATAGCCATCATAGCCGGCGTGGTGTTCGGCAGAAAAAGCGGGTTCATGGTGGGTGCATTGGCTGCACTGGCATCGAACTTTTTCTTCGGGCAAGGCCCATGGACCCCATGGCAAATGTACGCATGGGGCCTTGTGGGCTACGGAGCGGGGCTTTTGGCGGCAATCCCAGCAAAAGCCCCTAAACCCATCGGCGAAAACGGGCTTGTTGAATGTAGGGGAGAGCAGAGATTGCGAAGAGAGTCATTAGTCGAGAAGCATGCCGTGATCATCTATATATATGGATTCGTTTCCTGCCTTATGTACGGCTTCATCCTGAACGCATGGAGCATCCTCAGCTTCTATCACGCACAAGCAAGCGGCCTCGCAGGGATCCTGTTGGTCTACGCAACGGCTCTGCCTTTCGATGTGACCCATGGCGTGGCAACGGTCGTGTTCCTGGCAGCTCTCTACGCGCCTTGGCGCCGCAAACTGAAGAGAATCAAAAGCAAGTATGAAATGGAGTAACAAGGTTCAAGCAAGCAGATCACTATATAGTATGCACCAGAAGAAATACCAGCAAATGTTGAATCACATCCTACATATTGTGTTCAGGATGTGAAGACAAGGGCAAAATCCTAATCAAGGGATTGTCAAGAGGCCGCCAGCCGCGTAATATACATCCCCGCCCTGAGGCAAGGGCGCACCGGAACGGGAGGCTAGGCCGACCGGCCGAGGGCTGGAAAGGGACTTCGAAAAAAGTCCTTGACAGCGCCGAGGCGCTCCGGTAAAGTACTTCCTCGCGCCGAACGCCGGCAAGGCGGGAGGCGGAAAGCCGCGGGGGCCATCCCCGCAGGCGGGAACCTTGAGAACCGGATACTGGAC
>ERZ838483.2149-NODE-2149-length-12800-cov-9.320989_pt1 | contig 12800 bp, 7 predicted proteins | sample MGYA00519939_ERZ838483 | MGnify/ENA primary metagenome ERZ838483 (study PRJEB31850, sample SAMEA3708836) | human gut metagenome | biome: human gut; feature: human-associated habitat; material: faeces | place: China | collected 2014 ... | reverse complement strand
GCAGCCGCCGGAGCGGTGCTTGAGCCGTTAGGCGGGAATTGTGCGGTATTGCCTAAAGATTTGTAGGGCGCGATGCCTGCATCGTCCCGCATACTGAGCTGCAGCCATGGTATACTGTCATCAACATCCTATCTCCCCGCCGCGCGTTTTTGTTTTCCACAAGAAGCCCCTCTGTTTGTGGAAAACCGTTCAGATTCTTTTCACTTTTTTCCTGTCGTTACGCGGTCTGCATTCCTGTTTTTGCCCACAAACTGCCCTTGTTCACGCAAAGTTTACCGGAATTTCCAGCTATTTCATGCCTTGTTCATCCGCAGTTCATTTTTATTCTTCATGATAGAATCTATCGGGGGCCCCTATTACCGCCCCCAACTGGAGGAATTGTTATGCACGAAACCCAACAGCCGCGCGACCCCAAAAAGACGACCGGCATTGTATATGCCGTGATCCTTGTGGTGTTGCTGCTGCTCAATTTCTGGGCCTTTCCCGCCATGATGAAAGGCCAGGTCAAACAGGTCGATTACGGCACCTTCCTGAACATGCTCGAAGGCGGCGAACTGAGCACCGTTGAAATTCAGGATCAGCAGATCTATTTTGTGGACAAAAACGATACCACCTACTGCACCAACTCCATTGCGCAGGACCTGCAGCTGGTCAACCGGTTGGAAAGCGCCGGCGTTTCCTTTGGCAAGGTGTACAACCAGACCACCTGGGTGGATACCCTGCTGGGCTGGGTCATCTCGCTGCTGCCCATGATCATCCTGATCGTCTGGTTCAACCGCATGATGCGCAAGCGGGTCGGTGAAATGACCGGCGGCGCCAACAGCATGATTTTTGGCGGCGGCAAATCCGGTGCCAAACAGTATGTCGTTGAGGATGGCAAGTCCATCAAATTTGCCGATGTTGCCGGTGAGGACGAAGCCAAAGAGAGCCTGCAGGAAATCGTTGACTTCCTGCATAACCCCAAGCGTTACGAGGATATCGGTGCCAAAATGCCCAAGGGCGTTCTGCTTGTCGGCCCCCCGGGCACCGGTAAAACCCTGCTGGCCCGCGCTGTTGCCGGCGAAGCCGGTGTTCCCTTCTTCTCCATTGCGGGTTCTGAATTTGTCGAGATGTTCGTCGGCATGGGCGCTTCCAAGGTGCGTGACCTCTTCAAACAGGCCAACGAAAAAGCCCCCTGCATTATCTTTATTGATGAGATCGATACCATCGGCAAAAAGCGTGACGGTGCTTCCGGTATGGGCGGCAACGATGAACGCGAGCAGACCCTGAACCAGCTGCTGACCGAAATGGACGGGTTTGACGCCGCCAAGGGTGTTATCATTCTGGCCGCCACCAACCGTCCTGAATCCCTTGACCCCGCTTTGACCCGCCCCGGCCGTTTTGACCGTCGTGTGCCCGTGGAGCTGCCCGACCTGAAAGGCCGCGAAAGCATCCTGCGCCTGCACGCTCAAAAGGTCAAAATCGGCCCCGACTGTGACTTTGCCGTGGTTGCCCGCATGACTCCCGGTGCTTCCGGTGCCGAGCTGGCCAATATCATCAACGAAGCCGCCCTGGGCGCTGTGCGCCACCACCGCATGGCCGTTACCCAGTACGACCTGCAGGAAGCCGTGGATACCATCCTGGCCGGTGCCCAGAAAAAGAATAAGATCCTGAGCGACAAAGAAAAGTGCATCGTGGCCTACCACGAAGTCGGCCATGCCATGGTTGCCGCCCTGCAGAGCCATTCCGCCCCCGTGCAGAAAATCACCATTGTGCCGCGCACTTCCGGCGCGCTGGGTTTCACCATGCAGGTAGAGGACGGCGACCACACCCTGATGACCAAGGAAGAGATCCTGGCCAAAATTGCCACCATGACCGGTGGCCGTGCCGCCGAAGAAGTGGTGTTCAACTCCATCACCACCGGCGCATCCAACGATATCGAGCAGGCCACCAAGATGGCCCGCGCCATGATTACCCGCTACGGCATGACCGACGACTTTGACATGGTTGCCCTGGAAACCGTGAACAACGCCTACCTGGGCGGCGATGCCAGCCTGGCCTGCAGTGAGCGCACAGCCGCCACAGTGGACGATAAGGTCGTGGAAGTCGTCAAGCAGCAGCATGAAAAAGCCAAACAGATGCTGATTGAAAACCGCGGCAAGCTGGACGAGATCGCCAAGTACCTGTACGAGAAAGAAACCATCACCGGCGAAGAGTTCATGCGCATCCTGACCGCTGTTCCCCAGCTGCCCACCGGTGCCGTGGAACAGTAAAGGCAACACCGCACAATTCCCGCCTGACGGCTTAAGCACCGCTCCGGCGGCTGCGGCACGGCATCTGCGTTGCCAAAATGCTCGATAATACACAAAGTATTATCGAGCATTTTGGCTTAGCAGCTGCCGTGCCTCACTCGCCGTATCGGCACTTAGAATTGTGCGGTATTGCCTAAAATCTCCGCTCTGCGCGTTTTCTTTGTAAAATAACGGTGCCCCCGCCCTATGCAGTTCATTTACCGCACGGGCGGGGGTTTTTTGTTGTAATTCCGTAGGGGCGCACACCATGCACCCATCCGTTTTATATCATCACACTACAGCGCTTTCTCACAAAGCACACCATGTAATAGCGCCATTTTATGGCCAGCCGTTACCCATTTGTAGGGGCCGCTGCTCACCTCTTTCCGAAAAACGCAATAAAAATGCTGTCTTTCTCCACATCAGGGAAAGGCAGCATTCTTCTTTATCCGTTCAGATCTTCGCCGTTGCTGGCAATCACATTTTTATACCATCCAAAGGACTTTTTCCTGTGCCGTGCCGCCGCCCTGTTCAAGTACCGGGAAAAGCACCCGTGATCCTGCCGGGCTTTATTTTGCCTGTGCGCCCTCTGGGAAGATGATCTTGTTCACAAAGAAGAAGATCACCATGGAAATGCCGCCATTGAGCACGGTGGTGCCAATGTTGTAGATGAAATCCGGCACCAGCAGGCCCGCAACCGCCACCCACACGCAGTTGATGGAGTTGACGATGCAGGTGATCAAGCAGAACGCCACCACATACCAGGCGATCTGCTTGGCCAGGTTGCCCTTGCTGCGGAACACAAAGTTGCGCTGGATGGGAAAGTTTATGCATTCTCCCACCACCATGGCAACCATGTAGGCGCAAAAGTACGGCAGACCGCCATGGGCGGAATCATACCCCAGGATGTTCCACTGGAAGGTTTCGCCAAACAGCGTGACCGGGATGCCCGGCCAGCCAAAATCCACCACCGGCAGGCTGCTGAACGCCGCCGGCAAAAATTGCAGCAGCAGGTATTTGAACACCGTAACCAGGTTGGATACGATCACAAACAGTCCGCCTTCGCGCACCCACTTGGCTGTGGCGGGGTGTTTTGCCGCAAAATTATTCCATAGCTGCATAAATAGCCCCTCTCTTTCCTCAGCTGTTGCGCAGGCGCTGTTCCAGCTGTGCGTTCAGTACCAGGTTTTTCACGGCTTCTATGATCACCCGCACAAGGCCGATGATCCAGAATCCCTGTAATTCCATCACAATGCCATCCACCATGCCCATGCTGATGGCACCGCTGGTCATTTTGGCCAGGGCACGCAGCGGCATGTTGTACTGGAACAGCACATTCAGGTCCGGCTTGCCGCGCTTGTAGCTGGCGTTCAGCAGTGCGGTAAGCACCAGCCAGATCAGCCAGCCCAGCGGGCTGCGGCTGTGGTTCAGCTCGCCCAGGGTCATGTTGCGGTCAATTTTAACTTTTCCCTGCTGCACCGGGCGGCCCAGCAGGGTGGCCCATTCGTCATCCGGCACGCTCTGCACCTTGCCGCTGGTATAGTGCGGCAGATGCTTGCCCGCATAGGGGTTGGGTGCGCCGGTACCGGCCACTTCCACCACGGCGGTCAGGCGGATGTCCGCACTGGACGCGCCGACCCGCAGCTCATAGCTGCCGCCTTCCACTTCCCAGCTGTCGGTCTTGGTGTTCCAGTAGCGGAATGCCTTGTCGTCCAGCGGGATGGTCACGGTCTTGCTTTCGCCGGGCTGCAGCTGCACCTTGGCAAAGCCTTTCAGCTCCTGTGCGGGGCGGAACACTTCTGCCCCGGTTTTTGCCACATACAGCTGCACGATCTCTGCTCCGGCGCGCTTGCCGGTGTTGGTTACGGTCAGGGTCACGCCATTGGACGCGGCCTGCAAATTGCTGTAGGCAAAGCTGGTGTAGCTTAACCCATAGCCAAAGGGGAATGCCACCGGCACACCGGCGGTCTGGTAATAGCGGTAGCCGACATACAGCCCCTCGCGGTACTGCACCATGCGGCCCGGCCCGGCAAAGTTATCCTTGGCGGGGGTATCCGCATAGGCGTTGACCCAGGTTTCGGGCAGCTTGCCGCTGGGGTTCACTTTGCCGGTCAGCACATCCAGCATGGCGCCCGCCCCCGCCTGGCCGCCCAGCGCACCATACACCAGGGTACGGCAGTGTTTGAGCCACGGGGTTTCCAGCGAAGCCCCTGCGCTGAGCACCACAACGGTGTTGGGGTTGGCCTGCTGCACGGCCTTTAACAGTTCGATCTGGTTGTCCGCAAGGCGCATATCGCCGCGGTCCAGACCCTCACTTTCCTTGATTTCATCCAGCCCCAGGCAGAGCAGCACCACTTCGGCCTTTTGGGCCAGGGCTACAGCCTCGGCCTGTTTGGCGGCATCCGGTTTGCCCTGGCGGTCAAAGCCGGGGGCAAAGCCCACGCTGGCCAGGCCGCTCTCTTTCAGGCAGTCCAAAAAGGTATCCACCTTGATGGAGTTGACCGCGCTGGAGCCAGCGCCCTGGTACCGCGGTGTCTGGGCAAAGTCGCCGATCACGGCAACTTTTGCGCCCTCGGCCAACGGCAGCAGGTCGTTCTCGTTTTTCAGCAGCACAATGCTTTCGGCTGCGGCGCGGCGGGCCAGGGCGTGGTGAGCATCCGCATCAAAGGTGCGGCTGTGGGACTGCACAGCGGCATGGGTATCAAACACCAGCGTCAGCAGCTCGTCCAGCCGGGCGTCCACATCCGCTTCGGTAATTTTTCCGCTCTGCACAGCCTGCATCAGCTCGCGCACCGCGTCCCCGCCGGGGGCGGGCATTTCCAGCGTGGAGCCGTTCTGCACGCCCAGGGCATGGTCATTGCTGCCGCCCCAGTCCGTTACCACCGCGCCGTCAAAGCCCCACTCCCCGCGCAGGATGTCCATTAACAGGTGGCGGTTCTCGTTGGCGTAAGTTCCGTTGATGAGGTTATAGCTGCTCATGATGGTCTTGGGCTTTGCTTCCTTGACCACGATCTCAAACCCGGTCAGGTACAGTTCCCGCAGCGTGCGTTCATCCACCACGGAATCCGACGCCATGCGGCGCAGTTCCTGGCTGTTGACGGCAAAGTGCTTGGGGCAGGCCGAAATACCGTTGGACTGGATGCCCCGCACATAGCTCGCGGCCATTTTGCCGGAAAGATACGGATCCTCGGAGAAATACTCAAAGTTGCGTCCGCAGAGGGGGCTGCGCTTGGTGTTCAGGCCCGGCCCCAGCAGCACGGCAACTTCCTGCGCGGCGGCTTCTTCGCCCATGGCCTGGCCGATTTCTTCGCCCAGGGCGGGGTCCCAGCTGCACGCCACAGTGGCTGCCGTGGGGAAGCAGGTGGCCGGAACACTGGGGTTCAGCCCCAGATGATCCGCCACCCCGGCCTGCTTGCGCACACCGTTCGGGCCATCGGATAGGGTGATGGACGGCACACCTGCCTTGGGGCAGCCGCGCGTGGTGAAGGTGCCCGCGCCCGAAAGCAGTGCGCATTTTTGTTCCAGATTCAGTTTTGCGATGATTTCAGCGTTTTTCAAGGGGGACGCACTCCTTTTTTTATAAGGCAATACCGCGCAATTTCAAGTCACGGTCATGCGCTTGCATTGTGCGGTATTGCGGGGGTTATTCTTATGCGTTCTTGTTTTCGGCCTTGGCAGCCTTCGCGGCCTTGTACAGCTTGACATCACGGACAATGCCGCGGATCGCCAGTGCAAACAGTGCCACGGCAACAAGGTCGATCAGAGCAACAAGGTGACGCCAGCCGAGCACAGCGGGCTTAAAGTCGTGGCGCAGCGCGGCGGTATCGCCGATGCTCTCGGCATAGTCGCGGTTGGTCACACGGACATGCAGGTACATGTAAAGGGCCTCCTTGGCGGCACGGCGCAGCGCCTGCATATAGCTGTTGGAGCCGGTCTCGCAGGAAAGCTGGCCGCCCATCATGCCGGACATCCAAAGGCTGCCGCCTGCACGCAGGGCCTGATCGCCGTTCATGTAGCTGTGGTGGTCGCAGTAGTCGGTGATAACAGCGCCGTCAAAGCCCCACTCGTCGCGCAGGATGCCGGTCAGCAGCGCCTCACTGCCGCCTGCCCAGACTGCGCCGATGCGGTTGTAGCTGCTCATCAGACCGACAGCATCGTAATCCTCGACCAGCATCTGGAAGGGGCGCAGGTAGGTTTCGCGCAGGGTCTGCTCGGTCATCCATGTGTAGACGGAATCGCGGTAGATGCCGCTCTCGCCATCGTTGCAGATGAAATGCTTGACATAGGTGTAAACACCGGCATCGTTGGCGCCCTGCACGGTGTTGCCGCAGATGACGCCGGACAGCAGGCTGTCCTCGGAATAATACTCATAGTTACGGCCATTGAAGGGGCTGCGGTGCATGTTGGTGGCAGGGGCATACCAGCCGGTATAGCCGTTCTGCAGCGCCTGCGTGCCGATGGTGCGGCCCTCCTGCAAAGCAAGATCGGCGTTCCATGTCTGGGCCAGCGTGCTGGAGCTGGGGAAGCCGGTCCCGGCACCCATGCCGGTAAAGCCGCCGATCTGGGCGGGGCCGTCGGCATCCTTGCTGCGCACCTTGCCGATGCTCTTAAGCTCAAACAGACCGCCGTAGCCGTTGACAAACAGGTTTTCCATCTCCTCCACAGTCAGCTGATCCAGCAGGGCATCCCACTGCGGGTCGTTGAAGTCAGCGCCCAGCTGGTAGCCCAGCTCGGTAGTCTTGCCGTTATCCTCGATCTTCAGGCCGTTCTTGGCACCGGTGGTGATGGCCTCATCGGCCTCGTTGATGTAGCCGTTCGCCATGTCGGCGGTGTAAAGGTTCAGCGCCTTGACGTTGTCGGTCATGGCACGGCTGGGGGTGCAGGCCTTGGGGAAGGTGCCCGCAAAGTCGGCGCGGGTCAGGTAGGTGATGTTCTGTTCGGAATCGCTGCCGTCAAGGCTTACGCCGTCAATGGCATCGCTGCCGGTGAACTTGTTGCCGACCTCGCTGCCGGAGACACTGTCGGTCGGATACTGCACATTGGCGGGCAGCGTGCAGGTCAGCGTTGCCTTCTCGGCATCGTCCACGGTGTGGGCATCGTGGCGCACGGTAAAGATATAGTCACCGGCGTCCAGCTCATACCCGGCAAAGCCGTTGTGGTTGGCATCGTAGGCATCGTAGCTGGCCATCTTCTCCACGGGGACAGTCAGGGTGACCTCCTCGCTCTCGCCGGGCTGCAGCTCCTTGGTCTTGGCAAAGGCGGCCAGCTCAACGTTGGATTTCTCGATTTCGCCAGCCGTATACGGGGCGGTGTAGTACAGCTGTACAACATCCTTGCCCGCGCGGTCGCCGGTGTTGGTAACGGTGACCTTGACCGTCACCTCGCCGTCCTTGGTCAGGGTGCTGCCATCGGCGGCGGCATCGGTCACAGCCCAGTCAAAGCTGGTGTAGGACAGGCCGTAGCCGAAGGGGTACTGCACAACGCCGTCATAGCCGGTGCCGTACTCGTTGGAAACATTGCTCCAGTAGCCCTCGGCGTCAGCGGTTTCGTACCATTTGTAGCCGATGTAAATGCCCTCGGCGTAATCCACATAGGAGACCTGCTCATAGGCATAGGGTGCATCGAGGTTGCCGCAGGTGGTGCCGTCTGCCGGGTAGAGCCCCTCGGCATCGGCGTAAGCACCCACGCCCTCAAGCCCAGCGTTCGCGTAGCTGGCAGCGGTGGTCAGATCATAGACCCAAGTGTCGGCGGTGCGGCCGCTCGGCTCCTTCTCACCCCACAAAACGGAGGGAATGACCGAGGCAGCCCCCGAGCCGGACAGCCCGGCAATCAGGCAGGCATCCACACCGGGGATGGTTTCCAGCTGACCCAGCTCCATCACGTTGGTGGAGTTGACCAGCACGACCACATTTTTGTAGTTGGCACCGACGTAGGTCAGCAGATTTTCTTCCTCGGTGGTCAGCTCCAGCATCGTGCGGGTGTCGTCCACCACGATGTCGCCGCCCTTTTCGGTGCGCTTGTACTGCTGCTTGGTGGCGTCGTTGCTCTCGCCTGCCACACGGCCGATGACGACCACGGCGGTGTCGGAGTAATTCTTGGCGTTATCCAGCATGGTCTTGGTGTAGTAGGTGGTGTTGTTGATGTCAGGCTCATACAGGCGGCCGGACTGCTCGGGGCGGCTGGTCAGCGTTCTGACATACTCTCGACCGGGCTGGAAGTCCTTGTACATATCGGTCAGCTCGGTGTTGTACTCAATGCCGTAGGCGGTCAGGGCAGCCAGCAGATCGGTGTTGACGCTGCTTACACCGCCGGAGCCGGAGCCGCCGCCCAGCCATGCGGTGGATGCCCAGCCGAACACATTGACCTTTTTGGTGTCGGCGCTCAAGGGCAGGGTGTTGTCCTTGTTCTGCACCAGCACGGTGCCCTCGGCCTCGACCTCAGCGGCAAGGGCCTCGGCCTTCAGCTTGGTGTCTGCGATTTCGGTTTTGGAATAATGGCCGCTGGGCGCACCGATGAAACTATCAATGATTGTAGACATCGTTGACAGGAAATAGGTGCCGACCATCGCAGCGACCAACAGGATCGCCGACAGCACCAGCCCGATTCCGTGCAAGACGGGATGCGGCTTACGAACTTTAGCTTGCTTTGCCATTTGCATTCTCTCCTCTTTTATAGTTCAAAAGCTGATACTATGCTTTTGCATTGACTATATTGTAGCAGGCAAGCACACTTTCCGAACGCTTTTTGCATAAACTGCCTATTTTGGCACACACTTTGCAAATTCTCTAAAAAACGCAAAAAATCCGTTGTGATTTTGTACAGTTCAGGCCATTGCCTATTTGTGTAAATTGCTAAACTCTCTTTCATCACAGGAATAGGCACAAAAAATACCCGAAGCTACCACTTCGGGTATCATTATTATTTCTGCGGCAGCAGCACCCGCAGCGTAAACCACTCATTCTCCCAGTGCAGCGTCATCGTTCCGCCGCGCTTTTCGGCGGCGGCGCGCACACTGCGCAGGTCGCTGCCGCCATGGGTGTTGCGGCGCGGCAGGCCGTCCGCGCCCAGCTCCACTTCCTGCGCGCAGTAGTTTTCAAACCGCAGCATCACAAAGCCGTTCTGGGCGTACACCGCCACACGGATCAGCCGCTTTTCGTGGTCGGGCTCGGTCTCCACGCTCTCGGTCGCATTGTCCAGCGCCGTACCCACAATCGTGCAGATCTCCCCTGTTTCCAAAAAGTCCAGCAAATGCCCGTCCGCCACGCAGGTCATCGTGATGTGGTACTGCTGACAGTACAGGCTTTTGGCCGTCAGCAGGGTGTCCAGCACCGGGTTTCCGGTCTTGTTCTCCGCCTCGTACTGGCGGATGCCGCTTTCCATGGCCGCCAGCGCCACATCCTGCTTGGCGTGGTCCCGCTCCGCCCGGATGGCCGCAATCTGCATTTTCAGCTCGTGGTAGCGCCGGTTGATCAGGCGGATGTTCTCCTTGCTCTGCTTGTACTGCTCGTACTGGCGGTGCAAAACGCCGTCCAGCTCCGCCAGCTCGCTATGCAGGGCGGCTTCGCGCAGCTGCTCGTGCTGCACCGTCAAAATCAGTACCCCGGCCAGGTCCACCAGCGTGCGGATGTAAAACATGTTCATGTTGGCTTCGCTGCCGTTGGCAAAGCTCAAATTGCTCACGGCAAATGCGGTCAGCGCCATGACCACCGCCACAAAAGTTCCTGCGGGCGTTATTTTCAGCTTCCCGGCCGGGCCGGGGCGGCGGTTCTCCACAAAAAGCATCGCGGCAAAAATGCCGCCGTACACCGCCGCCAACAACAGCAGCGAAAGCGGCTCCGCCCCGCCGCGCTGCGGCCACAGCACGCAGTGCAGCTGCCATTCCACGCTGGCCGCCAGCTCCGCCAAAATAAAGGCTCGCGCGCACACATAACCCGCTTCCAACAGCGTAATGCTGCGTGTGACCCACAAAAACAGCAGCATAGAAAGAATCGCCATTGCCATGCAGGGAATCCACCACGCCATCGGAACTTCCCCCGTGGCCTGCAAAAACGCCCCCAGCAGCACCGCCCAACCGGCTTCTACGCCCCAGATCACGCGCTGGTTCATCCGCGGCGGCAGCCTGTGCGCATACAGCAGCGCCGCTAGCACTTCCGCCAAAGCGGTGTACAGGCGGGGAATATCCGGCAATGTCGTCACTGTCCCGCACCCCCAATATAATCCGCCAGCCCCGCCATAAAGGCCTTGCGCCGCGGGCGGCTGATCTGCAGCGTATACGGACCAACCTGCACCATATCCTGCTGCACGCCGGAAACCTGCGCCAGATTGACCAGATACCCGCTGTTGCACCGTGCAAACGCCCGGCCCACCAGCTTTTCCTCATAGTTTTTCAGGGTGCCCGGCACCACAAAATCTTCTTTTTCGGTGTAAAAATGTACCTTGTGGCCTTCGCTTTCCAGGTAATAAATTTCCGCCGCGTCCAGCCGCCGCATGCCGCCGTCCACCGCCACGGCCAGGTAATGCCGCTCCCGCTTTTCCAGCTGTCCCAGCGCCTTTTGCAGCTGCTGCGAAAACGCAAAGTAGGGCACCGGTTTCAGCACATAATCCAGCGCCCCAACAGCATATCCGCGGATGGCATACTGCGCCATGTTGGTAATGAACACGATCAGCACCCCGCCGTCCCGCTCCCGAATGCGGCGGGCGGTCTCCATGCCGTCCAGGTGCTTCATCTCCACATCCAGAAAGATGATGTCGAACTGCGGGCGGTAATCCTCCAAAATTTCCATCCCATCCGCAAACTCCGTTACCTCAAACGGCGTGCCGTACTGCCGGGTGTACCGCTGCACATACCCCGCCAGCTGTTCCCGCACCGCCGCCTCGTCCTCCACAATCGCAATCCGGGTCATCTGCTGCTCCCCTTTCTCAACACCACACTGCGGCCCCGCACAGTCCACACCTGGTGCGGTTTCTTAAGGTGTATCTGAAAACAAAGAAAATGACGGATATTTCACAAGCGCAAGACGGATTTAAGGCAAAAAGCCGCGGGAATCCTTTGTGGATTCCAAGGCTTTTTAACGCAAAATCCCGCTGCGTTTGTAGAAATAGACGATAGTTTCGACTTTTCAGGTACACCCTAACATAAAAAGAAAAGCAACGACAAACATAACGTTTAATCGTTGCTTTCCTTGGTGCGCTGGAAGGGACTCGAACCCCCGGCCTTCTGATTCGTAGTCAGACACTCTATCCAGCTGAGCTACCAGCGCATCTTATTCAATTCACAGGCGGTTGGCGGAGCGCCTAACCTCAAGTGCTCATTTATTATAGCATACGGCAGCAGAAAGTCAAGGACTTTTTTTGATTTTTCTAAAGAAAACTTGTTTTTAACGATGGTGTGACAAACTATTTTGCAACAAGCCGCACATGGGCGTTGCGGTGCAAAAGGGTGCCGGGCAGGGGATCCTGCGCGGTGATGGTACCCTCGGTCAGATTGGAGGGGGTCAGAGTGGGCAGCAGCTCCACAATGGCAAGGCGGCGGCGCGCTTCGGCGACCGACATGCCCAGCAGGGACGGCACCTGGCGGAACGGGTCTGGTACGGCACGGGCAACGGTAAGGGTAATACAGTCCCCGGCTTCCAGTGCGGTGCCGGCGGCAGGAGATTGCAGAATAACGGTATCGGCCTGCAGGGTGGGATCGTTACGGATATAATCGACGGAAACGGTAAAACCGGCGTCCCGCAGGGTCTGGATGGCATCGGAACGGTTCTGGCTTTTCAGATCCGGTACGGTGATGGTGTTTGGCCCTTTGCTGACGGACAGTATGAGTTTTTGCCCCTGTTTGACGGTGCTGCCCGCAGTGGGCTTTTGGGCGATGACGATGCCTTCCGCTTGGGCAGAGTAGCGGGTATCCCACACGATGGAAAGCTGGGCGGCGCTCTGTTCAACCTGGGCCTGCTGCCAGTCCATGCCAGACAAATCGGGGACGATGACTTCCCGCCGGATGGAAAACATGGGGTTGGTGCTTTGGGACAAAATGACAGTGATGGCAATGCCAGCTGCCACAACAGAAAGCAGCGCCAGGCAGGCGAGAACCCGCAGCGGGGTAAGGGAAAGTGAATGGTGAGAAGCAGGCATGGAGGTTACCTCGCTTAATACAGTTTATGAAAGATACATATTGTATAAATGATAATAAAAATACATATAGCAAACAAGAAAGATCCGGCGGAAAACAGGCAGGACCTTTTACAGATAGGAATCTTGTCTCTTTGGGTTCAGTATAGCACGCGGAACATGGGGTTGCCAAGTGCGAAGAGAAAATCAGACAAAACGCAAATAGGTTTGTTCATCAGGGGTGAGGTGTTTCATTTTGGCGGGGATTATGATATAATAAAAACAAAAATATGTACAAATAAAAGTGTGCAATGTGTCGAAAAAAGGTGTCTTCCTCTTATAGAGTATGTAGGGGTGGATAACGTTTCTCGAAGGTGTATCTGAAAACAAAGAAAATGACGGATATTTCGCAAACACAAGCAGGAT
>ERZ838483.2145-NODE-2145-length-12838-cov-29.192443_pt1 | contig 12838 bp, 7 predicted proteins | sample MGYA00519939_ERZ838483 | MGnify/ENA primary metagenome ERZ838483 (study PRJEB31850, sample SAMEA3708836) | human gut metagenome | biome: human gut; feature: human-associated habitat; material: faeces | place: China | collected 2014 ... | reverse complement strand
CAGCCGTCGGAGCGGTGCTTAAGCCGTAAGGCGGGAATTGTGCGGTGTTGCCTTAGTTGGGGTTATGCAGCGGGGCAGGCGTTACGCCTTGGCAAACTGGCTTGCATACAGGTTGGCGTAAAAGCCGCCCCTGGCCAGCAGCTCCTCGTGGGTGCCGCGCTCAATAATGTTGCCGGCTTTCATCACAAGGATCTGATCGGCGTTTTTGATGGTGGAAAGGCGGTGCGCCACAATAAAGCTGGTGCGGCCTTTCATCAGTTCCTCAAAGGCATCCTGAACCAGCACTTCGGTACGGGTATCAATGCTGGAGGTTGCTTCGTCCAGAATCAGGATGGGCGGCTTGCGCAGCATAACACGGGCAATGCAAAGCAGCTGCTTCTGGCCCTGGCTGATGTTGCCGCCGTCCTCGGCAATTACGGTATCATAGCCCTGGGGCAGGCGGCAGATAAAGCTGTGGGCGCGGGCACGCTTGGCGGCGTCGATGATCTCCTCGCGGGTGGCATCCGGCTTGCCGTAAGCAATGTTATCTGCCACAGTACCGGCTTTCAGCCAGGTTTCCTGCAAGACCATACCCAGGTTGCCGCGCAGCGAATCCCGCGTTACGGTGTCAATGGGGTGGCCGTCCACCTTCAGGGTGCCGCCGTTGATCTCGTAAAAGCGCATCAGCAGGTTGACCAGGGTGGTTTTGCCGCAGCCGGTGGGGCCGACCAGGGCAATGCGCTGGCCGGGCTGAACGCGCAGGTTCATGTCTTCAATCAAGGGCACATCCGGCACATAGCGGAACTTGACATGCTCAAACTCCACACTGCCTGCACCGTGGGGCAGGGTAACGGCATCGGGGGCATCGGGCAGGATGGGGGCTTCGTCAATAAAGTCGAACACACGCTGCGCACAGGCCAGGGCGTTCTGCAGCTCGGTCATAACGCCGGAAATATCATTGAACGGTTTGGTGTATTGGTTGGCATAGTTCAGCAGAACCGAAAGCTCGCCGACCGTAATGCCGCCGCCAATGGCAACCAGCGCGCCCACCACGCCGACCGCCGCATACACCAGCGCGTTGACAAAGCGGGTGGCAGGGTTGGTGATGGAGGAAAAGAAGGTGGCCTTTACGCCGCAGATCTGCAGATCGGCGTTGATCTTGTCAAAGCGCTCCTCGGCGCGGCTTTCGTAACCGAAGGCGCGGACAAGATGCTCGTTGCCGATCAGCTCGTCCACCAGACCGGTCAGCTCGGCGCGGGTCTCGCTCTGTACGCGGAACATATCATAGGTATGCTCCGCAATGAACTTTGCCACAAAGATGGAAAGCGGGGTGAGAACCACAACGATCAGGGTAATGCGCCAGTCAATGGAAAGCATAAAGCCCAAAGTGCCCACAATGGTCAGAATGCCGGTGAACAGCTGGGTAAAGCCCATCAACAGGCCGTCACTGAACTGCTCCACATCGGTGTTGATGCGGCTGATGGCGTCGCCGGGCTTGTGGGCATCCATATAGCTCAGGGGTAAAATCTCCATGTGCTGGAACGCCTGCACGCGGATGTCGCGCACCACCTGGAAGGTGATGCGGTTGTTCACCATGTTCATCAGCCACTGGCAGATGGAGGTGACACACACGGTAACGCCAAACTGGATGGCAATCTTGCCCAGGGCAGGGAAGTTGACATTGCCCTGGCCCACAATCAGGTCCACGCCGCGGCCCGAAAGAATGGGGGCGTACAGCGTGGTAAGAACGGTAACAGCGGCAAGCAGCAGGGTGAACAGCACCAAACCGCGGTACGGCTGGATCAGCTTTAACACGCGCTGAATGGTGCCTTTACTGCCCCGCAGGGAAACACGCTTTTTCTTTGCATTGCTCATAAGGTCTTTTCCACCTCCTCGCGGCTCAGCTGGCTCAGGCAGATCTCGCGGTAAACATCGCAGGTCTTCAGCAGGTTGGCATGGGTGCCGCTGCCCACCAGATTGCCGTCATCCAGCACCAGAATGCGGTCCGCACGCTGCACAGCGGAAGCGCGCTGGGAAACAATAAATACCGTCATGCCATGGGTCTGCTCTTTCAGCGCTTTGCGCAAAGCGGCGTCCGTGGCAAAGTCAAGTGCGGAGGAACTGTCGTCCAAAATCAGTACCTGGGGGTGAGGCACCAGCGCGCGGGCAATGGTCAGGCGCTGGCGCTGGCCGCCGCTGAAATTGCGCCCGGCGGTCTCCACCGGTTCATCCAGCCCTTTGGGCTTGCCGCGCACAAAGTCCGCCGCCTGGGCAATCTCCAGGGCTTGCCAGATCTGCTCATCGGTGGCATCGGGGCAGGCCCATTGCATGTTGTCCCGGATGGTGCCGGTAAACAGCACGGCGCGCTGCGGCACAATGCCGATCATCTGGCGCAGCTGGGCAAAACCGTACTGCTGCACGGCATGGCCAAACAGATCAACGCTGCCGCTGGTGCAGTCATAAAAGCGGGGAATCAGGTTGATCAGGGTGGATTTGCCGCTGCCCGTGCCGCCGATCACGCCGATGGTCTGACCGTTCTGGGCGGCAAAGCTGATGTCTGTCAGGCTGGGGGCACCGGCACCGTGGTAGGTAAAGCCCACATGGTCAAATGCAACGGCCGGGGCGCCCGCTACCGGGGCAAGGGCGGCCGCGGCGGGGTCGGTCATCGTGGATTTGGTGTTCAGAATCTCCGAAACACGGATGCCGCTGGCCAGTGCGCGGGTGACAGAAACCACCAGATCGGCAATGCGCAGCAGGTTGATAAGGATCTGGTTCATATAGTTGATTAGGGCAATGATCTCGCCCTGGGTCAGCGCGCCGCTGTTTACCTGCAGCCCGCCGCGCATCAGGATGGCGATTACGCCCAGGTTGACGATGAGATAGGTCAGCGGGGTCATCAAAGCGGAAATGCGCCCGGCGGTCAGCTGGAAAGTTTTCAGTTTGTCGTTCACGGCGGTAAAATCCGCAATTTCGTCATCCTGCCGTGCAAAGGCGCGCACCACGCGGGCACCCACATAATTTTCGCGGGTCAGCAGGGTCACTTTGTCCAGCGTATTCTGGGCGGCGCGGTACTGGGGCACCGTCACCCGCATGATCAGCCAGACCACCAGCGAGATGGCCAGCGTGACCAGCACGAACCAGAACCCCATGGTGGGGCTGATGACAAACGCCAGAATCAGCGCGCCGATGACAATAAACGGGCAGCGCAGCAAAAGGCGCAGCGTCATGTTTACGCCGTTTTGCAGCTGGTTCACATCGCTGGTGATGCGGGTGACCAGCGTGGGCGTGCCGATGCTGTCCAGCTCCGTGTAAGAGAGGGTATCAATGTGGCGGAACAGCGCCCCGCGCAGCGCCGTGCCATAGCCCAGCGCGGCCTTGGCGGCAAAATACTGCGCCGTCAGGCTGGATGCCATACCCACAACCGCAAGCAGCACCATCAAGCCGCACTGCTTGCCAATATAAGCCAAATCCCCGTTTTTGATGCCCACATCAATGATGTTGGCCACCACAAGGGGAACCAACAGCTCAAAGCAGGCTTCCAGCATTTTGAACAGCGGGGCAAGGATGGATTCTTTCTCGTATCCTTTCAAAAACCGCAGCATGTTCCGCATGAACGCACCAACCTTTTTGTAATATCAAATTATATGCCTAAGGCAACACCGCACAATTCCCGCCTTGCGGCTTAAGCACCGCTCCGGCAGCTGCGGCACGGCATCTGCGTTGCCAAAATGCTCGATAAGACATCCAGTATTATCTGCGCTTTTGGCTTAGCATCTGCCGCACCTCGCTCGCCGTATCGGCACTTAGAATTATACGGTATTGCCCTAAAACAGAGCATACTTTTTAATCATACAACAGATGCGTCTAAATGCCAAGTTGAAAAACGCAATAAAACCAATGAAACCAATATTTTTTGCGGCCAGCCACAAAAACAGGCCGGATGGCAGCGCCTTGCCCGGTTTCGATGATTATTTGCACCCTGCCCGCCTATACTTGCAGTGGGGTAACCCGCAACGCTGCAACATGTAGGAGGGCAGAGGTCACTATGTTTTATTATCATAAAGGTTTAACCCGCGCCGCACGGCGCACCGTCGCCACCGCGATCACCATCGCAGGCCGGCAGGGGTGTACGGCGGTGGATACCGGGCACCTGCTGCTTGCCATGCTGCAAACCGGGCGGGGCACTGCGGTGGAGTTTCTGCGCCGCAAACAGATCACGGTAACGGCACTTTCGGCCTGTGCCTCCCAGCGGGCCTGCACGGGCCGCCCGCTGCACCTGCGCGGCCGGGACCTTGCGCCCGAAAGCCGCAAGGCGCTGGAATTCGCTGTTCTGGGGGCCCATGCCGCTCGCGTGAACAAAGCGGAGAACGAACACCTGCTCTGTGCCATGCTGGAAGATACCGCCTGCACGGCCAGTGTGTGGCTGGCAGGCCTTGGGCTGGAAGTTCCACGCGCCGCGCGGGAATGCCGCCAGCTTTCCGGCCAGCTGGTTTTGCCCAGCAGCCCCCGCATGAGCAGTACCCGCGGCAGCCGCCCCAGTGAGAAATATGGCCGTGACCTGACCCGCCTTGCGCAGGAAGGCCAGCTGGATCCCGTACTTTGCCGGGATGATGAGCTGGAACGCATGATCGAAATTTTGTGCCGCCGCCAAAAGAATAACCCATGCCTTTTGGGGGAGCCGGGCGTGGGCAAAAGCGCCCTGGCCGAAGCCCTGGCCCAGCGCATTGCCGCCGGGCAGGTAACGCCCAGCTTAAAGGGCAAGCGGGTGCTGGCGCTGGATATGGCGTCCATGGTGGCGGGCACCAAGTACCGCGGCGATTTTGAGGAGCGGTTCAAAAACCTGCTGGAAGAGCTTTACCGCGACCGTTCCACCATTCTGTTTATTGACGAGATCCATGTGATCGCCGGGGCCGGTGCGGCGGAAGGCGCGATCGATGCGGCCAGTATCTTAAAGCCAATGCTGGCCCGCGGGGAAATCCAGCTCATCGGTGCGACCACACCGGAGGAATACCGCAAGACCATCCAGAAGGACTCCGCCCTTGACCGCCGCTTTGGCATGGTGAATATTGAGGAACCGGCCCCACAGCAGGCGGAAAAAATTTTAACCGGCCTGATGCCCCGGTATGAGCGCTACCACGGGGTGCGCATCCCGCAGGAGGCGATTCGCGCCGCGGTGGAGCTGAGCGTGCGCTACCTGCCGGGGCGCTACCTGCCGGACAAGGCCATTGACCTGTTGGACGAAGCCGCCGCGGCGCTGCGGATTTCAGGCGGGGAGCAATCCATGCTGCCAGGCAGCAAAATGCCGGTGCTGACCTCGGCGGAAATTGCCAAGGTGGTGGGCAAGGCCAGCGGCGTGCCCGCCGAGCGGGTAGGGGAGGCGGAGCGTGTGCGCCTGGACCAGCTGGAAGCCCGCCTTGCCGCGCAGGTGATTGGTCAGCCGCGCGCGGTGCATGCCGTGGCGGCGGCTATCCGGCGCAGCCGCACCGGCCTGCGGGAAGCTGGCCGCCCCATTGGCGCAATGCTGTTTTTAGGTCCCACCGGCGTAGGCAAAACCCAACTGGCCCGTACCCTGGCCCAAAGCTGGTTTGGCAGCGAAAAAGCCCTGCTGCGGTTTGATATGAGCGAATATATGGAGCAGCACACGGTGGCACGGCTGATCGGCGCACCGCCGGGCTATGTGGGGCACGATGAGGGCGGCCAGCTGACCGAAGCCGTGCGCCGCCGCCCCTACAGCGTGGTGCTGTTTGATGAAATTGAAAAGGCCCACAGCGATATCCAGAATATTCTGCTGCAGATTTTGGAAGATGGCACCTTGACCGATGCCCAGGGGCGCAAGGCGGATTTTTCCAACACGATCATTCTGCTCACCTCCAACCTGGGGGCGCGCTGCCTGGCGGGGCAGGCCAGCCCGCTGGGCTTCGGCGCTGCCGCCGAAGAAACCGCCCGCCGCGGCAAAAAGGCATTACAGGAAGCCAAAGATTATTTCCGCCCGGAGCTGATGGGCCGCCTGGACGATGTGGTGCTGTTCGACCCGCTTGGCCCCGCCCAGCTGGCCGCGATCGCGGATCGCCTGCTCTGCGAGCTGGAAGAACGCGCCGCCCGCCAGGGCTACACCCTGCGCCATACCCCGGCGGCTGCCGCGGCGCTGGCAGGTGATACCGTACCCGCCTATGGTGCGCGGGAGCTGCGCCGCAAGGTGAGCCGCGCCGTGGAGCAGGCCCTGGCCGACCGCATTGCCGCCGGTACCGCCCGCCCCGGCGTGTTGTTTGTGGCGGATGCCGCTCCGGACGGACACATTACCCTGACAATGGGGGATGTGGCGGCGTGCGCATCGTGAGAGAGTGGATAGTGGGTAGTGGTCAGTGGACAGGGAGCAGTGCAGGCAGCCCGGCGGGCCGATGGCGAGCATCGGCCCCTACAAATGGGGGTTAAGGGTGTTGCCTTAAATGCAATCCAAAAATAAAAACGGAATACACCAACAAAAAATCTGCCCGCTTCCCCGCATCATACCGGGAAAACAGGCAGATATTATTATTTTATGGGATAATAGCGTCTATATAGCGATAACGGCATGGTGGCGCAGCATAAATTTTACGCCTTGCCCACCATCATATCACAGGCTTTGTACAGATCGCCGCAGCTCATGCAAACCACAAGGTCGCCTTCGCGGGCATTCTGCTTGACCCAGTTGGCAGCGCTTTCCAGCCCGTCAACCACAATGCTGCCGGGAATCTTGGCAGCCAGGTCCTCGCTCTTCACACTGCCGTCGTCAACCTCGCGGCTGCCCATGATCGGCAGCAGCACGCACTGGTCGGCCTGGCGCAGCACGGCAGCAAAGTCATCCATCAGGGCCTTGGTGCGGCTGTAGGTGAACGGCTGGTGCACAGCAATAATGCGCTTGTAGCCCATCTTTTTGGCGGTTGCCATGGTGGCGGCAAGCTCGGTGGGGTGGTGGGCATAATCATCTACCACGGGGGCACCGTTGCATTCGCCCTTAATCTCAAACCGGCGGCCGGTGCCGTGAAACTCTGCCGCGGCGCGCTCGGCATCGGCGGGCTGCAGGCCCAGCGGGCGCACGCAGCAGCACATGGCCAGCGCATTGTAAATGTTGTGGTAGCCCGGAACACCCAGCTTGATGTGGGCAAACTGCTCGCCCAGCTCCAGAACATCAAATTCATAGAAACCGGGGCGGTATTCCTGAATGTTCACTGCGCGGAAGCGGGCTTCCTCATTGATGCCGAAAGAGAACACCGGGCGGTCAATGGAGTTGACCACATCCACCGTGTTGCGGTCGTCCATGTTGAACACGACCGTGCGGGAAAGCAGGGCAAACTTCTGGAACGCCATCTTCAGGCGGCCCATCGTGCCGTAATACTCCAGGTGATCGTTATCAATGTTCAAAATAACGCCCATAAACGGGGTCAGATGCAGGAAGGTCTCACTGTATTCGCAGGCTTCGATCACAACGTCATCGCCGTGGCCAGCTTTGCCGTAACCGCCGATCAGTGGCAGCTTGCCGCCGATTACGGCGGCGGGGTCTTTGCCGGCCAGTTCCAGCATGGTCGTGATCATGCCGGTGGTGGTGGTTTTGCCGTGGGTGCCGGAAACGCAGACGCTGTGGGAATACATGCGGCTGACATAACCCAGCATCACGCTGCGCTCCACGGCGGGAATGCCGCGGGCGCGGGCAGCTTTCAGCTCAGGGTTTTCATCATGGATGGCGGCGCTGTAAACCACCAGCTGGGCATCGCCCAAATGGGCGGCGTCATGCTCCAGATATACTGTCACGCCCATGGCGCGCTCGGCCTTGGTGATCTTGGTTTCTTCCACATCGCTGCCGGAAATGGTCAGCCCGCGGCTGTGCAGGATCTGGATCAGGGGATAGGTTCCGGAACCGCCGCAGCCGATAAAATGCACATGCTGCACACCATCAAGCAAATGGGGATTATAGCTGTCGATAAAAGACATAAGTTTCACCTCAAAAAAATCAGGCGCAGCCGCAGCTGCCAGCCTGGCAATCAGTTCGTTTGGCGCATGGCGCTATGATTTTTATATTATAAAGGTTTTTCGCTGCAAAATAAACACTTTTTTGAAAATTTCTGCTATAATAACCAAAAACGTCAGCCCAAAGGCATCCAGGAGGTACCCAATGAAACATCACCTTTTTGTTTGGGGCACTAACCCGCAGCCGTTCCGCGGCAAGGCGGACAGCAGCATTGTGCTGCCCATCAGTGTGGAAGAAATGGCCCGCATTGGCATTCCAGCGCGCAAAATCCCCCGCGTGCGGGAAGAATTGCAGCGCCTGATTGCAGCGGACCCCGCGCTGCGGGACCGCAAAATGGTGCTGCAGCTGGCCAGGCAGATTGCGGCTGAAATTTTGTGACGTGCAGAGAGCATTGATATAAGGCAACACCGCACAATTCCCGCCTTGCGGCTTAAGCACCGCTCCGGCAGCTGCGGCACGGCATCTGCGTTGCCAAAATGCTCGATAATGTCGGGTTGCGGTACCCGCATCGTGCTTCGGGGGCAAAAGCCCCTCGCACTCTGCGACCGCTGCCCCTGCTTCGGTTCGCTGTTTCCGCCACTGGCGGCGCTCACCTTTGCAGCATCCAGTATTATCTGCGCTTTTGGCTTAGCAGCTGCCGCACCTCGCTCGCCGTATCGGCACTTAGAATTATGCGGTATTGCCATAATTCAGCAGTTGTGCCAAATTTGTTCCGGCTTTTTTGGCGGCAGTGTTGCCACTGCCCGCGGCCCGTGCTATAATAAAGGCCTGACGGCGCACCGTGCGCCGGTTAAATCGCTTTGTGTGGCAGCCAGCCATGCGGAAGGAGTTAGAAAATGAAGAACAGTGAAAAGACCCTGGACATGATCGTCAACCTGTGCAAAAACCGTGGTTTCATCTACCCTGGCAGCGAAATTTACGGCGGCCTTGCCAACAGCTGGGACTATGGCCCCCTGGGCGTTGAGTTCAAAAACAACGTCAAAAAAGCGTGGATGAAAAAGTTTGTGCAGGAAAGCCCCTACAACGTCGGCCTGGATGCCGCTATCCTGATGAACCCGCAGACCTGGGTCACCACCGGCCATGTGGGCAACTTCAGCGACCCGCTGGTGGACTGCCGCGCCTGCAAGAGCCGCAACCGTGCGGACAAGCTGATTGCTGACTGCGAGCAGGGCCAGAACGTGGATGTGGACGGCATGACCTTTGACCAGATGGATGAATTTATTGCCACCCATCCTGAAGTTGTCTGCCCTGTGTGCGGCAAGCATGACTTTACCCCCATCCGCAAGTTTAACCTGATGTTCAAAACGGCCATCGGCGTAACCGAGGATTCTTCCTCTACCTGCTATCTGCGCCCCGAAACCGCACAGGGCATTTTCGTCAACTTTGCCAACATCCAGCGTACCACCCGCCGCAAGCTGCCGTTTGGCGTCTGCCAGGTGGGCAAGGCGTTCCGCAATGAGATCACGCCGGGCAACTTCACCTTCCGTACCCGCGAGTTCGAACAGATGGAATGCGAGTTCTTCTGCAAGCCGGGCACCGACCTGGATTGGTTCGCCTACTGGAAAGATTACTGCGAAAAGTGGCTGCTGTCCTTGGGCATCAACAAGGAAAACCTGCGCCTGCGCGACCATGAGCCTGCCGAGCTGGCTTTCTACAGCCGCGCCACCACCGATATCGAGTACGCTTTCCCGTTCACCGACTGGGGCGAGCTGTGGGGCATTGCAGACCGTACCAATTACGATCTGGGCCGCCATCAGGAAGCATCCGGCAAGAGCCTGGAATATTTTGACCCCGAAACCAACGAGCATTACATTCCTTATGTCATTGAACCTTCCCTGGGCTGTGACCGTGTGGCACTGGCTTTCCTGTGCGAAGCTTATGATGAAGAGCATCTGACCGACTCCAAGGGCAAGGAGGATGTGCGCACCGTGCTGCACCTGCATCCGTTCTTGGCACCGTTCAAGTGCGCTGTGCTGCCTCTGTCCAAAAAGCTGGGCGATAAGGCCATGGAGATCCGCAATGAGCTGGCCAAGGACTTTATGGTGGATTACGACGATGCCGGATCCATCGGCAAGCGTTACCGCCGCCAGGATGAGATCGGCACCCCGCTGTGCATCACCGTGGACTTCCAGACTGTCGGCGATGACAAGGTGGAAGCCGATAACTGCGTGACCGTGCGTGACCGCGACACCATGGAGCAGATCCGTATGCCCATCAGCGAGCTGAAAGAATACATTGCCAAGAAGGTTGCTTTCTAAGCGATTTAGGGCAATTTGAAAACTTAAGGCAACACCGCACAATTCCCGCCTTACGGCTTAAGCACCGCTCCGACGGCTGCGGCACGGCATCTGCGTTGCCAAAATGCTCGATAAGACATCCAGTATTATCTGCGCTTTTGGCTTAGCAGCTGCCGCACCTCGCTCGCCGTATCGGCACTTAGAATTATGCGGTATTGCCTTAACACATAATCCGGCTGTGTTTGTAGTAATAGACTGAATTTTCGGCTTTTCAGATACACCCTAGGCCAGAACGTTCAGGCGCAGGATGTCAGGATCTTCCGGTCCGGTCATGCTGCAGCCTTTGGCTTTGGCGTATTCGATATAATCCAGGATCTCAGCAGTGATGCGCTCGCCCGGCGCCAGGATGGGGATACCCGGCGGATAACACATGACGAACTCACTGCAAACCATGCCTTCCGTTTCGCGCAGGGGCAGGCTCTTTTTGGGGGCATAGAATGCTTCCTGCGGGCTGGCGGCAACTTCGGGGTCAATGTATTCCTGGCTCAACAGGCCCGCGCCGTCGGTATGGTAGCGACGTTTGATTTCGGCCAGGGCACTGACAAGACGTTCCACCTCCTGCGGGCGGTCACCGATGGAAAGATAGGCCAGGATGTTGCCGATATCACCAAATTCGATCTGGATATCATATTCATCGCGCAGGATATCATAGACTTCGATTCCTGCAAGGCCAATATCCAGCGTGTGGACGCTGAGCTTTGTTGTATCAAAATCAAACACGGAGTTGCCGTTGCAGAGCTCTTTGCCAAAGGCGTAATAGCCGCCCACGGCGTTGATTTCCTCCCGCGCATACTCGGCCATATCTGCCACCTGGTGGAACACCTGGCGGCCGCGCAGGGCCAGGTTGCGGCGGGAGATATCCAGGCTGGACATCAGCAGATAGCTGCCGGAGGTCGTCTGTGTCAGGTTGATGATCTGCCGCACATAGCCAGCGTGGACGTTGGGGCCGGTCAGCAGCAGGCTGGACTGGGTCAGGCTGCCGCCGCTTTTGTGCATGGAAACCGATGCCATATCCGCCCCGGCTGCCATGGCGGAAACCGGCAGGCCGCCGCCGAAGTAAAAGTGGGTGCCGTGGGCTTCATCAGCCAGGCACAGCATCCCGGCATCGTGGGCCATCCGCACAATGGCGCGCAGGTCGCTGCAGATGCCGTAATAGGTGGGGTTGTTGACCAGAACCGCCACCGCGTTGGGGTGCTCGGCAATGGCTTTGGCCACCTGTTCCCGCTTCATGCCCAGGCTGATGCCGAGCCGCTGGTCCACTTCGGGGTTGACATACACCGGCACAGCGCCGCAGAGCACCAGTGCGTTCAGCACGCTGCGGTGCACGTTGCGGGGCAGGATGATCTCATCCCCGCGCTTGCAGGCGGTCAGCACCATGCTTTGCACCGAGCTGGTGGTGCCGCCCACCATCAAAAACGCGTGGGCAGCGCCGAACGCATCGGCGGCCAGTTCCTCCGCTTCGCGGATGACGGATACCGGATGGCAGAGATTATCCAGCGGCTTCATGCTGTTCACATCCACCCCAACGCACTGCTGGCCCAAAAAGGCGGTCAGTTCCGGGTTGCCGCGTCCCCGCTTATGACCGGGCACATCAAAGGGAACCACGCGCATCTGGCGGAAATTTTCCAGCGCTTCGTGGATGGGGGCGCGGCGCTGGTCCAACCGGGCGCGTTTTTTCTCACCGTTCATGTTTACCTCCGTTCGCGGTTCCTTTGGGAAGTGCCGTTTGGCAAAACAAAAAACGCAAGCCTTACACGGGTGTGCAGACTTGCGTTTGAAACCAGCTTTTTAAATTTTGCCACAGGCCAAATCCCCCCGGCGTGTTTACCGGGAGAGCGAATGCGGCATGATTCAAAAAGGTTGAGCGTGTCAGAGTCTATATAGCAATCTTACTTTTACTACTCTTTATTGACCGTTTCACAAGTCTGCGCAGCTGACTGCGCAATTTCATGGTTGTAAAGGAACCAACTTATAAAATTTGAGCTTTTAACTCAATCAATAAGGCAACTAAAGTTGCCGATCGGCAGTGGACCCGGCTGTCCGTATGGCCATGGGTCGGAACACTAACATTTCCGGCTTCGCCTGAAACGCCACATCAACGGCTGCAAAGTGCAATCTGTGTTGAAAAAATGCTCAGTCATACAATCCGTATGACGCTGCGCTTTTCTCTTAGCAGCTTACACTTTTCGCTCGCCGCTGCGGCATTTCAAATGTCAGTATTCCGGCCCGCCCCTGTTGGGCGGTCCGTAGGTAAATTGCTTTGAAAAACTCTTGCAAACACGATTCGTCTTTCAAAATCGAAAAAAGTGTATCATATATTATTTGCGCTGTCAACAAAAATTGCAAAAAAGTGCAGTTTTATTTGTTTTTCCATGCAAATAAGGCAGATTTTGCAAGTTTTTTTGCAAATGTCTGCACAAACAGCAGCAGCCCCTGCGGCACATCCTGTTCGGATATGCTGCGGGAGCTGCTGCTGTTTAACAAGCTATGGGAGGATAAATTCCTTTAGGGCAATACCGCATAATTCTAAGTGCCGATACGGCGAGCGAGGTGCGGC
>ERZ838483.2131-NODE-2131-length-12910-cov-5.308363_pt1 | contig 12910 bp, 13 predicted proteins | sample MGYA00519939_ERZ838483 | MGnify/ENA primary metagenome ERZ838483 (study PRJEB31850, sample SAMEA3708836) | human gut metagenome | biome: human gut; feature: human-associated habitat; material: faeces | place: China | collected 2014 ... | reverse complement strand
GCCTGTAGCTAGCGTTCATCCTGAGCCAGGATCAAACTCTTCATTGTAAAAGTATTGTTAATCACTCCATAGGAGTGGTTCTTGCTCTGTTCAGGACGCTCGAATTTAAAAAAGATTTTCAATTACCTATATATTAATAAGTATTGACGGTTCTTTTTTTTTACCCAGATACATATCTTAAAGATTAAGAATGTACCTGCTCTTGTACTACTTGTATTGTTTATGTAAATCTGTTCAAAGATCGCTTGTTTTACGATTGCCTTTCTTTTCAAAAGCGGATGCAAAGGTAAGGACTTTATTTTATATCTTCCAAATATTTTCGGAAGTTTTTTTTTATTTTTTTCTTTCTTCAAGTCATCTCTCTTGCGAAAGGAAGAACAAAGAAAAAACTGTCGTTACCGCCCGGGTTTCAAAAAGATTGTCAAACAACGCTGCTCTCATTTTGAAAGCGGGTGCAAAGGTAAGAACTTTATTTCATATACTCCAAATAAATCTGAAGTTTTTTTCATTTTTCTTTTTAAAGGCGGTATTCATGAAACAAACAACACCAAATAACAAGAAAAAAGGAAGGGTTCCTACTCCGTTTCTGTCAGAATGTCAAACTATCGCTGCCCCCGTTCTCGAAAGCGGATGCAAAAGTAGCGGATTTGGGAATACGCACCAAATATACAAGGCCTTTTTTATCAGAAATATCAAAACTTTTTCATAAATGACTGATTGACAAACAGGTTGCAGAACATGATTTTTTAAAGGAAAACAAAGGGGGAAGGAAGACACACAATATATATACACACGCACGTACGGGCGGGCGAATGGGCGGGCGTACGTGCGTGCAATGTATATTCAATGAAAGGGCAAACAAGCCTGCAGCTTACAAGACAGTGCCGTTGGAGAGGATACGCAATTTCACTTCCCTGTCTCCTGCTTCCAGTTCCACCAGGTAATAGGCCTCTTGGGGCGTTTCCACAAAGTCCGCATCATCTATCTCGTAATTTGCATACGATTTTTTGATGGCATCGGATACAGCCGCGGGCAGTTCACTCACCCGTACTTCCCATTGGGTTTTCACCCACTCCTGTGCGCCGTTGAAATAAACATCCTTCTCGCGAGCATCGTGGAAGATTTCCACTTCCGTCATGCCATTTTCCATATCCGTCTCAATGATACGGGCTCCCGCATACTTCTGTGCAATGAAATCCTTGATTTTCCCGGGCAGCACGCCACCGGTATTGTTTCCGGGATCAGACGGACTGTATTCCATGAGCGACAACACGCCAGCAGCGGTGATCTTCACCTTGACGTCACCTTTGACTGATTCCAGTTCGAGACGGTAGTATTCCTCTTCCGGAGTTGCGTAATGATCCACGTCATCCACATGATAGCCTGCATATTCCGAAGCCTCAAGCGCCTGCTTCACCACTGCCGGCAATGCGGCATAAACGGTTTCGGTCTTGGTGAACAGCCAGTTGCTTGCCTTGTCGAACAGCAGTTCGCGCACCACCTGTCCATCCAGAATCTCCACTTCCGTCATGTTGTCCTCCCGGTCGATGTCCAAGATACGGGCATTGGGGAAGTTTGCCTTCAGGAACGCTTCGACGCCTTCCACCGGAGCAGCGGGGATATAGTCGCCATAGTCATAATCGTTGTCAGCATCCACCAGTTTCTTCACCAGCACGCCGTCTTTCGAGTAATACAGATCTATTTCCGTCTCTACGCCATCCACTTTGTTTTTCACTTCGATCACGTAGACCTCTTCCGCGCCGTTGCGTTGCACACGTTCCACCTCGTCGATGGTCCAAGCGGAGTATTCGCCCGCCCGGAAGGCAGCCTTCACTTCTTCCGGCAGTTGCTCAAAGAGGATTTCGCTGTCTGTTGTCATATACCATCGGCCTCCATTGTCGAACCAAGCGGCATATTCGCCTGCGGCAGAAGAAGCAGACAGATTGAAGTCCGCCACCACATAGTCTCCTTTCACAGTCCACTTCACGTCGGTGGCATGCGGATAGCGTTCGAGCAGTGCAGCCCGCACCTCGGCGCTCACCTTGTCATCTTCCGGATTTCCGGTGGCAGGAACATCGTCGTTGCTGCAACTCCACATACCGATAGCCACACAAGCGATGGCAAACATTTTTCTTTTCATAGTCATCATACTTTTTATTGTTTTTATTACATCACAAAGCTACCGGACAAATCTGGAAAGAATCTGGAAAAACACAGAAAAGCAGAAGAAATCACAGATAAGCGGGGTTGGGAGGAACAGAATCTTGAAGAATGGATGCCGCATCGAAGCAAGGGCATGCCTTGATCCACTCTTCGGGTTCTATTTCGCCGTTGCAGTCGAGGTCGGGGCTGAGGTCGCGGTGCCCGCAAAGGCGGCTGCCGGGATAGTCGCGCAGCAACAGCATGACAAGCACCCGCAGGGAATGTTTCTGAAAATCGGTACGGGTATCGGCGGGATGCCCCCTTTCGTCGAGCCCGCCTTCATAGCAGATGCCGACAGAATGGGCATTGTGGTTTTTGACGTGCGCTCCGGGCTGTCCGATGGGGCGGAGTGTTTTTATATCCCCGTTCTTGCGGATATAAAAATGATAACCTGCGCCGGAGAATCCCCGGCGCAGGTGGTCTGTTGTCAGGTCATGTTCCGTATAGCTGCGGTCGCAGCGGGTGGCGGAACAGTGGACAACGATGAGGTTGATGAATCGCATGTGAATTACGATGTATGAAGTGTGAATTAAGAACTACGAATCAGGCAAGCATGGCCTGTGCGCCAAAAGCGCCGAGAACGGCTGAAGCCACTGCGATTACAATTTTAAGGAGTTTGTCCCACCAAGTTGATTTTACTGCCATGTGATTTGAATTTTGAGTTTTAAGTTTTGAATTATTCAGAGAGTGTATCCGAATAATGATCAGGACACACTCCCCTTCATCAGAAAGAGCAAACGGAGAACGGTTTATCCGAGGGGATCGGTCTCCTCACCACCACCGGGGTTCTCGCTGCCACTGCCGCCGGAAGAGCTGCCGTCGGCAGGCTTGTCCAGTGCAAAGGCCACATTGGCCGGGCTTCGGGTGGCGGCGGTGCTGCCGTTCACCAGCTTCAGTTCCTTGTCGGGGACAAAGCGTATGTTCACTTTGGAGATATTCCTGACGGTGCAATCCTCCGACTTTTCCACGCCGGGGCAGCGGAAAGTCATGTGAAGCGTGCCGAGCAGGTTCAGCTTCACCTTGTCGCCGTTGGCAAGGTTGGTCTGTATTTCCTCCACAAGGGCTTCGATGACGTGCTTCACGTCGCCTTTTGTCATGGCGCAATTCTTTTGGATATTGGCGGCGAGGACATCGACGTCCACCGTACCGCAGGTTTTGGGCTTCTGACGGAGATAATACAACTGGGGCGAGTTCTTGTCGCTCACGATTTTACGGCGTTTGAAACGCTCTACAAGTACATCCATAAAATAAAAAGTTAAGGTTTAAGTTCAATAAAAATCGCTCCCTGCCTGAAGCAGAGTTTGAAAGAAACATCTCAAAATCGTAAAGATATATCTTAAAAGAAAAAGTTCGGCCGGAACTATTGTAAACAAGGTGGGTAAGAGGAGGGATAAGGCGCTCTATAATCAATGATTATTCCTTTTCTTAAGCACATTACAAAGATACAAAATCAGCGAGGCAAAGTCAAGTATTTCGTCGTTTATTTTCAAAAAAAGGGTGATAAATATCAGGTATTAATTATTAATGCGAATCAGTAGTTGAATGAGGCAAAACATTCTGTCATTCAGAGCGTAGCGAAGAATCTGCTCTCCTTATACCGGGATGAGTATTGACATGAGAGAGTAGATTCTTCGCTACGCTCTGAATGACAGATACTATCGAGTAGCAAGATTAATATTTACTTCGCGTTTCGCATCATCCATTCCGTCGGCGGCACATACTCCCCTATTTTGGTCATGGCGGGATTGTGCCCGAAGTACACATCGCCGGTTTCGCCGTTGCGGTGTTTGGCAAGGATCACCATGCCCAGTCCTTCGGAGGGGAATTTGCTCCGGCGCTCGGAGGTCAGTCCGTAGAGGGCGGGGCGATAGAGCAGCATCACCACATCGGCATCTTGTTCTATGGCGCCGCTCTCGCGCAGGTCGCTCAAAGCAGGGCGCTTGTCGGCGCGCATTTCGCACTCGCGGTTCAACTGGCAAAGCAGAATGACGGGAATATCCAGTTCTTTGGCAATGAGTTTGGCTTTGCGGCTGGCTTCCGCCACTTCCTGTTCGCGGTTACGGTTCTTCTGTCCGGACTTCATTTCGCAGAGTTGCAGGTAGTCGATGATGAGGAGGTCGCAGCGTCCCTTGCTTTTTTGCAGCAGGGCGGACGAACGGATGTGATCCATGCTCATCTTCGGATTGTCGTCCACGTAGACAGGCAGGGCCGACAGCAGCCGGGCGGCTTCCAATGCCTGTTGCCGTTCGCCGGCATCGAGCAGTCCGGTCTTGAGGTGTCCGGCATCCACGTTGGCCGCTTGGGCGCAGAGCCAACGGTCGCCCAGCCTTTCGCCTTGCATCTCAAGGCTGTTCACCAATACATGCTTTCCGGCGCGTCCTGCCGCCAGTGCCAGATGCAGGGCAAAGGCAGTCTTTCCCACCGAGGGGCGGGCGGCGATGATGTTCAGGTCGCCCTGCTGCCAGCCCGCCGTAAGCCTGTCAAGTTCGCGCAGTCCGGTGGGAATACCGGTGATGCCGTTCCGGTTGTTTTCCACACGCTTGTCCATTTGCTCAAGGGTGTCCTGCATGAGGCGTTCCATATCGCGCAGGCAGTTGTTGGAGACAGCGCCGCTTTCCAGATGTCCGGCAAGGCGGTGCAGATCTGCCAAAGCATCGCTCAGGTCCACCGACTCATCGGCAGCGCTGGCAAGCAGAGTGTGCAGCCCTGCAATCATCTCACGCCTGATGTACATCTGCCGGAGGATGAGCGCATGGTATTCCAGATGGGCGGAAGACGCCACGCGCCCCGCCAAGCGCACCAGCTCGTAGGCGCCGCCCACCGCCTCCAGCTTGCCGCGTGAAGCGAGTTCGGCACGCACCGTCACGAGGTCTATCGCCTTGCCGGAGTGGTACATGGAGAGCAAAGCGGAGTAGATTTCGCCAAACTTCGTCTCATAAAACATTTCGGGAGAGAGTTTATCGCCCACAAGCACCATAGCGGTGGTTTCGGTGAGACAAGCTCCCAAGATGACCGACTCAAGATCGTCATCGTGGGGATTTAGGATTTCGGACATAAATATGAAAAGGATTAATTAAAACCGGGAAACTCATTCTCAAACATCCTATACTCCAAATATTTGGCTACCTGATAGCAGTAGTTCGTGTTGTTCAGGCTGAAATAGTAGTCCTCCACTTTCTTATAGGCGAGTTGCCGTTCGCCGGAGGAGAGCTTTCGCCAAAGGCTGCGCACGTAGCTGCCATTCTCTATGGGGAGGTGCGTGGTGCGGCTGTAATAGGCAAGAAAATCCTTCAACGATTCCTCAAAGGCATCGGGAGCCTTCGGTTTGGGAGCCGATGCCAGCTTCATTGTCCATGCGTCATAACCGGGTATGCGGATATGGCTGGGACAGTCGTCCGAAACCATCTCAATGAGTCCCGTACGGAAGCAGTTGTTGAAGAAACGCCGGGTGCGCCCCCTTGTCCAGCCGAAGAGATCGGCCCAACCCGAGTAAGAAATGGCAGACTCACCACGTGCACATTGCACTTCCACCCCGTTGCAGAACACCACAGCCGGCTTGAAGTTCACGTTTATCAGCACCCGCAGAAAGGCAGCCTCATCACAGCACGCCGCACCCTGTTTCTCGCAAACCTTTTGCAGCAATGCCCGAGAAACCATGACATAGCCCTTTTTTAACAGATTATTCTCCATGAAAAGTTATATATATGACACTTAATTTTTACGACCACAAAACGGACACCCCAATGGACACCCTATCACACTTGTTATCAATAACTTGAATCGGTCCAACAACCAGCCCAACAACCAACCAACGGACACAATATAAATAATAAGAAGATAAGATATACTATCGTATATCTACCGGGCAACCCAAAAAAGAAAGGAAGAGGCGCGGAAAGGAAGAGAAAATGCAGGGAAAGGAGCATAAAAAAGGGAAAAAACAAAAGGATAATACGTTTGAGGAAAACGGATGATGCGTTTGAAGGAAACAGATGATGCGTTTGAAGGAAACAGATGATGCGTTCGGGGCAAACGGATGATGTGTTTGAAGTAAACAGACCATCCGTTTTGCACCGGCACGACGATGCATGATTCTCTGAATTCATCATCTTTACCAGTCACTTAAATTTATACACACTGCACAAAGCCCTTCGCTACCTTTATCCGCAACGCTTGCGCAAAGATATCGGATGGAAGTTATGCAAGAAAAGTAAATATCTACAGTTATGACAGTGTAAACATCTACCAAGCAATGGATTAAGGACGGAAAAGTGTAGTTTCTCACATGATTATACGGAGGGATCCGGAATCATAACGGAGTCTCACTATGACAATCCCCCTGCCAAGACTTATGCACATAGAGAAAGGCTTTGAGCAGCAAGTCAGGTGCATCGGAAGCGATACAGCCCTCGTGATAGTGGAGGTTATGACTCGGAAGTTGACGCATCATCGGTTAAAAACAAGAAAACATTATGTTAAATGTTAACAGAGATGACATTCAACTAAACCATGTTATAAAAACAGCAGAATAGAAGGGAAAATTTGGAAATAACAGGAAAGAAACTACCTTTGCAATGTGTTTTTCATAGTATTAGATTTAAGGTTAACAAAAAGATTGGCTGTCTGGGAGAGATAGCCTTTTTTTATGCATAAAAAAGGTCGCGTATTTATCCCACGCGTATTTATCCCAGAAAATGATACAACTCCCGAAAGAAGCACCTACAATCATTGCTCCTTAGCCTCTTCCTGTGGAATACGCACCGACGTATAAAGTTCAAGAATAGCAGCAATCGTCAATGAAACGATCCATTCGTTGCCATGCGTGAAAAACATGAAAGCTCCGGTAAGCACAAGTAGCAATGCTCCAAATATCTGCTGGCGACGCAGACGCTTGATAGTGGGAGTCTTATACTTTGAGGGCGAGTTGACCTGTGCCAAAGCAACAAACGTCGCACCTATCGTATATATATAAGGCGAAAGCGGCCAGCCGGTAACATAGACGGCCGCACCTATCAGGAGCATCACAGCTCCTACTGCGAAAAGGGCAGGTATCAGTTGTTTCATTCTTCTACATCTTCTTGAAATACATAAATATCCTCATTGGGCTTCTTCATCAGATACTTTTCGCGAGCTATCTGCTCAATCGCACCGGAATCGACCGCAAGTTCATTCAGACGACGGGTATTCTCCTCATACTCTGTACGATACTTGTCTATTTCCCCACGCAAACGCGTCTCCTCACGATAATAAGCAAGACGGCGCACAATGCTGTTTTCATCTAAAAAGCCAACAAGCACGACAAATAGCACAAACGTTATCAGATATTTACGTCTGCGGACAAACAACCAAAGGGACGCAAGTTTATCCATGTAATTCAGTTATTGTTTCTTTGAGCACAAAGATAAGACGAATAACTGAAAAATTTCTTTTTTTTGCGTACATTTGCACAAAAGCAAAGATAAGATGTACCGTCTTTGCATTCTATATAAGTGATAAGAATACCCTGAATATGGAAAATTATATCGTATCGGCACGAAAATACCGCCCTTCAACCTTTGAGTCAGTAGTGGGACAACACGCCCTGACCACCACCTTGAAGAATGCTATCGCCACAAACAAACTGGCGCATGCCTATCTTTTCTGCGGTCCGCGCGGCGTTGGAAAAACCACCTGTGCACGCATCTTTGCAAAAACCATCAACTGCATGAGCCCTACGGCAGAAGGAGAAGCATGCAACCAATGTGAATCATGCACCGCCTTCAACGAACAACGCTCATACAATATTCATGAGCTGGATGCCGCATCCAATAACTCGGTGGACGACATCCGCCAATTGGTGGAGCAGGTACGTATTCCGCCCCAAATAGGCAAATATAAAGTATACATCATCGACGAGGTGCACATGCTATCAGCTTCTGCATTCAACGCCTTCCTGAAAACATTGGAAGAACCGCCACGCCATGCCATATTCATCCTTGCCACCACCGAGAAGCATAAAATATTGCCGACAATCCTGTCACGCTGCCAAATATACGACTTCAACCGCATTAGCGTGGAAGAAACAGTGGCACATCTGGCCTACGTGGCCTCCAAAGAAGGAATCACCGCCGAACCGGAAGCCTTGAACATCATTGCCCTGAAAGCAGACGGCGGTATGCGCGACGCTTTATCCATATTCGACCAGGTAGTGAGCTTTACCGGAGGGAATATCACTTACCAAAGCGTAATCGAAAACCTGAACGTTCTGGATTACGAGTACTACTTCAGGCTGACCGACCACTTTCTTGAGAACAAAGTCTGCGACGCTCTGTTACTGCTGAACGATGTATTGAACAAAGGATTTGACGGCAGCCATTTTATCACCGGCCTTTCTTCACACTTCCGCGACCTGCTGGTGAGCAAAGACCCCGCTACCCTGCCCCTACTTGAAGTAGGCGCAAGCATTCGTCAACGCTACCAGGAGCAAGCTCAGAAATGTCCATTGCCCTTTCTCTATCGCGCCATGAAACTGTGCAACGATTGCGACTTGAACTATCGCGCCAGTAAGAACAAACGGCTGCTGGTGGAGCTGACCTTAATACAAGTAGCCCAAATCACCGCCGAGGGGGACGACGCTGCCAGTGGGCATAGCCCTAAGCAAGCCATAAAACCCATATTTACACAGCCTGCCCCTGCACAGCAGTCACAGGCCGCCCCTGTTGCACCCCGGCCGCAAGCCAGCATCAAGTCACAGACCGCTCCGGCAACCACACCCGTTACGAATACCGCTGCCACAACAACAAACTCTGTTCCCCACACCACTCCCACCGCCATACTGCTGGCACAAGGAAAAGAGGAGAAGAAAGTTCCGGTTATGAAAATGTCGGGACTTGGCGTATCTATCAAACGCCCGAAAGCGGAGGAAGAAACAAAAAGTACCACCACTACTACCGCACAACAGGCGGCACAACCGGAAGAAGACTACATCTTCAATGAAAGAGATGTGAACTACTACTGGCAGGAATATGCCGGACGCATGCCAAAAGAACAAGTTGCCATAGCCAAACGCATGCAGAACATGCGCGTCACGCTGCTGAATGATACCACTTTTGAGGCTGTTGTAGATAACGAAATCGTCTCGAAAGAATTCACCGCAATGATCCCCCATCTGCAAGAATATCTACGCGCACGCCTGAAAAACCGCAAGGTAACCATGACAGTACGCATCAGTGCCCCCACAGAGAAGGTTCATGCATACGGCCGAGTTGAAAAATTCCAAATGATGGTACAAAAGAATGACGCTCTACTGCAACTGAAAAACGAATTCGGGTTGGAGCTTTACTAAACTTTCCCGAAATAAAAAAGATAAGATTTACCGTTTATCTACGAACATATTGAAAATAAAATCATTATATTTTATTTTTTATATCATGTTTAATGTTTATTTTTGCCAATAATAGACAAACAAAACAAACGGTGAACAAGAATGCTGCCATATTAATTGCGTTGTGGAGCGTATGTATATCATACGCCACTTCAATATTTGCGGCAACCAATCCGAACAGATTGGATACACTGAAGGTTTTTGTTCAGAAAAAGATTCTCTATAATGAGGAAATACCGGTGGACAGCGTCATCTGTTGGAGCGAAAGCATTTTACCTGACATCAGGAAAAACAAACAAGACAAAACAACTTATTTTCTACTACAACTCCAGCTTGCCAATGCTTACACATTGCGGGGAGACATCAGCCTTGCCATAGATCGTGCACGACTGATGTACGAAGAAGCCAAAGAAATGGAATATGATCTTGGAATGGTGGTCGCGAACCAAGCTATCGGAGATGCCTATACCATAGCCAACCAATGCGACAAAGCGCTGGAATCCTATCAGGACGCTTTGAAAGAGCTGCATCTTATATCTCCGCACCACCCTTACCACATACAACTACTGCTGAAGCAGTCCAACACCTTACAACGTAAAGGGCAACTGAAAGACGCCAAAAAAGTATTGGACGAAATCAAAAACACTCTTGGGAAAAAGCCGGATTACGCCACCGCCTTTTTCGCTACCATTGAAGAAGCTAACTACGCCATTTCGCATGGCCACCTTTCACGTTCCTATCTTAAAGAAGCGGCCGGACACCTGAAAAGCATGGACTCCATTTACCGGTTGCATCCTGAGAAATTCTACTATTTCCACTTGAAATACACCGCTGCTGCCTACTATCGGGCAATGGGCAACTGGGATGCATCTAATTGGGACAAAGCCATGCAGCTGTACGAAGAATTGAGACAGGAATATTCAGTCAATAAACGTTCCACATACTACCGATGGATAACTTTGGAAACTATATACCTATATAAGATACAAGGAAAATCAATGGAAGCTTGTCGGTTATATCAGGAGCTATACCCTACCGTCGACACGCTTACTACCGAAGGTTATACCCGACAAATCAACACCCTACGTGCCAAATATCAGGTGGACCAAATGGAGATTGCCAATAAGGAAGAACACAACAGGCTTATCACCAGCATGCTGGCAGGAAGTATCATGCTACTGCTCATGTTCACTATTATAGCTTTCAGACTCAAGAAACAGCAACAAAAGATAACCCTATCCACCCAAAACCTGGAACGTCTGCGCACCAACGCAGAAAATGCGACATCCGCCAAGAGCATATTCCTCTCGAATATGAGTCATGAAATACGCACCCCGTTAAATGCACTCTCCGGTTTCTCCTCGCTGCTGACAGAAGAAGGATTGGACAACGAAACACGCCGCCAATGCAATGATGTAATCCTGCAAAACTCCGAACTATTATTGAAGCTCATCAATGATGTGATAGATTTATCAAGCCTTGAATTCGGCAAGATACAGTTCAGTATCGCGAAGCATGATGTCGTCGGCATATGCAGGAATGTAACCGACACCGTCAGTAAAGTGAAACAGACCCAAGCCGAAATTCACTTCATTACAGAACAAGAAAGCATGGAAATAGAAACAGACGACTCACGCCTGCAACAAGTCCTGATAAATCTGTTGATTAATGCAACCAAATTTACACCGCAAGGCAGTATCATTCTGGAGGTAAAGAAAGGATCGAAAGAAGAATTACTTTTTTCCGTAACAGACACCGGATGCGGTATTCCCAAAGAGAAACAGGCCACTATCTTTCAGCGTTTCGAAAAGCTAAACGAAAATGCACAAGGAAGCGGACTGGGGCTTTCCATCTGCCAACTTATCATTGAACATATCGGGGGTAAAATATGGATCGATCCCAACTACACAAACGGATCAAGATTCTGTTTCACCCACCCTATCCGACAGCCACATACCGCCAAAGGCAGAAAGGGAAACAAGATATGAAACAATTGCTTATTATATTAACCCTCCTCGTCCTGCCTCTATCCGTACAATCCATCAACACAGATAGGAAGAGCCCGCCTTCCTTGTCGCATAAGCAACTGGTGGAAATAGAGCATGACATAATCTACGGTATCCGACAAGCCGATTCATTGGTAAACGCGGGAAAGCCGGATGAAGCACTCTCATTCTATAAAAAGAGTCTCAAGGCCAAAGACTCTCTATACAACCTGCTCACCACTTCACAAATGGAGGAAATACTCGCTTCGTATAATATAGATAAACTCATACTGCAAAAAGAGCAGAGACGCAGCATGTTCCATTATATCTGCCTAACGGTCTCCATCATCATCATTATAGCACTGCTGCTTTTCAATATCCACATATACCGGAGCCGGAAGCATCTGCAAAAAGATGAAAAAGAAATGAAAAGGTTAACTGCCATCGCTGAAGAAGCAAATGAAATAAAAAGCCGTTTTCTGGCAAATATGAGTTATAACATACGTATTCCTCTCAATAATGTAGTGGGGTTCTCGCAACTCATAACCGACGACACAGGGCTGAGCGAAGAGGAAAAAAGAGAATATTCCGGCATCATCCAAAATAACGCGGCAGAATTAATTCAACTCGTAAATAATGTGCTCGACCTCTCACGCTTGGAAGCCAACATGATGAAATTCCAATTGCAGGACTGCAATGTACAAGAGTGGTGTAGCGAACTGGCATGCCTAATACAGATGCGTAGCGAAGGAAGCATACACTTGGAATTAGAGGCAGATGCAGGAGATGCAACTATCCATACAGACATCAACCGTTTCACACAAATGGTCTCTAACATGCTTCTCTACCCCATTGAATGTAAAAAGAGAAGAGACGTAAAGATGAAGCTGGCTTACAATACGGAAGCTCAGAACATAAGTTGCCAGATAGCGAACAGCCCACTTGCCGATCCTACATTTTCTTCACAAAAGCAATTTATATTGCAAAAAACCTGCCACCTGTTCTTTGAACATTTCAACGGCACTTTCCGCATAGAGGAACCGAATGAAAGGGGCTCCGTAATATATTTTACTTATCCCACAAAGTAGATTAACAAAAACGTCCTATACATCCTTAGTCATAAACAAGAAGCAATTCTAATTACAAAATCCACGCATCAGCTGCTTACCGACTGATTTTATGCCTATTACGTTTGTTGTTATTTAGACTGCATACAAATTAAATGTTTTTAATCAAGATTGATAGCAAGTGTTGAAGAAAACAGCTATTTTTGCCGAACCAATTAGTACTAATAATTAAAAAATTAAAGAAAATGGCTTACGTAATTAGTGACGATTGTATTGCTTGCGGAACTTGTATC
>ERZ838483.2125-NODE-2125-length-12943-cov-3.358085_pt1 | contig 12943 bp, 9 predicted proteins | sample MGYA00519939_ERZ838483 | MGnify/ENA primary metagenome ERZ838483 (study PRJEB31850, sample SAMEA3708836) | human gut metagenome | biome: human gut; feature: human-associated habitat; material: faeces | place: China | collected 2014 ... | reverse complement strand
TTCTTTAGAGGATCTTTATAAGAAATACTGGTCTGCAACTAAACCTCACGACATTATTTTTTACGGCTATCTTTATCAAGAGAAGAAGTGTTTCGGCGTTGACTACAACGATCTTCTTGTGTTTGTGCTCCATATATTTGCGCAAAATCCAGAAATTCGTCTGAAATGGCAACAGCGTTTGGAATACATCATGATTGATGAGTTTCAGGACATTGATGCTATTCAATATCAGTTGATGGAGGTTTTGGCGGCTTATCACAAAAATCTTTTTGTAGTGGGCGATCCTGATCAGACAATTTATACGTGGCGTGGTGCTAATGTGCGCTTTTTGCTCGATTTCGACGAACGTTTTCAAGGTGCCCATACCATAATGATGCTTGAAAACTATCGTTCGGTTCCTCAGGTGCTAGAGGTAGCTAATTCTCTCATCGCCAAGAACAAAGAACGTATTCCAAAAGATTTAGTTGCTGTTCGTTTAGATCATGGACCAACCGTTTGGCGTCATGCCAAGTCTTCTACTGAAGAGGCGCGTTGGATTGCCCAGGGAGTGGAATCTCTTCATAAGGCAGGAGTTCCTTATCGCGGTATTGCTGTTTTGTATCGAGCTCATTATGCTTCACGATCTATTGAAGAAGCTTTTTTAAAAGCCCGTATCCCTCATACGATTTATAGCGGAGTTCCCTTTTTTGGCAGAAAAGAGATTAAAGATGCCCTTTCGTATTTGCGCATAGTTGCATACCAAGACGATCTTTCTTTTACGCGAATCATCAACACTCCAAAGCGTAACTTAGGTAAGCGACGAATGGCTTTTTTGCGAGAAGAAGCCGAAAATCGCGGTTGTTCATTATATGAGGCACTTCAATTTACGATCGATAATGAAATCTTCAAAGGAACTAAAGCTAAAGACTTTTTAACGCTTGTTGAGCATTTTCGTTACGAATACGAAGGTCGTCCTGTATCTGAAGTGCTTTCAGCAATTCTTAACGAAAGCGGTTACGAGAAAGCATTGCGAACCGAAGGCAGCCAAGAGAGATTGGATAACTTAGCAGAACTTAAACAGTCTATCTATGAATTTGAAACTACCTGCGGTGAAGAAGTAACGTTAGAGCATTATTTATCTCAGGTGGCGTTACTTTCGAATTTAGATGCTTTTGATGATGCTCAAGATAAAGTCCGTTTAATGACTATTCATTCTGCTAAAGGCTTGGAATTTCCGCATGTGTTTCTTTGTTCTTTTTCGGAAGGCATTTTACCTTCACGCAAAACTATGACGTTTGAAGCTATGGAAGAAGAACGCAGATTGGCATTCGTCGCCTTTACTCGAGCGCGTGATGGACTGTATTTAACGGAAGCAGAAGGCACGGGGCATGAAAATATGCCTCGATATCCCTCTCGTTTCCTTCTTGATATTGATCCAGCCACTTTAGAATTTTCGAATCCACCTACTGAAGTGCAAATGCAACAAGCGCGAAGTGCTTACGGGTTTACGGATAAATGGATTTCGGAGATGTCTTCGGTTCCTGAATTCGCGCCAGGTGATAGAGTTCTGCACTCAGTGTTTGGGGAAGGTGCAATTCAGGAAATCGATTCTGAAAAGCGTGCCTACGTGATTCAATTTGATGCGCTCCCTACACCACGTGCCTTAAGCTTTCGCGTCAAACTAGAACATCTTTAAGTCATTTTCTTTGATACAATGGCGCCTGGAAAACTGCTTTAATCTATGTTTTCCCAAGTAATCGCCTGTATTTCTTTGAAGAAAGGAACCCGCACATGCTCGTGCTTGATGATACTTATATCTCGCCGGAAGTTTTTGAATTCGCAGAAGCTACCCAAGAGCCAATTTTTGATAATGAGCCTGCTCGTCGCTACGTGGCGGAAGGCAAAAAACTCAACATTGTTGACAACTCAAAGGCTGCTGAAGGGCGTATTATTGCTTTTTCCGAAGCGTATCTTGATGAGGTTAAGCGCTATTGTGACAAACAAACTGCTCGTGCTATTTCGCTCTGCAAAGATAAAGCGGAATGCCGTCGTGTGTTGGCACCCTTATTCCCCGATTATGTTTTCGAAGAGTTCGACCTCGATCAGTTAGCCGAGGTGGATCCTTCTTCCTTCACGCTACCTGTGGTTTTAAAGCCTTCTACAGGATTTTTCAGCTTGGGTATTTATCCTATCTTCTCAGTTGAAGACTGGAATGCCGCTTGCGCTGATATTCGTAGTCATTCCAGCAGCTGGAGCAATCAATATGGCACTACGGTGGTTAACAACTCAAAGTTTTTGGTTGAGAGTTATTTGAATGGCGAGGAATACGCTATTGATGCGTATTTCAATGAACAGGGCGAAACCGTTATTTTGGATATCTTGAAGCATGATTTTGCAGGTACTGAAGATGTATCAGATCGCCTGTATTACACTTCAAAGGCTGTTGTTGAGGAAACAATGCAGGCTATGAAAGATTTTCTGATCCAAAGCAATAAGCTCCTCGGGTTTAAAAATTTTCCTGTTCATGTGGAAGTTCGCGTAGGGGAAGATGGAGTGGTCTATCCCATCGAGTTTAATCCCTTGCGTTTTGCGGGTTTGTGTACGACTGATTTGTCTTTCTTTGCGTATGGATTCAAGACGTACGAAAGCTATCTGAATAATATCCAACCCAACTGGGATGAGGTGCTCGCTGGTAAGGAAGGTAAACGCTATAGTATGGTAATGCTTTCTACTGATGGCACCTCTTTGCCGGATCATTATTCTTTTGATTATGATGCTGTTCAGCAAAAATTCTCGAAGGTTTTAACCTGTCGAAAGCTAAATGCAAAACAGTACAACACTTTTGGTGTGTTGTTCACCGAAGCTTCTGATGAGGCTTGGCAAAAAGAATCAGATTATATTTTACGTTCGAAATTAGAGGAATTTCTGTCCTAACTATGGGGTTGTATTTTTGCCCTAACGGTGTTGCGTAGGTGCTAGTCGGTAGGGCAGAACATTTACGTTTCTAGTTTTAGTGTTTTTGATTTTAGTAAGGCGAGATCTTTCTTGATCTCGCCTTACTAGTTTTCAGCGTAGTGTTTTGAGTTGTAGGTAAAATTCGGATTTCTAGCAAGTTGGTGCAGAAAATGACGCCTATAACCCAAAGATTTCTGTTTCCATGCTTTATTGGAAGGCCATATTCTGTTGCTTTAGTTTACTGGTGAGCGCTGATATAACTCTGGTCGATCGTTATTTTGCAGATAGCTTCTGGATGTATTTCGGTTACCAAATCAGAAATGCGATGCTTTAACTCATCGTCGTCAAGTTCAAAATCGGCAGGTTTTACGCAGTCAAATATGACATTGGTGTGGGTGGGGCCAGGTACCGTACGTAGGTCATGAATAGAAAGCTGTGGGTTAATAGACTTAACCAGTTCGTTTATTTGGTTGCGTAAGTCTTTTACTTCGGGATCATCTGTAACAATGGGGTCGTAATGAAGGGTAACAATCAAACCCTCATCGTTTTTGAAGTCCTGTTCAATATTATCTATAAGATCGTGGCTTTCCATGGGATCTGCTTCGGCAGCCATTTCTACATGGGCGCTTGCAAATTGTCTGCCAGGGCCATAGTCGTGCACCATTAGATCATGAGTTCCTAACACACCAGGATAACTCATTATTTTCTTTTGAATATGAGCTACTACCTCAGGTTCGGCTGCCTTGCCAAGCAGAGGACTCACCGTTTCGCGCATAAGCTGAATTCCGCTATATACAATAAAAATGCCGACCGCAATACCAACCCAGCCGTCTAAGTCGATGCCTGTCTGACTAGAGATTATGGCGCAAACAAGCACTACGGCGGTGGCAATAACGTCATTGCGGGAATCTACGGCCGTAGCTTCAAGGGTGGTAGATGAAATACGCTTTCCTATGGTGCGATTAAATACCGCCATCCAAAGCTTCACCAAAATGGACAAAATAAGAATCACTGCAACGACAATATTGAATTCGGTGGGAGTGGGGTTGAGTACCTTATCAAGTGATGACTGAATAAGTTCGACACCAATAACTACAATTATTACGGCAACTGCAAGTCCCGATAGGTATTCATAGCGACCATGTCCATAGGGATGTTCGGGGTCTGCTGGTTTGCTGGCTAACTTGAATCCCAACAAGCTGATTACATTGCTTGCTGCGTCAGATAAGTTGTTTAATGCATCAGCAATGATGGAAACCGAACCAGCCAAAAATCCAATTAAACCTTTTGCCGCGCAAAGTAATATATTGCAGATAATGCCAACAATGCCTGCGAACTGTCCGTACGCTGTTCGTACCTTAGAATCATCTTTATATTCGTAGCCTTTTACAAAATGTCTTATAAGCCATTCGGTCATGGTTTCTAATTGCCTTTCTTATGGGGGAGAAAGCGAAAAAGGAGCTATTTACTAAGTATATGGCTGCCTAGGTACATAGCTGCCGAAAGTGCGCATCTCGTAAAAGCGCAAATTCGTCTTTTCACAGTAACTATTCAGTGTAGTTATTTCGTTGGGCGTTTTCCACTGTTGCATTCGGTTGACTTTGCAATAACCCTCATGATGATACTATCGCTTGTAATGTGGTTTGCGATGATTCGAAAGCGAATTCTTATTAAGGGAATGGTTACTGAAACGCCAAAGAAGGATGCATAACAAATGTAGGCACCCCATCTTGCAAAGGTGGGGTGCCTTACGATCTAGTCAAAACGTTTGCTTAGAGCAATTTGTTTAAAGCTTTTAAAGAGTAATAACTTCCTTTTGACCATGAACAGTAAAAAGAGCTTCATCAAAGCAGATTTGATACACAACAGGTTCTTGTGAAAGCATTCCGAGTAGATGCTCAAAACCGGCGCGTTTGGCAATAAGGGCATCCTTGATTTCATCAAGAGTGATTTCAGTCTCTTTTACTTGGGCTTTCTGAACGCGGATAATTGCGCCCGTTTGGCTTGGTGCTGTAGTAAAAGCAACCTTTGTATTCTGATCAAATTCAGAAACTTTAGGTGTTTTGCGGGAAGTAGGGAATAAGAGCATTCCTTTTTCTTTGTCGTAATAAGTATCAACAAGGCGAACATTGGGCTGGTTATCTACCGAGGACGCCAATGCGATAAACGGAGCGTTTGCTAATGTTTCTTCAAATGCTTCTTTGCTCATAAGAAACTCCTTTTCTTTCTCAGTGAAGATGGGTATGTTTTGGAACATTTTAATAAAGAAGGGCTGTTTTAGATCGACTCGACCAAGGTTGATCAATTATCCAGGAGCTCTTCCTATTGTTTGAGTGTACGGTATAATTAGTTGATAGGTCAACTAATTATGGAAGAAGAATCATGAATTATTCACCCTACAATTTCGGCAGATTAATTTCACTTATCGACAGAAAGATGAAATCCTTTCACAGTGTTGCTCTTGAACGTTTTGGATTGTCGGTATCTGAAATGCCGTTCTTTTTAACTTTGACGCGCAAAGACGGCGTTTCACAAGATGAATTAACTCAATGGGTTGGAGTGGATAAAGCATTAACTGCACGAGCTGTTCGTTCGCTGGAGAATAAGGGTTTTGTAGTGCGAAAGCGGAGCGAGGAAGACAGAAGAAAGCAATGCGTTTATTTAACCGAAAACGCTTGGAATATCGCCGAAGAGGTAATGGATGCATCGGTCTCTCCTAATAAAGTGCTTTCTGAGGGGATAAGTGAGGCAGCCATGAAAACAACCTACGAGGTGCTTATCAAAATGGCCGATAACCTCGGTGCACCTGCCGGAAGCGCCTTTGTAGTGTTTGATGAGCAGTGGGCAGAAGGTAAGCGGGTCGTTGATAAAAATATGGAGGCATGAAATGCGCTACAACATTCAAAATCTATTACATATGGAGTTGGAACCAGTAGGAATCTTTTATTGCGATAAGGCACCCGAGCACGCTTTGTCCTTGAGAAGCGATCGACGTAGCTGTGTTGCCGATATGCTTATGGGTGCCGCTCGTGGCAAAACTATCGTTATGACCGAAGAGACTTGCAGTTGTGCGGGCGGTGCTGTTGGGCTAGGTTTCGGGGACGCGTTCACGCAGCGAAATCATCCTACCCGTTATCTACTTTCAACGGGGATGGCGGAGGTGCCTGAAGGTGAAGAAGTGAAGTTGCCGCCTCATATGCAAGAGGGCGAACGGTTCTTCGCAGATCCTTGTGTTACCGATGTATGGAAAAGCGATTTGCCTTTTGGTGATCGTCAAGGAAAACAGGTGGTTTTTGCTCCTGCTAAAGATTGGCCGGAAACAGTTGCATCCAGTAATGAGCATCATGAGGATGGTGGGTGCGAGAAAAATGGTGGTGGGGAGTATATGAAAAATCCCCCTGAACTTGTGTGCCTGTTTGTAAACCCTGACCAGCTTTCGGCACTGGTGTGCATGGCTGGTTTTCGATCTGGTGATAGGCTTGAAACCATTGCGCCTTTTGGGGCGGCATGCCATTCTCTTATGTATGCACTTGATCAGGCTAAAAAAGATAATCCCAAAATGGTTTTAGGCTATTTTGATGTATCACAACGAGCGAAAATCCCTGCAAACTTACTTACGGTCACCTTTCCCTATTCACTCTTTGTGCGCTTTGAAGAAGACGCTGATAAGGGGTGTTTAAGTTCGCATGCGTGGATAGACCTGTTGGAGAAGAGGGCAAAGCAGGCGCAGTAACGAGCGTTTTAAAAAACCCCTCAAAATTTGTGGTGAGATGATTAGGAAATTCCTCGTAACTCGGTGCAAGGCAAGACTGCCTGAATGTGAGGAAGAATAGTGTGGAGCTTTTCACTGGGCAAAGCGGAGAAGTGATGCTTGCCTGCCAACACCGTATCCGAATCGACAAATTGCTGTAAAAACCACTGGATAGTCTCCGGTTTCTTTTGCGCTGCTTTTGTTTGTTGTGCGAGCCAAGTTGCGAGAGCTATGAGCGTTTCTTGATCATGAAGTTCGGCGACTACGGTGGTACGAAATTCAAACGGGATTGTTCCTTGTAAAAGCAGGTGAATACTTTGGGTGATAGCTTCAAGGATTTGAAAAGTTTTTGATTCGGCTAAACCGACCGTTGAAGCATATTTAGTGGGTGTGTTTTTAATATCCATTGCCACATAGTCAAGACATCCCAGACTCAGAAGCCGCTCTAATATTTCTGGGCGGGATCCATTAGTGTCAAGTTTTACCAAAAAGCCTTGTTCTTTGCTGGCAAAACTGTGCCAAATCAGGCTGAAGAGTAGGCTCGCCACCGGTAATGCAAACGCCATCGAGCAATCCTTTTCGTTTGTTCAAAAACGAAAAGAAGTCCTCCTCTGATAACAAGGGAAGATCTTTTTGAGTTGCGGGCAATACAAGATCTATATTTTGGCAAAAGGGGCAACGAAAATTGCATCCCGGAGTAAAAACTGTCGCAGCAGTTTTACCGGGGTAATCCAATAAAGTTAGTTTTTGTAGTCCAGCGATTTTCATGGCGCGGATATTAACACAGTTTTCTTGTAAATAGTTCGTAGATAAGAGAACAAAGGTGAAGCCCCTTATCCTTTCGGTGGAATGTTTCCCTCATGCATTGTTAACATCTTTTCAACATTTATTACACAAGATATTGTGGTTCAATTTTTACCTTATACCTATATATTGCAATTTGTGTATTGCTGTGCTGGTGAGGCGAGAGTAAAGTTTATGAGCACATGGAGGAGGATTCTCCCGAGAAGAAGTGTTAGCAAAAGCAATTCTGTTAATTGGTTGTCTTATTGCGCGAGCAATTTGAATCGACCGAAATTCCAGTTTAGGAGAGTAGTATGTATCAGGTTCAAAAACGCGATGGAAAAATCGCTGAATTCGACGTAACGAAAATCATAGCTGCAATTTCAAAAGCATTTGATGCTCTTGAAAAACAATATCATCCTTCAACTATTGATTTGTTGGGTTTGAATGTAACCGCGCATTTTGAGCCAAAGGTTAAAGACGGCATTATATCGGTAGAAGATATTCAGGATAGTGTAGAAGAAGTTTTATCTACCGCTGGGTATGCTGATGTCGCAAAAGCTTACATTCTTTATCGTAAACAACGTGAAAATGTCCGTAATGCTAAGGCTACGCTTTTAGACTACAAAGCGCTTGTTGATAGCTATCTCAAAGTAGAAGACTGGCGTGTCAAAGAAAACTCAACGGTTACTTACTCGGTTGGAGGTCTTATCCTTTCGAATTCGGGTGCGATTACTGCTAACTACTGGCTCTCTGAAGTGTACGATCGCGAAATTGCTGATGCTCATCGAAATGCTGAAATTCATATCCATGATCTTTCAATGCTTACAGGGTATTGTGCTGGCTGGTCACTAAAACAGCTTATTCAAGAAGGATTAGGCGGCATTCCTGGAAAGGTAACCTCAAAACCTGCGAGCCATCTATCCAGTCTTTGTAATCAGATGGTGAATTTCTTGGGCATTATGCAAAACGAATGGGCTGGTGCGCAGGCATTTTCAAGTTTCGATACTTATTTGGCTCCCTTTGTTCGAACCGACAATCTAACGTATAAGGAAGTTAAGCAGTGCATTGAATCGTTCGTCTTTGGTGTTAATACTCCGAGTCGCTGGGGAACTCAGGCACCTTTCTCTAACATCACTCTAGACTGGGTATGCCCACCTGACTTGAAAGATCAACCAGCAATCGTAGGTGGTAAGGAACAGGACTTCACGTATGGCGATTGCCAGCATGAAATGGATTTGGTTAATAAGGCGTTCATTGAAATCATGATTGAAGGCGACGCAAACGGTCGTGGTTTTCAGTATCCTATTCCTACCTATTCAATTACCAGCGATTTTGATTGGTCCGAAACGGAGAACAACAAGCTTCTGTTTGAGATGACTTCAAAGTATGGTACGCCTTATTTCAGCAACTATATCAATTCAGATATGGAACCATCCGATGTTCGTTCTATGTGTTGCCGCTTACGTTTGGACTTAAGAGAGCTTCGTAAAAAATCTGGTGGTTTTTTCGGAAGTGGAGAATCTACGGGATCTGTTGGGGTAGTTACCATTAACATGCCTCGAATTGCGTATCAGGCAGAAAATGAAGCAGATTTTTATGCGCGTCTCGATCATTTAATGGATTTAGCAGCGCGCTCCCTCAAAACGAAACGTACGGTTATTACTAAGTTTTTAGAGGCGGGTCTGTATCCTTACACCAAGCGTTATCTTGGAACATTCGATAATCACTTCAGTACCATTGGCTTAGTGGGTATGAATGAAGCTTGCTTAAATGCAAAGTGGCTAGGCAAAGATTTAACGCAGGTTGAAGCTCAAGAATTCACAAAAGATGTCTTGAATCACATGCGTGAGCGATTGAGCGACTATCAAGAGCAGTATGGCGATTTGTATAACCTGGAGGCAACGCCTGCAGAATCTACCACCTATCGTTTTGCTAAGCACGACAAGGAAACATTCCCGAACATCATCACTGCAAACGAAAACGGTACGCCTTACTATACGAATAGTTCTCATTTGCCTGTTGGTTATACAGAGGACATCTTTAGTGCGCTTGACGTACAAGATGAACTTCAAACGCTTTACACTTCCGGTACGGTATTTCATGCATTCTTGGGTGAAAAACTACCTGATTGGAAGGCGGCAGCAACGTTAGTGAAAAAAATTGCAGAAAACTACAAGCTTCCGTATTACACAATTTCGCCTACGTATTCGGTTTGCAAGAATCATGGCTATATTGCAGGTGAAGTGTATGAATGCCCTTGCTGTCACGAGAAAACTGAAGTGTATAGCCGTATTACAGGATATTATCGTCCTGTCCAGAATTGGAATGATGGCAAGGCGCAAGAATTCGAAGATCGTAAAGTGTATGAGATAGATGCTTCTCGATTTGCTAAAAGTAGTGCAGCGTTTGCTTCGGTAGTTGAACAGACTAGCCGTGCGGCTTCAGCGGCACCTCTTGATCGAGGTGCGACCACGGTTGCTTCTTCTGGGGAGTCTACAGATGCGTCAATTGCGGAGATGCCGACAAAAGTGTCCGCTTCGGCACCCTCTGCTCCCAAAGTTGAAATTCCTTTAATGGAAGCTTCTTTGAAGTCAGGATTGTATCTAGTGGCAACCCATACGTGTCCTAACTGCCACTACGCAGCGGCCCAGATGGATAAAGCAGGCATTGTATATCAGGTATTGTATGCAGAAGAAAATCAAGATTTAATTGCGCGTTACAACTTAATGCAAGCGCCAAGTATGTTAAAAGTAGAATCTGATGGTTCGATCGAAGTGCTGGCGGGAGCTCCTGCTGTGTTTAAAGAAGTTAGCCTTTTGATCGATGCAACGCGCTAATACAAAGCACGGTCATTCAGCGTTAAAAAGCAACCACTTGCCTGGCACCATTAAGGTGCCAGGTTTATTTTTGGGGATTAGTTATAAAGAAGAGCAAATAATTTCAAAGTACTCAGGTCAATTAATTCAAACCTACCCTAAAATAGAATGAGTTTTCGAATTAAATTTACCAGTAACTCTTTGTAGCCAATAGCTAAAATAAATCATTTAGGGGATCACAATGATTACGTATGATCTTGAACAGCGAGGAAAGCATCCGAAATATGATTATCTATACCGCTGTATTCGAGAGGATATACGAAAAGGTTTATTGTCCTCAGGCACAAAACTTCCTTCTAAGCGCCAATTAGCAGAACACCTTTCTGTAAGCGTTAGTACAGTAGAGCAAGCCTATGACATGTTGGTGAGCGAAGGATACGTGCGTTCGCAGAAGGGGAGTGGGTTTTACGTTGCTCAAACAGCTAAAGGAGTTATAGCAATTAACCCTTTTGCTATTGCAACTGACGAAGAAGATGATTGGCAAAATCTCCGTATAGATTTTAAGGCAAATAAGTGTAGTTTGAATCTTTTTCCTAAAGATACTTGGTTGCGTGTTATGCGTCGTAGTTTGTCTGAGGGCAATCTTGCTCTTTTTGATACTGTTCCCTTTAACGGACTAGCAAGACTCCGTGAGGTAATTTCTCGGTATCTTTATGAATTCAAAGGAATTCATGCAAGTCCTGATTGCATTATTGTTGGGGCAGGTACGGAATATCTTTATAGCCGTTTATTACAATTATTTGGAAATCGGACAGTAGTAGCTATTGGAGATCCTGGTTATAAAAAGTTCGCAGATATTTCGAAAAGCATGGGGATCCTATGGGAATATCTTCCGGTTGACGATGAGGGTATTTTGGTTAATACACTTGCAGAAAGTCCTGCTGAAGTGGTGCATGTATCACCCGCAAATCATTTTCCTTTAGGCATAGAGATGTCTTCTGATAGAAGGAGAGCTTTGCTTGATTGGGTAAATAAAGACCCGCATCGCTACATTATCGAGGATGATTATGATTCGGAGCTCCGATTTGGTGGGCGTGCGCAGCCGTCGTTATTTACGCAGGATTTTAATCAAAAGGTTATCTACCTTAATACCTTCTCTAAAACGCTCGTTCCTTCATTACGTATTTCCTATATGGTTCTCCCAAAAGCGCTAATGGAACTTTATACAAGGCAATTGAGCTTCTACTCTTGTACAGTTTCGAGCTTCGAGCAAGATGCGTTAGCGCGGTTTATTGAGAATGGATATTTTGAACGTCACGTTAATCGTTTGCGAAGGTATTACGACAAGCAGCGACATTCAATAGTCCAGGCGCTTGAAAAATCGTCATTAATGAACATTGCGAGTATCAGTAACCCCCTAGTTGGTACACACTTAATTCTTTCCGTTGATTCTCAGTTAAGCGATGAAGAAATATCGCACAAGGCACAAGATTTAGAAATGCACCTTGCTATGCTTTCTGATTATTGTATTAATCCAACAGTACGTTCGTTTCATTATGTGGTAATCAATTTTGCAAGTATAGAACCGCAGCAAATCTCAGTTGCGGTTGAGCTACTTGAAAAAGTTTTTGCACACGATATTGCCTCAGCAAAAGCTTCGAATTAGTTTCAACTGACCTGTAATTTTTGTTTTAGTGTGATCCTACCGTAAATGATTGCCGCCCGATAGGCTTGAGACATGCTTTAAGGAACAGCAAACCTCTTCTTTGAGCAAATCAAATGCTTGACAAGTAAAAGGGTTTAAATAAGAAGAAAGTGAGGCCTGTTATGGGTAAAGTAGCAATCATTACTGGTGGTTCTCGTGGTCTTGGTGCGGCAATGTCGCGCAAGCTCGGTGAATTGGGTTACGATATCGCACTTAATTATCGTAGCGATTCCTCTCGAAAGTTCTGTGATGAAATTGCTGAAGAGTTGAAGACTAGCTACGGAACAGAAACTCTTATTGTCAAGGCGGATGTTGGATCTTTTGGAGGTTGCAAGGCTTTAGTGGATGCTACTGTAGAGCATTTTGGTGACAAGATTGATGCTTTGGTGAACAATGCAGGCGTAACTAATAACTGTAATTGGATCGATATTGAACCAGAAGCTTATGAAAATGTAATTAACATTAACTTGCTTTCTGGTATGCATATGACTCATTTGGTTCTCCCGTACATGATCAATCATTCTGATACTAAAGAAAACCAGTGCAATATTGTTTCTACGAGTTCTGTTGGGGGTTTAACAGGCGTTATTAATCAGGCAGATTACTGTGCTTCCAAGGCTGGCGTTATTGGTTATACTCGAGCTCTTGCGCTTGAGTATGCTGCGCAAGGTGTGCGAGTAAATGCTATTGCTCCTGGTATGATTATGACCGATATGCTCCGTGGTGTTAACCAAGATGAACTGAATGCTCTTGCAGCAACTATTCCTCAAGGCTACATTGGTGATCCTTCCGATATTGCGGGAGCTTTGGGTTATATCCTTACTGCTCCTTATCTGACTGGTCAGGTAATTTCACCAAATGGTGGTTTTGTTCTTGCATAATAATTACTTGTTCTCATAAATATTTCTGAACCTTTCAGCCGTGTCTCTTTAAGATGCGGCTGTTTGATTT
>ERZ838483.2122-NODE-2122-length-12965-cov-3.145391_pt1 | contig 12965 bp, 15 predicted proteins | sample MGYA00519939_ERZ838483 | MGnify/ENA primary metagenome ERZ838483 (study PRJEB31850, sample SAMEA3708836) | human gut metagenome | biome: human gut; feature: human-associated habitat; material: faeces | place: China | collected 2014 ... | reverse complement strand
CGATATGAGCATCGTTGGCCCTCGCCCGGCACTTCCCCGCGAGGTGGAACAGTACGGCGACTACGAAAAGCAGCGTTTGTATGTGACTCCCGGCCTGAGTTGCTATTGGCAGATTGCCCCGCACCGCAATGACCTCACTTTTGAGGAGTGGATGGATCTGGACGTGAAGTATGTCAAGGAGCGCAGCTTCTGGGTGGATTGGAAGATTATTTTTAAGACCTTCAAGGTGTGTCTGCTGGGGCGTGGGGAGTAAAAACCTCCGTAATGTACAAAGCCGCGAGACGGTGGGTGCAGAATACTAGTAGATTAAGCGCTAGTCGAAAATATACATGAACAACAATTTGTAAGAGGAATATAGCAGAATGTCAAATAAGAAGAATCTCCTGATCTATGCTCATTACTATATTCCAGATACTGCGTCAACGGGGCAGATCCTCCGTGAACTGGCGGAGGGTATGCTGGATAAGTTCAATATCACGGTCATCTGTGTGGTGCCAAGTTACTTGGGAACTATTGAAGATAAGTACAAAACGCAGAAGTATTACGAAGAAGAAATCAACGGCGTGAAAGTGCTGAGAATCCGGGTTCCGGAGTTCAGCAAGACCAATAAGAAGAGCCGTGTGAAGAACATTGTCTCCTATTTCTTTGGAGCAATGGGTGCGACCTTCAAGGTTGGAAAGATGGATTATGTGTTTTCCATTTCCCAGCCTCCGATCCTTGGCGGGGAGTGTGAAATAATACGCGGCTGTCATAATAGGGACAAGGGTACGGCAGAGAATGAAAGGCTCCGCACCCCGAAGTTCATATTTTCTTACCCGAAGAATGAACGACTGATCTTTCTGAGTGGCAGAAATGCCGCACAGGAAGAAATCTCGACCATGAGGGTGGGGTGACAGCCAGCGGACAGGCAAGCGAGCCTATCCGCTATTTGTGTTGGTTGAAGTGACGCCAAAATCAAATGTATGAGAAGTGGACGTTGTTACACGTAAAGGCGAGGACTGTTTCCCGAAATATACTAAGCAGTTCTTAATCCATTATTACGATACGAATGAAATTTTTTAGAGGAGAGAGTCAGATGAAGAAAAAAGATGAAATAAAGGTGTGCTTGGTGGGTTCATCTGGCGGTCATTTGACCCACCTTTATATGTTAAAGCCTTTTTGGAAGGACAAAAATCGCTTTTGGGTGACCTTCAATAAGGAAGACGCGAAAAGCCTTTTGGAAGGGGAAAAGGTTTATCCATGTTATTTCCCGACAAACCGCAGCATCAAAGCACTCATTAAGAATACAAAAATTGCATGGAATGTGCTTCACAAGGAAAAGCCGGATCTGATTATTTCCTGCGGTGCAGCAGTTGCAGTTCCGTTTTTCTATATCGGAAAGATGATGGGTGCAAAGCTGGTCTATATCGAGGTCTTTGATCGAATTGACAAGCCGACGATGACAGGAAAAATGGTTTACCCCATTGTGGACAAGTTTGTTGTGCAGTGGGAAGAACAGAAACAGGTTTATCCGAAAGCGGTTAATCTCGGCAGCATATTCTAAGTAGGGGACGAGAAAATGATTTTTGTGACGGTAGGAACACATGAGCAGCCGTTTAATCGGCTGATTCAAAAGATAGATGAATTAAAGAAAGATGGCACGATTCAGGATGATGTGATTATCCAGACGGGCTTCAGTACATATGAACCGAAGTATTGCCAGTGGAGCAAGTTAATTCCATATCAGCAGATGGTAAAAAATGTGGCCGATGCCCGTATTGTGATTACTCACGGTGGTCCGGCAAGTTTTATCATGCCGTTGCAGATAGGTAAAACTCCTATTGTTGTGCCGCGCCAGCACCAGTTCAATGAACATGTAAATGACCATCAGGTTGAGTTTGCAAGGAATGTGGCGCAGAGAATGGGGACGATTATTCCAGTGGAAGATATCAATACGCTGGGAGATATCATAACGAACTACGACCAGATTGTCGCGGGCATGGGGCATGGTATGAGTAGCAACAATGCAAAGTTTAATGAAGAACTTGAGAAACTGGTAAAAGAATTGTATTGAGGATGAATGGATGAAAAAAGTTGGAATCATGTCGATGCAGCGCATTGCAAACTACGGTTCGTTTTTGCAGGCATACGCATTAAAGCAGCTGATTGAAGAACTTGGCTGCAAAGTAGAGTTTGTGGACTACCATGTAGGTACACCCGTAATTGCAGAAAACGCGGATAGCAAAAACAAGTTGGTTCGGAAAATAGAAAAAGGATTGGAAACTTTTCGGTATCAGGCACCGCTTGCACATAAGCTGGCGTTTATCCGGTATAAGCAGTCTTTTGCTAAAAAGTATATGCCGCTTTTAGGAATTACGGATGAGATGAATTATAACCCGACATTGGATTGCCTTGTGATTGGTAGCGATGAGGTTTTCAACTGCATTCAGAAAAATTCCAACGTGGGCTATTCGCCAGAATTATTTGGAAAGGATAACCGTGCGAAGAAACTTCTTACTTATGCAGCATCTTTCGGAAATACGACACTGGAAAAACTGAAAAAATATAAAAAGGCCGATGAAGTTGGATTTTTTCTGAAGAAATTCGACGCGATTTCTGTACGAGATGCGAATTCTGGAGTCATTGTGGAACAGCTTACAGGGAAGAAACCTGTGTATAACTTAGACCCGGTTCTGACCTACGACTATATGAACTGCTGCGATAAAATTCCGCAGCTTCGAGCTGATGAGAAGTATCTGATACTTTATGCGTATGCGGGCCGTATTTCTAATGAAGAGGCGGACTGGATCTCTGCTTATGCAAAGAAAAAGAATCTGAAAGTCTATGCAATCGGCGGCATCCAGAAATGTGCAGATAACTTTGTGGATTGTTCCCCGTTTGAGGTTCTGGCCTATTTCAGAAATGCAGAAGAGGTCATTACCGATACATTTCATGGCAGTATCTTCTCGGTGATCACACATAGGCCGTTTACGACATTGATTCGCAAGAGCGTGGGCAACAGCTACGGCAATGAAGAAAAACTGAGTGATTTGTTGGAACGGTTGAGATTGAGTGGGCGAATGACAACAAAAATTGATGATGTGGAAAAAGTCAATGATAAGTCAATTAACTATCAAGAAGTAGACTGGATTCTTGCAAATCAACGAAATAGTGCAAAAAAATACTTGAGAACACAAATTTGATGTATTGACGATGAGGTGTGAAGTGAGCGACAATCTTGTGAGCAGAGCAGAGCAGAGCATTTAGATATTGCTAAGGGAATAGGCATTACGCTAGTCATTTTTGGTCATCTGAGCCAAAGTAGTGAAATGCTAAGGATACTTGTGTACAGCTTTCACATGCCATTGTTTTTTCTGATTTCGGGTTACTTGAATAAGGAAAACCGAACTTTAAAGAAATTAAAGAAGGATGCGGTTTCACTGATTCGTCCGGCATATATCATACTAGGCATAGACACGCTAATTTCACTGTTTCAATGTGTTATAGGCGTGGATTTGTGGCCGGACAGAAAAGCTGTATTTGAAACGGTGATTCTTTACAAGGGACTTTGGAAAAACTATCCGATTTGGTTTTTGATGACATTATTTGTATGCAAACTTTTGGTGGTGGTGTTTGGAAAGAAAAGATGCTATGGAATAGCATTGGTATGCGCAGGATGCTGCATATTAAATCTAAATGAAATGCTTCCAGCGTTTTGGCTGTTTACGACAATTTCAGCTATGCCTTTTTTATGTTTGGAATGATTATGCGAGATCACAAGATTCCCGAAGTGGGAAGCTATAAATCCGTTGTTATAATTGAAGTATGGGGTGCGATAGCTCTGTTTAATGGCCCCGTTGACATGTATCAACAAGACAATGGAAAGTCATGGCTTCTTTTTGCAATATCAGGAGTTCTAGGAACATACGCTACCATTTACGCATCAAAATGGGTTGAAAAAAGGAAGAATAGGGTGGCTTTGTTGCTTAGTACAATTGGGAAAAATACAGTCGCTATATTACTTACACACTATTACTTATGCAGAATAATACTTCCTAAAGCATTACAGGTAATGAAGCATAAGGAAGTTTATAATTCTATTATATTTCAATTATTTGTAACAGGATTTCTTATTGAAATTTATTTTTGCTTGTTTAAGAGGAGAAAAGAAAGTGCTCAATGAAAGTTGTCTAGTATCAGTTATTGTGCCTATTTATAATGTCGGAAAGTATGTTTCAAAATGTATTCAATCAATCTGTGAACAAACTTACAGTAATATTGAAATTGTTTTAGTTGATGATGGTTCTACAGATAACTCTGGAGCAATATGTGATGAATACAAGAAGAAAGATACGCGCATTAAGGTGATTCATAAAAAGAATGCAGGAGTTAGTTCTGCTCGTAATACGGGAATCACCAAAAGTACGGGAGATTATATTTGTTTTGTTGATGGTGATGATTATGTGATGCCGGATTATGTTGAATATATGTTAGGACAGATAACCGAAAATAAAGCTGATATTGCGTTGACAACGCAAATGTTTGGTAATTTTGATGAAAAACAGGTCAAAAACGATAAGATTGAAATTTGGAATGGTGAAGAGGCTGTAGAGGCTATTCTATGTTATCAGGTTCCAATTGGATGCTATTGCAAACTGTTTAGAGCAAATTTTTTAGAGGGTGTCTGCTTTATTCCGGAAATTTTTATAGGGGAAGGGTTCAACTTTAATGTAGAGGCTTTTCAGAAAGCTAACAAAGTTGTTGCAGGAAAAAGAAAAATTTATTATTATCGCCGCGATAATCCAACCAGTGCAATGACAAAGTTCTCGATTAAAAAGTGTGAATGTGGATTATGGGCACTTGATGTAATAAAACAGAATCTAACAATTCATTCAAAGCGAATCTATGAGGCGTGGAGATATGCAAATTGGAGAACGCATTCGGATTTTTACGATATGTGTGTTCTTGCTGGGGTAGAAGAAGAATATCCAGAAATGTACAAAAAGTGCCTAAACGTGACAAGAAAAGATGCTTTGAGTGCATTACATGTACCGACATCGAGACAAAATAAAGTTAGAGCGTTGGTGATGATGATTTGTCCTTCTTTTATACCATTTTTAATGAAACTTAGAAAGTTAAAATACAAAGTGGATGTGTAATTGCGGAGAGGATTACAATGAACGAGATGATTGCTGCAGGGGTTGTTCTTTACAACCCTGAAGATATTGAAAGACTTAACAGATGCTTAGATGGTATATTGGAAGAGTTTGATGCCGTATATATTTTTGACAATAGTACAAATACAACAGCAAATGCGATTGCCCAAAAATCAAAAGTGAGGTATCTAACTGAATATCAAAATACAGGGATAGCACATGCATTAAATCAAATAATGACAGAAGCCAAAGAAGACGGGTATACATGGGTTGTTACGTTTGATCAAGATTCAATTATTCCAAAAGGAATGAAGACAGCATATGAAAGTAATATTGGCGTGGACAAGGATATTGCCATTGTCTGTCCACAGGTAATAGATAAAAGAAGATTGTACGAATCGCCTAAATTGGAGCCGAAGATGGAGTTTGTTAAGAAGTGTATAACATCTGCAAGCTGTACATCAATAAAAGCATGGGAAAATATTGGGGGCTTTGACGAATGGCTGTTTATTGATTTGGTTGATAACGAATTTTGCAAAAGGCTTGAAGCAAGTGGTTATAAGATACTTAAGTTGAATTATCTCATTTTAGATCAAGAGTTTGGTGTTATAAAACCAAAGAAAAAAATCGTTGCAGATTTTTGGATTAATGTAAGCAAAATTACTGGTATAAAAAATATTGCAAAATTATCATATAAGAAATGCGTAAGCCCTATTAGAGTATATTATACAAATCGAAATATTATATATGTTAATAGGAAATTGAGAAATTACGGAAAAGTGGCGTACAATAGTTTTAACTGTAAAAATTATCTTGGATTTATTTTTAGCTATATAATTCCCAGTATAGTAAGATCAGATAAGAAAATTGAAACTTTAAATAAGACCCTAATAGGAATAAGAGATGGAATTACAAAGAAAGCAGATGCATGGAATGTTAAATAAAAAAATCCAAAAAGTGTCGGTTATTATTTTGACCTATAACCAAATGGATTATCTTTATGATGCAATAAAAAGTGTCTTGAATCAAGACTACCCTAATATAGAATTAATTGTTTCTGATGACGCGAGTTGTAACTTTCAAAAGGGTATGCTTGAAAAATTTATAGAAGAAAATAAAACAGATAATATAAAGAATACAATTATAATTGTAAACAGTAGCAACGTTGGCACAGTAAAAAATATTAATGGGGCTTTAAAAAAATGTACAGGTGATATTATAATGCCGTTGGCATCGGACGATGTATTCTATGATAAGACGATTGTGTCAAAAGTTGTAGATCGATTTGAAAAGACAGGATGCCAAATATTGTCTTGCTCGAAACAGCTGTGCGATAGTACATTAAGGAAAAAGATTAGATTGATGCCACATCCAGCATATTATATTTTTTTAAGAAAAAGAAAAACGGCAGAAAAACAATTTCACGCTATGGCAATGGGACAAACATATGAATTTGCATCAGGCGCAGCACTTTATTATACAAAATCATATATTGAAGAGTGTTCAGCATATGATGAATCATATCTTTTATGGGAAGATGGGCCTTTTCTAGCTAGGGCTACTCGAAATGGAGTACAAGTCGAAATGGCATACGATATTATATCAATTCTATATAGAGATGGAGGCATAAGTTCTGCTAAAAAATCTAATACAAAATCTAAAATATATAAGGATTATTGTAGGATTAACACTCAAGAATTTTTGGCATATCAGGCACGATTTACTAAACATGAATTGGATTATTGAAGGAAAACAAAAGATGATAGAAAATGCAAATGAATATTCACTTGCATTTAGAATTCGATATTTGGATGCCTTTTTGTATAACTTTTATTTGCGCTGTATGAAGGGTGGAGCAAGACTATTATATAAAATAAGAAAGGGGGATTGGAGTGAAATTTAATAAGATGGGAAAAAGATGGGTTTATTGGACGTGTGCGTTGGCTGCTGTTTTTTCGATGAATCCATTTTTTGTGTGGCCAAGTTTTGCTCATGGATATTTAACATATTTTACTTATTTTTTATATGCACTTTCGTCTTTTGGATTAATAAGCTATTGCAAACCATATTCGGGAATCAAAAGAAAGTATATTTTAAATGTTGCTTTGATTGTAGTCATATTTGGTTTGACGTATTTTCACAGTGCAGGTTTTGTGGGCATAAAAACAATCTTGGGAGCAATCTTGTCATATTCATTTATGATTCTACTCTTTACCAGAGAATACGAAGAACTCGCTAATATATTCGAGTGCTACGTTTCGTTGTTCATTGTATCTATGATTCCTGGAATGCTATATTACGTGCTGGAAATTTTTGGAATATCGATTTCAATTGGTAGAATTCAGTCACAAAATCAATTGCTATATGCGGATTCTGCAGAATACTCTGGAGCGGCAATCGGATATTATAAACTTTATTTAGGTGCGGTAATGAGATTGGATTCCAACACAAGAATGTCAGGAATATACGATGAGCCCGGCCTCGTAGGAACCGTTGCTGCACTGCTTTTGTGCGGAAAAAAATTTGCGATAAAAAATGATTGGAAAGCAAAGTTATTATTGCTGATTACAATAATGAGCTTTTCCTTTGCGGGTTACATCTTGGTTTTTGCTTATATTCTATTAAAACTTTTCAAAGAAGGAAAGTGGAAATTGGTAGTGGTACTTTTGCTGGCGGCTTTTTCCCTTTTCATTCTTGTAAATGTTGATTTGTCCAATACGCCTATGGCTGGAATACAGCGCAGAATTCAAATTACAGATGCAGGAATAAGTTTCGTTAATAATAGACAGACAAGCACATTTGAAAAGGGGTATTTGCAATTTAGACGAGCGGGACTTTTAACGAAACTGTTTGGATTTGGATATGGGGCATCTTCGCGAAATAGTTACTTGCTGGGAAGTTCTACATATAAACTAACAATATATGATGGTGGATATGTTGGATTTGCAATTAAAATGTTGTTTTTTATTCTATATTTCGCAAAATGGATTAAATTGCAAAACATTAAGAAATATTGGAATGCTATTTGTTTGCTTGTTATTTTTTTGGTTTCAATTTATCAAAGGCCATCAGTTTTTTATGCATACTATTTTATTGCTTTATTCGGAGGCGCAAGTCGTTTGGTGATAGATGTGGATTCTAAAATAAAGGAAGGTGCAATTCAATGCAAGTAATTAAATATGTGTTTCAACCGCACGGCGATGATCGTGGCCAGTTGATAGCATTGGAGGAATTTAAAGATATTCCATTTCGGATTAAACGCGTCTACTATATGTATGATACTGCTGATGGTGTAACACGAGGTTATCATGCACACAAATGCTTGCAGCAGATTCTGGTGTGTATTCATGGAAGCTGCAAAATCCGCTTGGATAACGGAAAAGAAAGGAAGATTGTTCCACTAGAAAAACCATATGAGGGGCTCTATGTGGCAAATAATATGTGGCGAGAAATGTTTGATTTTTCGCCAGATGCTGTATTGCTTGTCTTAGCCTCTGAACTGTATGACGAATCGGATTACATAAGAGATTATGATGAGTTCTTGAAATTTGTTAAAAATTGTGGCGACACAACTGGAATTGAAGGAGGAAAAGAATAATGAATGTACCTTTTGTAAGTTTTCTGCCTATGGAGCATGAACTGGATACGGAACTGCGTGCAGCGTTTGCACGTGTATATGAACGTAGCTGGTATATTGAAGGCAAGGAAGATGAAGCGTTTGAGAAAGCCTTTGCAGATTTCTGCCATGTAAATTATTGTATTGGTACTGGCAATGGTTTGGATGCGCTGATGCTTGCGTTGAAAGCACTTGGTATCCATGTAGGCGATGAGGTGATTGTGCCATCCAATACATTTATTGCAACCGCGCTGGCAGTCACTTATACCGGGGCAACTCCTGTTTTTGTAGAGCCTGATATTCGTACCTTTAATATCGATCCAACAAAGATTGAAGGAAAAATTACGAAAAAGACGAAAGCTATTATGCCAGTGCATCTGTACGGTCAGCCTTGTGACATGGCTCCCATTATGGAGATTGCGAAAAAGTATCACCTGCATGTTGTAGAAGACTGCGCACAAGCACATGGTGCCACCTACAAAGGCCAGCGTATTGGTTCTTTTGGTGATGCGGCGGGATTTAGTTTCTATCCCGGGAAAAATCTTGGTGCATTGGGTGATGCAGGTGCGACTGTGACAAACAGTAGAGAGCTGGCGCAAAAAGTTCGTGCATTGGGCAATTACGGCTCGGATTACAAGTACCACCACATTTATCAGGGTAATAACTCTCGTCTGGATGAGATGCAGGCAGCATTCCTTGCAGCAAAACTTCCGCATCTGGATAAGATGAATGCAGAGCGTCGCCGTATTGCACAGATGTATATGGATGGCATTCGGAATAAGGATATTATTCTGCCTTATGTTATTCCGGAAGTTGAACCCGTATGGCATATTTTCGCCATCCGTTGCAAACGCCGCGATGAGTTGGAAAAGTATCTAAACGAAAAAGGAATTGGAACGAATAAGCATTATCCCATTCCTATGCACATGCAAAAGTGCTACGCCGATCTTGGTATCCAAAAAGGAGAATTGCCCATCGCAGAGGAAATCAGTGCTACTGAGTTGAGTTTGCCGATGTTCTATGGAATGACATCTGAGCAGGCGGATTATGTGATTGACGCTATAAATGCTTTCTGTTGAGTATGAATTAAAAAGGAGAATGCGTTAGAATGGATAAAGCTAAGCGGCAATCCAATATTGAACTTCTCCGTATTATGACAATGTGCGGCGTTATTGTGCTGCACTATAATAATGCGACAATCGGGGGAGGGCTGGCGTATGCACAAGGAATAAATTTGGTGATACTTTACTACCTTGAAAGTCTTTTTGCATGTGCGGTTAATTTGTTTGTTCTTATTAGTGGATATTTTATGTACACAAAGCAAAAGAGGACATTAGATAAGCCTTTTGAATTGCTCGTACAAGTTATACTGTTTGGTGAAATATTTTATTTGCTGTTATTGTTGGTACAGCATGAACCGTTCAAAATAAATGATTTCTTGAAACGATTGATTCCATCTAATTGGTTTGTCATTCTCTATATCACAATTTATTTTGTTTCTCCGTTTCTTAATTTGGCTATTCAGAAGATAAAGGAAGATGGATTGCTGACAAAATTTATGGTGATTCTAATCCTTCTGTTTTCCATTTATCCGACATGTGTAGATGCTCTGGGTGAAATTACCCGGAAGGAATATGTAGGACTCAGTTCAATTGGAATGTATGGTAGTCAATGGGGATATAGTATCATCAACTTTTCTCTAATGTACATAATTGGTGCATATTTGAGAAAAAATCCCGATACAGATAGCAATATAAAGCACATTGCTAGGATTCTAATGGTGGCAGCAATCTTAACGGTCTGGGCATTTATCAATGACAGAACAGGCTTTTCGACAGAGCGAAGTGCATGGGAATACTGTAATCCACTAGTGATTTATATGGCGGTTGAGATTTTTAGATTGTTCTCGAATATAGATATAGGGCAAAAAAGATTTATCAATCGGTTTGCAGAGGCTTCATTTACTGTGTACCTTTTGCACAATAAGTTTTTGAAATTTTTGCGAATTCCTCAATTTGTTTTGAAAATGCCAATTATAATGCTTCTACACATTTTGATTTCTGTATTACTTATTTATACAGTGTGTGTTGTGATTTACTATGCTTACAGTAAGTCCATTCCCCCAATTTTGAATTCCCTATATAATAAATTTCCAGTTTTCAAAAAAGGCATACTGGAAAATGAATGGAGATAAGAATATTTGAAAAAATTAAAACTATTTATTGAGAATTTTTTGGTATATGGTTTGGGTGGAATAATTAGCAAAATCATTCCCCTAATTATGGTTCCCATTGTTACCCGTCTGATGCCAAGTTCCGAGTATTATGGTATCAGCGATTTATCGAACACCGTCGTGAGTTTTGGTAGCGCACTTGCTATCATGGGAATGTACGATGCAATGTATCGGATGTTCTTTGAAAAGGATGATGAACAATATAAAAAGACGATTTGCTCCACAGCACTTTGCTTTACAATAATAACATCGCTGATTGTGTTTTTCATTATGATATTGGCAAGAAATTATATTGCACAGTATTTTTTCAGCGATAGACAGTATGCATATGTTGTTTATCTTTCTGCAATGGCTACACTTGTTGGCGCAACGAACAGTATTATAGCGGCGCCAACTCGTATGCAAAATAAGAGAAAGGTCTTTCTGGTTACCAATACTCTTAGCCCATTGCTTTCTTATTCAATTTCGGTCCCTATGCTGCTTGCAGGTCACTATGTGATAGCTTTGCCATTGGCTGCAGTGATTTCCGGTGTAACTATGGAAGTGGCATTTGGTATTATGAATCGTGAATGGTTTGACCCTCGCCGCTTTGATTTTAAACTTCTGAAAGAACTGCTGGCCATTGCAATACCGCTTCTCCCTAACTTTTTAATTTACTGGGTGTTTAACTCTTGCGACAAAGTAATGATTACTAATATGATCGGAATTGGAGCAGCAGGTATTTACTCAGTAGGTTCTAAACTTGGACATGCAAGTCAGTTGATTTACACGGCATTTGCAGGTGGATGGCAATATTTTGCTTTTTCAACGATGAAAGATGATGATCAGATTGAGTCAACATCTAATATATTTGAATATTTGGGAATATTGTCTTTTGTATGTACATTATTCATGTTTGTACTTGTGCGGCCAATTTACCAGGTGCTTTTTACGAGCGAGTATCTTAGTGGCTATGTGATTGCACCGTACCTGTTTTTGGCACCACTGTTGCAAATGCTGTTTCAGGTGGCATGTAATCAATTTCTTGTGGTCAAAAAGACATGGCCTAATATGCTGATTCTGTCAGGAGGTGCAGTAGCCAATATTGCAATCAACTATTTACTGATTCCTGTTCTTGGAATTGAGGGAGCAGCGATTGCAACGCTGGCGGGATATGCGATTTCTGATGTGGTAGGAGTTATTGTCCTTCAAAAAATGAAATTGATGAAGATTCAGCCCCGATTTATCTTAGCAACAGGAATGATGGTAATCTTTATTTTGATTTGGAGAGTGGCGATTAAGGACAATATATTTGTAAGTTTTATAGTAGCTTTGATGGTAACAATCCTTATGCTTCTGCTGTACAGAAAAGATTTGATGAAGCTAATAGGAGCTTTGAAAGGAAAGAAAAAATGAACCTGCGCAAATTGGAACTAAAGGATGCACCACTCATGTTAGAGTGGATGCATGACCCTGATGTTGTGCAAAATATGCAGGCGGATTTTGCACACAAAACATTAAGTGACTGCGAGAATTTCATTAGAGTAAGCCATACAGATGACAAAAATCTACATCTTGCTGTCGTAGATGATAACAACACATACATGGGTACTGTCAGTCTGAAAAATATTGAGAATGATGCAGCTGAGTTTGCCATTACTGTTCGGAAAAACGCTATGGGCAAGGGCTTTTCTAAGTATGCTATGTCAGAAATCATCCGAATTGGCCTCGAAGAATTAAATTTGAAAAGTATTTATTGGTGTGTATCACCTGAGAATAAGCGCGCTGTAAAGTTCTATGATAAAAATGGATATATGCGAATTGACCTCAGCAAGCTAAATATTTCGGGGGGGGTACTCACCACAGCAACTCCAGCATTACATTTGGTATCAGAAGACTCGCCATACTGTGTAAATCGCGGACAAGATCAAAATTCTTCAACTTGGAACACAATAGAATATCTTATTCCCGCTTTTTGCGTGGTGGAAGCATGATTTGAAAG
>ERZ838483.2109-NODE-2109-length-13105-cov-7.989272_pt1 | contig 13105 bp, 8 predicted proteins | sample MGYA00519939_ERZ838483 | MGnify/ENA primary metagenome ERZ838483 (study PRJEB31850, sample SAMEA3708836) | human gut metagenome | biome: human gut; feature: human-associated habitat; material: faeces | place: China | collected 2014 ... | reverse complement strand
CCATGGGCTGGAAGCTGTTTCCGGCAGCGCTTGTGATCTCACTTCCGGGTACTGTGGTAAGTTCCACAATCACCGCGGTTGTTTTCGGTGGAATTACTTCCTCCGGCTCCACTGTGCTGGTGCAGCTGCTTCACAGCCTCGGTATGAATCTGACTCTCTCTGTCTGCGTTGTACAGGCCATGACAGACTTTGTGGATCGAATGATTGTCCTTGCGGTCGTCCTCGTGATTCTGCCCGCCGTTTCTTCTGCTTTCGGCAGTCTTTCCATGAGAAGCAGAAAATAATCTGTACCAATAGCACAAAGAATCCTGCAAAAAATTCACTTTCTTTTTTGCAGGATTCTCATATTTTGGCATAACAAGAACTCCGGAAAAAAGGGGAGGCTGCATCAGGAGCCATCCCTTTTCCGGAGTTTTTTATTTCTTCTTTAATAAAATCATTCACATGCGCGGATCCATACCTGCATTTCGCCCTCACCTCGGTTGTTCCACATATAATATGGAATCAGCTTCAGTTTCGTCTTTTCCTCTTCCTCTTTCTGATACAGATGATACAACGGCTGTTTTTCCGCATCGCCCAGCTTCATGCGACGTCCCTCGGCCGTTACGCGCACAAAGTGCTCGCCCAGCTCATCGGCTGCTTCTGCGGTTTTTTCACCATTCACACAGAGTTTTGTCAAATGCAGATTCTTTCCGTTGTCTGCTTCTTCCATACAGTAAACAACCGGTCCTCGTTTTACGGCAACACGGCCGGCGTCCTCGCGTACAAGCGGATTGGATGCCAAAAACTGGATTTCCATCGGGAAGTTCAGGCGGATCGTCTCACCCTTCGCCCATACTTTTGTCACATACAGATACCCGTCTTTTTCTTCCACTTCTGCGCCTTTTGGAATCTCTTTTTCATAAGAAGCACACCATCCCGGGATGCGGAATGCAAAGGTGTACGGCTCTTTGGTATCGCTCTCGCAGGTCACGGAAACATGGCCGTCCCACGGGAATTCGGAAGTGATGGATGCTTTTACTTTTTCTCCTTCCACTGTTCCACCCATGTACAAGTGGACAAACAGGGTTGTGTCGTTTTCCGTGTATGCGTAAGATGCAACTGAGCTTACCGTTCTTGCCAGGTTCGGAGGGCAGCAGGCACAGCCGAACCATTTCTGGCGGATCGGTTTTACATGGAATTTCCGCTCATCCTTGTGACATGCCTCCGGCAGTACCTCCAGCGGATTGACATAGAAGAAGCTCTTTCCGTCGAGCGCCATTCCGGAGAGAACGCCATTGTAGAGGGCTAATTCCATCACATCCGCGTACTCTGCTTTTGCCTGAATTTCCAACATGCGGCGCGCAAAGAACACAAGACCGATGGATGCGCAGGTCTCTGCGTAAGCGGTATCGTTTGGCAGGTCATAGTTGAAAGAGAATGCCTCTCCTATATGAGTAGCACCGATTCCGCCGGTGACGTACATTTTCTGATGCACCATGTTGTTCCAGAGAGTTTCACAGGCTTTCAGCAGGCTCTCATCCTGCGTTGCCCTTGCCACATCCGCCATGCCGGAATAGAGATATACGGCGCGTACGGAGTGCCCCTGCACCTCATCCTGCTGACGCACCGGGCGGTTTGCCTGATTGTAGCTATATCGTTCCTCGCCCTCCGGGCAGGTCAGACCGCGCTCGATATCGTAATAGTATGGTTTTGTTCCGCGTTCATCGATGAAGTATTTCGCAAGATCAAGATACTTCTGCTCGCCGGTCAGATCATAGAGACGCATCAGAGCCATCTCTGCAATTTCGTGACCAGGATAACCTGCTTTTTTGCCCTCGCCGTGACCGAGTTTGCTGGCAATAAAGTCCGCGAAACGCTCCGCTGCTTTTAAGAGACGGTCTTTTCCGGTCGCCTGATAATAGGCTACGGCGCCTTCCGTCAGATGACCGAAGCAGTACAGCTCATGGTTGTCCTTAAGGTTTGTAAAAATCATATCCTGATCGTTGATCAGATAGTAGGTATCGAGGTATCCGTCTTCTCTCTGTGCTGCGCAGACAGCTTCAATTGCTTCATCTGCCGTTTTTTCCAGCTCCGGATCGGGATGCTGTGTCAGGGAGTACGCAACTGCCTCCACCCATTTGGTAAAATCGGTATCCTGGAACAGGAAGCCATAAAATCTTCCGTCCATTTTGCCATCCTTCGGCAGTGTCTCAAAAGTATCCAGCGGATATTTGATCTGAACAAATTTGTCTCCTTTTGCTTTCCGCTCTTTTTCAACTTCACCGGCGCGGCGGTAGTTCCGCATACAGAAGCTCGGTGCTGCTCCCGGAACATTGTCATTTAAGGCATTCCACTGATACGGAATTACTTCGGTGCGGACAAGCTCCATCTCTTTTTTCCAGAATGCATCGCTAACCTGGACTTTTGCCAGGGATAATGGTTTGCTGAAGTTTTTCTGATCCATTTTTTCGGTCTCCTTTTTCGTTGTCTTCCGCCGCCTCCTGGTTTGAAAAAGATATTTTCCTTGCTTTCAGATATGGGAAGCGTTACACTTCTTTTGACGGCTGTTTTCCTGTTTTTCTATAGTTTTATTTTAGCAAAACGGACCGCCGTTTAAAATACAAGAATGTTTGAAAAGGTTTGAAAAAGTCATATGATCTCTGTTTTATTTCCAGATGCCGCCTGTTTTACCTACGACCTCTGCGGCAAATTCCAGTCCCCGTCCCCGGAGTGGATGCACCTGACACGGAATCTCGTCAATTTTGAACTGATGGTTGTGACGGAAGGAACGCTTTTTATCGCGGACGAACGCCGCTCTTACGAAGTCCATCCTGGCGAATATCTTCTTTTGCCTCCGACCGTCCATCAGCACGGCTCGAAAAAAGGAAGCTGCGCTTTCTACTGGCTCCATTTTATCCCTGGTATCCCCTCCGCACCGATCATCGCTCCTTCTGACCCGACCGCCGGATCGGTTCTGGATGAGTTTCATGCTGCACCGCCATCCTCCTACCGTCTTGAGGACCTCGCTCCCGCCCAGCTTCCATCCAACTACCCCGAAACGTTATGCATCCCGCGCCAGGGAACGCTTTCCTCCCCGAACCGCGTCATCATCCTCATGAAGCAGCTCCAGGACACTTCCCTGCGTTTCCACAACACGTTCCTCAACAACAGCCTGACTGCCGCTGTTCTCGGCGAAATCAACTGTCAGAGTCCCTTCTACCGCACCTACACTTCCGAAACGCAGCGGACGCAGATCCTGCAGGACATCATCAGCTACATCCAGTACCACAGCAGCGAGTCCCTCAAAGTCACCGAACTCGCCCGTTATTTCGGCTACAACGACAAATACCTCTCTTCCCTCTTCCACGAGGGCACCGGAATGACACTGAAGCAGTTCATCCTGAAATCCAAAATGGACAGCGCTATGGCCGAGCTGACGGACACAAATCACACGGTCTCTCAGATTGCTTATAATGTGGGATTTCAGGATGCGCATAATTTTTCCACGGCTTTCCGAAAACTCACCGGGATGACGCCGGGACAGTACCGGAAGAGTTATGGGAACCGGAAACTTTCTTTTGAATAGGACGGGAGGATACGACCCCCAGTCACAGCGGAGCGTCCGCCCCCCGCGGTGCTGTTTCGGAGGGGAAGAGGCTGTAAGAGGCCGAAAATTTGCTAAAACCGGAACCAGGCTCCGCAAACTCCCTTCGGTCAGACAGTGCTGCGCCCGGTCCCAACGCAAATTTCCGCCCTCTAACATCCTTACCCCTCCTGCAAATGCACCGCGGAGGGCGGACGCTCCGCTGCGCCTGGGGACCCATCTACGTTTTGGCGGACGGAAGTGATTTACTCAATGGATGGATTCACTTATTCTTTAGAAATTTACTGTTTCTTTTAGAAAATAGACATACTTTGCTCACATTTCTTCCCTATACTATAACTTAGATAGTTGATGAACCACTCAAAACTATCTCCCCCCTCATTATGAAAGAGCAGCCCGCATATCCGCGGGCTGTTCTTATTTTTTGTCTTTTTGCACCCCACGTAACGTAAATGCCGCCTGCGGTCGGGGAAAACATCCCGACCGCAGGCGGCCTCACAATCTACCGTGGAATCACATTACTCTTCCGCAGCTTCAATTGCTGCAGTCTCGATAATAAATTTCACGCTTCCATCCATTCCATTTGCCTTACCGCTGTAAGAAGTATAAGCGCACTTATCCGAATTCAGCGCCTGAATCCGATCCAGTACATCTCCCAGATCATCCTCAAAGGTACTCTTCAGCTTGCTGGTACCCTCTTCTTCAAACTTCTTCGTACCGTCAGCCAGTTCTTTCGCCCCATCGGACAGCTCGTCAATACCATCAACAACCTTGCTGCTTCCCGATTTCAGATCAGAAGCTCCGTTTGCCAGAGAAGAAGTTCCATTTGCCAGTGTAGAAGCTCCGCTCGCCAGAGTAGATGCTCCGCTTGCCAGCGTAGAAGCTCCGCTGTTCAGTTCAGAAGCTCCGCTTGCCAGGGAAGAAGTTCCGTTTGCCAGTGTGGAGGCTCCGCTTGCCAGCTGGGATGCTCCGCTTGCTACCTGAGAAGCACCGCTTCTTAAGCTTCCGCTGTTTGCAGAAAGTTTTGCAGATCCATCGCTTAACTGGCTTCCCAGCTGTCCAAGACCTGCGGTCAGCTGTGTCGTGCCGCCCTGCAGAGTCGTAACACCCTCAACCAGAGCCGGTGCATTTGCTTTCAGCTGGCTTGCGCCGGAAAGCAGCGTATCATTGTAAGCACTCAGCTGGGTGAATCCTGCGTTCAGTGCATTGATGCCTGCTGTTGCTTTTGCAAAGCTCTCATTTGTGCTGCTGTACAGCTGGCTCACACCTGCGGACAGAGTACCGATGCCCTTGTACAGAGCGCTTCCGCCTGCATCAAGCTGTGCCACACCTGCGGTCAGTTTCTGCATTGCACCAAGATTCTGCTCAACAACTGCTTTATTATCGGTGATGGTCTGCATCTGTTTCTGCATGGTCTCAAGCTGCGGCATCAGAGCTGCAACCGTCTTCTGCAGATCACTGTACTGGCTCTTGATGTCGCTCATCTTCTGCTGCATTGCTGCAAGACCGGAGAGATCCGGGCGCTCGATTTCGAAGTTCAGTTCCGGAAGAGTAATCTGCGGAGCTGTAACCGGAGTAACCGAAACGGTTCCTGCTGAAGCGGAAACGCTGGCACTTCCGATCTGATTTCTTGCTTTACTTAAGGAATCGGCAAGCTCTGTATTTCCGGCGCTCTTAGCTGCGGAAATCTGTGCATCCAGTGTAGCCGCTGCTGCGGAGAGCTGATCATTTGCCTGTTTTGCTGCATCGGCGGATGCCTGGCTTGCTGCTGCATCAGCTGCGCTCTGTGCTGCTGCTGTTGCTTCCTGGTTCAGCTGTGCTGCTGCTCCGTCTGCCCATGCCTGAACCTGTGCTGCCATCTGGGTTCCCATCTGCGTTGCCTGATTCGTGATCTGTGCCTCCAGACCGCTTAAGTAGCTCTCAAGTCCTTTGGACAGCGTATCCATCTGACTCATCAGCTCGTTGCCGTTTGTCATCATGCTGTTGACAGATCCTGCGATTGTGGTGTTCAGAACCCCGGAGAGCGCCTCGGTCTCGGAGATCAGGGTAGAACCGGTGCTGGTCATACCGTCTACCATCGTCAGAAGGCTCTGTACATCGGTGCTCTGCAGCTGCTCGTTCAAACTGGTCAGTCCTTCGGAGAGCTGTTTTGCTCCTGCTAAAATATCATTCTCATCTTTTCCGTCGAGTGCTGCGTTCAGTGTTGCGATTGCACTGTTTACCTCGGTCAGGCCGTCTGCCAGAGGCTGAAGCTGCTCAGCGCCTGCTGCAAGCTGTTTCTCGCCTGCTACATAAGAAGCAACGCCGTCGGACAGCTGTGTTGTTCCGTCGGTGTACTGTTTTACGCCTGCAACGACTTTATTCACACCGTTTACATACTCGGTTACGCTTCCAGTCAGCACACCGTTCTTTCCAAGATACGTCTGGATTGCTTTATTCAGGGTATCAGCGCCCTCGGTGTAGGAGTTTACGCCGCTTGCCAGGGAAGAAGCTCCGCTGCTTAAGGTGGATGCTCCGTTGGACAGGGTAGCTGCTCCGCTGTTTAAGGTAGAAGCTCCGCTGTTCAGAGTAGAAGTTCCGTTTGCCAGAGTCGATGCTCCGCTTGCCAGTGTGCCGGCTCCGCCTGCCAGTGTGCCGGCTCCGCTGTTCAGCTCGTCAGCGCCGTCTTTTAACGTTCCGATACCGTCATCCAGCTCTTTGTAGCTGTCTTTTAAAGTATCCACACCATCGGAGAGTGCCTTGGAACCGTCAACCAGTTCCATTGCAGCATCCTCAAGATCACTCAGTGCATCCTTCAGGTCATCGTATCCGGTGATGTTGTCGGTATTGATGGTGTCGAGAACATCGTCAAGTGCAACGGTGAAGGTAGAATCCAGAGAGAAGTTCTCCACATCTGCAGTGATCTCCAGGCTTTCCGGCAGTTCGAAATCGCTGTCACCGGATACCAGATCTTCAAGGGAATCGGAATTTAATCCCAGGCTTTCCTGCAGGCCCGGCATACCAAATCCGATTACGATGTTTCTGCTTCCATCGGAAATGACTTTACCATTGTCGATTTTGACATTGGAGAAAGTATCCTGCGGAAGAATCATTCCGGTCATCAGGACGAATGGGGTGTACATCGTCTCTTTCTTGCCGTTGATGTCAACCGTTGTCTTTGTGTTGTTTGTATAGTCAACTTTGATTTTCAGTTTTCCGCTCTTTCCGGCCAGGTCATCCGGTTTGATTTCCTTGCCGTCCAGATAATAGGTGAACTTCACGGAAACCGGAGGCTCTTTTGTGGTTGTTCCCTGATAATAGATATCCTCGCCGTCTGTCTGCCAGGTCAGCTTGTTTCCGCTCTGGGTGAACTCCTCGTCGCCCTTTACGTTTTTGATGTCCTTCAGTTCACTCTCATCTTGCAGGTTCTTTTCCGTTCCTGCGTTCTTCAGCCAGTTGGATACGGTAATCTGATCTTCCGATCCGTCTGCATTTGCATTTACATATACGGTTTCTTCTTTGGAAACCGCTGCGTCCTCTCCTGTCGCTGCATAAACCGGAGCAGCTCCCATAACAGCAGCAAGACCAACAGCAAGACCAGACATCATCTGTTTTCTCAGTTTTCTGTTTCTATTCATTGTGATAAACTTCCTTTCTGTGGTTTTTATAATGGTTTTTTATGATGAAATCCAGGATCATAAGAGAAGTAAAACCCGCTCGGAGTAAGATACTGCGGGATACCGTTTCCCTCAGATCGAGGATGTTTTTCCTATGCCTTTCAATCATCTAATGTTATAACGCAAAAATGACTCTTAGTCAACATTAAATACTGCACAAAATTGACGATCGGTCATTTTTTTCTTCGTGCATAGTCACAAAAATGAGAAAATTAGTCATTTTCCCTTTGACAGTTTCCATGTATGATACCTATAATTATAGACAAGATAATGACACACGCTTTTGATATCTTTCAGGAAAGGAGACTCTCTGTGGGAAAAATTGATAATAACAAACAAATGAAACGTGAGTCCCTTCTGGACTCTGCTTTCTCGCTCTTTATCGACAACGGCTTTAATAAAACCTCTATTTCGGACATCGTGAACAACGCCGGCGTTGCAAAGGGCACTTTCTATCTTTATTTCAAAGATAAATACGATATTCGAAATCATCTGATTGCGCACAAGGCAAGCCAGATATTCCAGGCAGCCTATGCGGATCTGCTGCGCCATCCGGACATCCAGGATTTTGAGGAGCAGGTGCTTTTCATCACCGACAATATCCTCGATCAGTTTGCTGCCAACCACAGCCTTGTGACGCTGATCTCCAAGCACTTAAGCTGGGGGTTCTTCAAAAATTCGCTTACATTTTCTCCGTTCAGTGACGCACCTGCTATCTACACGATTTACGAATCGCTGCTCTCTCACGCGGCATATACGTACCGCTCACCGGAGCTGATGTTCTATATGATTCTGGAACTCGTAAGCGGCACAAGCTACAATGCCATCCTGTATCAGCAGCCAATCCCGCTTGAGGACTTAAAGCCGGAGCTCTACGACGCCATCCGCGGCATTTTCAAACAGTTCCGGATCCGTAAAAAACGGAACGTAACAGAAAGTACGGAAAAGACAATTTCGTCAGCACAGCAGCCTGATCATCCGGCTCCATTAAGGGCAGCGCAATAAAAAAATACTTTCGCGGAATCTTCCAGCCAAAGAAACCACGAAAGTATTTTTTTGTCTTTTTTATGATACCTGCGTTTCCAGATATTCGGCAATCCGCTGCTCCATCACCGGGACGAGCCACTCAGCGTAGCCGGCCTTCATCGGATGGATCGGATCCTGGAGATACAGTTTCCGTTTTTCCGGCGAAATGCTGTTGATCCGTTCGTCATTCCAGAAATCAATCACGCCGATCTGCCATTTTTCCTGGATTTTCAGAAGTGCTTCCACCATCTTTGCGTACGTATCGGAATCATACTGTGGGTTAGTGTAGAACATGACCCGGCAGTGCCACGTTTCTTTTGCATACGCAATGATGTACTCGATCGCACCGCAGACGGTTTTGACATCGAAGCTGTCCAGATCACGGGATTCCGAAATTTCGCCGAGCGGGCTGTTGCGCGTTGCATCGTTCGTAGAAAGCTGGCAGATAAACAGATCCACCTGACGCTCCGGGTCGAGATTGTCGCGCATGCGCTCGATGTAGGAATCCTCACAGTTATCAATCAGTGTTGTTCCATTGACCGCTTCTTTGATGCAGATACAGCTGTCTTTTTTCGCTATGTACTCCGCGAACGCATTGTTGTGGGCCGCAAATCCCTTCGTCACGGAAGATCCCAGGAAGACAACCGTCTTTCCTTTTAACGGACTCGTCTTTTTAAACGGGATCCGGGAAACATCGTACCGGACGGAGTTTCCTTTTTTGAAGTAACCAGTTTTCTTATTCATTCTATATACGCCGCCGGCGGCTAAGGCTGCGCCTCCTGCTGCCAGGATTCCGGCTATGATTTTTGCATCCATGGGTAAACCTCCATTATCTGAGTCAGTACAGATTTACAGATCCTTTCGGATCTTTTTTCGAATACCCCTATCTTACATCATTTTTTCGAAAATGCAAGTAAACTTTGTTGTCGATTTTGTTCCGATTTTGTTAACAAAGTTCGGCTTTTCTGTGTTTTGGTCGAATCCGCAGCGGTTCTGGCGAAAGTTTTCACCACTTTTTCCCAAAAAAGATTGACTCTCAAGTGTACTTGAGTGGTATAGTGAGAGTAAGATTTTATTTTATCACAAAGGAGAATTCTGTCATGAAAGAAACGGTTTTAGGCAGTCATCTGAGAAAAGTTCCTTCGATTGCAGTCGGATGCATGCGGCTTTCCGAAAAATCGAAAGACGAGATGAATCATTTCATCCATTCCGCGCTGGAACAGGGCGCATATTTCTTTGATCATGCTGATATTTACGGCAGCGGCATGAGTGAAACAGTTTTCGGTGATGCATTTGCCTCCGATCCTTCCCTGCACCGCGAGGATGTTCTGATCCAGTCCAAATGCGGCATCCGCCAGGGCTGCTATGATCTGTCAAAAGAGCACATTCTGGAATCGGTGGACGGTATTTTAAAACGGCTGCAGACCGATTATCTCGATCTTCTGCTGCTCCACCGCCCGGACGCCCTCGTAGAGCCAGAAGAAGTTGCAGCAGCGTTTGATGTTCTGTTTGAGAGCGGAAAGGTCCGCCATTTCGGTGTTTCCAACCACAAGCCGATGCAGATTGCACTTCTGCAGAAGTATGTCCGCCAGCAGCTCGTTGTTAATCAGGTACAGTTCAGCATTCCGGTTTCCAATCTTGTCGCCAACGGCATGGAAGTTAATATGGAGACACCGGGCTCGGTTGACCACGACGGAAGTCTGCTCGACTACTGCCGGCTCCATGATATTACGCTTCAGGCGTGGTCGCCATTCCAGATGCCGTCATGGAAGGGATGCTTCCTTGGAAGTGACGAGTATCCGGAGCTGAACCAGAAAATCCGCGTGCTGGCCGAAAAATACGGTGTCAGTGATACCACGATTGCAGCGGCGTGGATTCTGCGCCATCCGGCGAATATGCAGCTCGTCACCGGTACGGCAAGTGAAAAACGCCTGAAAGAGATTATCGCGGCATGCAATATTACGCTGACGCGGGAAGAATGGTATGAGCTGTATCTGGCGGCAGGTCATCCGCTTCCGTAAGTTTTTCTGTCCGCCCGTATGCGAAGCAAGGCTAAAATCCGTTTTTCGGATCCGGGATTGATTTATAACATCGGAAAAGCATTCCTTTGGATCTTGTCGATCTTCCGGAATGCTTTTCCCTTTTTCCTTTGCTTTTTTCATGCAGCTATCTGCAATCCGCATTTGCTGCCTGCCCATAACCAAACAACTGCTCTGTGATTTATCAGATCTCTCCCACCAGATATCCCTGTTTTCCGTCGCGCAGGAAGATCGGCAGTGTTTCGATCGGCGCCTCGATTTCGTAGGCTTTTCCGCCCTCATAAACATCACCGGTATTTGCCAGCGTCCAGGACGCACCGGCCGGCAGATAAACGGTACGGCTCGTTGCTTTTGCCCGGACAATCGGTGCTACAAGGATGTCGGAGCCGAACATGTAAGCATCGGAGATGTCCCAGCACGCTGCATCCTCCGGGAACTCATAGAACATCGTTCTCATGACCGGTGTTCCTTTTTCGTGTGCTTCTGCCATCAGGCTTCTCGTGTAATCGCGCATTTTTTCGCGGACACCGATGAATTTTGTCAGGATTTCATAATTTTTCTCTCCGAAGCTCCATACCTCGTTGTCAGCTCCGGTTCCCTCACGCACTTCGCCGGCCTTGTTGATGATCTCTTCTCTTGGTCCCCGGTTTCCGTGAATACGCATAACCGGGCAGAAGGTGCCAAACTGGAACCAACGCACAAGCAGCTCCTGGAAGTCCGGATCTTCGGTCACACCGCCGTGGAATCCACCGATATCGGTCGTCCACCACGGAATACCGCAAAGTCCCATATGAAGACCTGCACAGATCTGTTTGCGGAAATCCTCGTAGGTTGAGAAAATATCCCCGGACCACACGAGCGCACCGTATTTCTGGCTTCCGAGCCATGCACAGCGCACAAGGTTGACAATATCTTCCTGCCCATTCTCTTTTTGTCCTTCGTAGAACATGCGGGAATACTCTCTCGGGTAAATATTTCCGATCTCTTCCACCGGGCCTGCGGCGTAGCGGTAGCACTCGTACTCATAGGTTGAAAACTCCGGTTCAGCCTCATCGAGCCAGAAGGTGCGGATGCCGAGATCTGCATAATTTTTCTTTACTTTCTCCCATACATACTTTCTTGTTCTCGGATTTGTTGCATCCAGGAAGACATTATTTCCATGGAACAGCATCTGTACATCAACACCTGCGTTGCTCTTCACGAGGAGTCCCTGCTGTTTCATTTCTTCGTAATTCTCGCTTCTCCAGTCGATCTGCGGCCAGATGGAAACCATCGTCTCGATGCCCATCTCATGCAGCTCGTCGATCATTGCTTTCGGATCCGGGAAGTATTCCTCGTCAAAACGGTAATCACCGCATCTTGGCCAGTGATAGTAGTCGATCACAAAAACATCCAGCGGAATGCCGCGTTTTTTGTACTCGCGCGCCACGTTCAGAACCTGCTCCTGGTTGTAGTAGCGCAGCTTGCACTGCCAGAAGCCAAGGCCGTACTCCGGCATCATCGGAACTTTACCAATGGCATCTGCAAAGTGCTCTTCAATTTCTGCCGGGGTATCGCCTGCGGTTACCCAGTAGTCGAGCTGCTTTGTGGTGCGTGCCAGCCATTCCGTTGTGTTCGTTCCGAAATGAACCTCACCGACCGCTGCATTGTGCCACAGGAAGCCGTAGCCAAGGCTCGATACATAAAACGGAATGCTCGCCTGCGAATTACGGTGCGCCAGTTCCAGGTTGCATCCCTTCAGGTTCATTCTCTCCTGCTGATACTGTCCCATACCATAAATCTTCTCATCCGGGTTGGAATCGAAGGATACTTTCAGCTGATAAGCGCCGCCCTTTAATGCACGGTAATCGTGTGCGCGCAGGCAGAGCGCTCCGCCGTTTGCGATCTCAGAGAGCAGCACCTCGCCCTTCTGATTCAGGAACGTAATCCGCAGCTTCTGTCCCCACGGCTGAAGCTCGAGAACCGCCTGGATTTTACCGTTTTTGATCGTCGCTTTCAGTTCATCCACCAGCTCAATTTCCGCTTCCACCGGTTCCGGATCAAGCAGTGCAATGCTTCCCTCTTCTATCTCCGAAAGAAGCGTACCTCTCACCCGAAGACTGTCCTTCTGCCACGGCTCCACCCGGACCGTCTCCCCATCCTGCCGGAAAATCAGCGCATTTCCCTGTTTCTCAAAATACTGCATAAAGCCCTCCCTTTCCAGAGCCCGCCGTTCCAAACGCATGCATGGGCTCTGCTCTTTTCGTTTGCTTTCTACTTAGCATTATACTAACATTTCCGGCAGAATACTTGATCTTAATTTTCATGTTCTAACACTATTTTGATCTTTTTCAATTATTTCCCATTGAAATAAAGCTCTTTCTTAAGGAATCGGAATTCGCCTTTCCCCTGCGTCCGTTTTTCAACGCAAAGAACCCCCGGAGCCATTACAGCCCCGGGGGTTCTCATTCTTTCATTTATTATGCAAGCTTCAAAGTATTAACCTTAACTCCAGGTCCCATAGTAGGAGCCAGAGTAACGCTCTTCAGGTACTGTCCCTTCAGAGTAGCCGGTTTTGCTTTGTTGATTGCACCGATCAGCGTCTGGAAGTTGTCGCTTAACTGCTCCTCAGTAAAAGAAGCTTTTCCGATTGGCACGTGGATAATGTTTGTTTTGTCAAGACGATACTCAATCTTACCTGCTTTGATCTCTTTAACGGCTTTGGTAACATCCATAGTTACGGTACCAGCCTTCGGGTTTGGCATTAAACCTTTCGGTCCAAGTACACGGCCCAGACGACCAACAACACCCATCATATC
>ERZ838483.2107-NODE-2107-length-13114-cov-2.634888_pt1 | contig 13114 bp, 9 predicted proteins | sample MGYA00519939_ERZ838483 | MGnify/ENA primary metagenome ERZ838483 (study PRJEB31850, sample SAMEA3708836) | human gut metagenome | biome: human gut; feature: human-associated habitat; material: faeces | place: China | collected 2014 ... | reverse complement strand
AGGTAGTCGTCGTTCTCCTTGTGATCGACCGACAGCATCGGAAGTCCCCGCTTCGAATTGACATACCAGGCCTGCAATCCGAAACGGTCGCCGTGTCCGGTATTGTAATAGACTTCCTGCAACGCGTGGAAATCGTGGTATGCACCGCTTTTGTTGCGTTCGATCGGGTAGTAGGAGCCGATGATGTTGTGGTCGTCGTCCAGGATAAGCACGTTTTTATCGTAGTTTCTGTACTTGAAGTCGTTTGGCGAGGAGGAATAGACGACGCGTGTCGAAGTTTGCCAGCGGTCGTTGCCGTAGGTGAGGCGCAAAAACTCGTCGAAAGTCGAAAACGAGCCGACACCCTGCGTGTATTGCAGGTTGAAACCGTCCGCATCGGCAGGGCGCGTGGAGAGCTTGACCGCCCCGCCCAGGCCGCCGCCCGCCTCATTGACCGAAGAGGTGCCGTGCAGCAGCGAGGCGTCGTCGATGAAGTAGGAGGGGATCATCGAGAAGTCCGTCATGCCCAGCATCGGGGAGTTGATTCGCATACCGTTCCACGTCACCTGCGTATGCGAGGGCGACGTACCGCGGAACGCCACGGTCGAAAGGGTGGCGCGGCCGTACTGTTTGACGAAAATCGACGTGTTGAAAGTCAGGATGTCCGCCATCGAGAGTGCGATGTTTTCATGCAATATCGTAGTGTCGAGCTGGGTTTTCTGGATGCCGATCTCCTTCATCGGCCGCCGTGCCGTGACATTGACTTCGCGGATGGGAACGGCATACGAAGGATTGCCGTTCCACCACTCGCTTTTTTTGATTTTCTCCTCCTGTGCAAGCCCGGTGAGCGTTGTGAGGCACAGTACGATTGTCAATAGGTGTTTCATCATTTGGATTCGGCTCCGGTTTCGCCGTCGATCTCCCAATAGCCGTCCTTGTTGATGGTCGGGGTTTTACCGTTTTGGCCCGCAACCGGAATCTTGTTCTGGTTATCGTCGAGCAACCACTGGTCATCGCCGCCCAGCGTCCAGTAGTAGATGCCTTCGAATTGCGCGATGCCGATGGCCGGCGCCGCTGCGCCGTCTTTGCCGTTGTGCAACGTGATGGTCTTGCCGTCGTTGAAAGTGATCGTGCAGCTTCCGTCCGCCGCTTCGGTGTAGTTGGTGATGAATTTGTTTTCGTTCAGGGCGTCGATGATCGTCTTGAGCGAATTGACCTGTTCCTTCATCGAAGCGATCTCCTGTTTTAGGTTTTCGATCTCCTGGCGGATTTCGGTGTCGTCGTACTTGTCGTCCGAACAGCCCCAGGTCATTGCTGCGCAGCAGGCAGCGAGAACTAACAGCGTAAAGAATTTTTTCATAATTTAAGAATTTGATTTATTGGTTGAATTTTGTTTTCCATGTTCCGCAGAATAGGCAGGCTGTATCGGAACCCGTCGGTTCGGAGGAGGGGATTGTGCTGCGCCGAAACGACGAAGGCGTCCGCCGGAGGAAACGAATGTCCGTTCCGGAGAACGCCTGAAGCGCAGCCCGGCGAAGGCCGGGTAGAGTGAGCGCATGTCACGCCCGTTGAAATGTCAGCCGTAAAATAGCCGTAAGTCATCGATACTCCTGTCGTTTAGTCCTGTTCGGAACTTACACGCGAGGGTACAGAAGAAATACATGGAAAAATAGCGCGCCGAAGACTATCTTGCACGATTTCGACCCGAAACCCGCGGGTGTAAATCCTGATTGTCAAGGCAGGTCTTCTGACTCGTTTCCTCCGCAACGCCTTCCCAGCGATATAGCCAGTGGCAAAGAGTGCGCGAAGTTGCCCGGTCGGGGGCTGAAACTCACAGCAGCAGGTACTGTCGCCGATTTTCACGGCATTCCCTATTAATCGGCTTGGAAAAGTGATTCCAAGTCCGAACCTTGCGGGTGCAAAGGTATTGCTTTTCCGGGATTATTCGCAAACGAAATCGGAAATAAATTTCAATGAATTTTGTAATTCATTGAAAAACATGGTTTTGTTAAACGACTATTTGCGGAAGATGAAATAGACGGCCAGAATCAGGCAGACGAAACCCGCCAGGTGGTTCCACCGCAGGGTGTCCGATTTCATGAAGACGACGGCGAAGACCGTGAAGACCAGCAGGGAGATGACTTCTTGGATCACTTTGAGCTCCCAGATCGAGAAGGGGCCTCCCAGTTGGGAGCTGCCGATGCGGTTGGCCGGGACTTGGAAACAGTATTCGAACAGGGCGATCCCCCAGCTGAGCAGGATGATGGACAGCATCCCGAAGCGCTCTATTTTGGATTTGAAAGCGATATGCCCGTACCAAGCCAATGTCATAAAGGTATTGGAAAGGATCAGCAGGGCGATGGTGGCGAGGGCACGGCTCATAATAGCAGAGTATTGAGATCGGTTATCGAGGCGAAATCGTCGATGACGACATCGGCTTCCGTTTGGGTTGCGAGCGTATGACGGGGTAGAGTCGTTGCCAGGGCCACGATGCGGCCTGCTCCGGCCCGGCGGGCAGCAGTGATGCCGACCCGGGCATCCTCGAATACAAGGCATTCGGCCGAAGGCAGGTGCAGTCCTTCGGCTGCCAGCAGGTATATTTCCGGGTCGGGCTTGCAGCGGGTCACCCGGTCGCCGCTGACGATGCAGGAGAAGTAGTCGGTGATACCGCAGTTGCTGAGGACGAAATCGACGTTCTCGCGGCAGCCTGAAGAACCGACGGCGCAGCGGATTCCGCGACGGCGCAGCTCTTCGAGCAGTTCCACGAGCCCCCGTACGGGGCGGATTTCCGGAGCATAGACTTCGCGGTAGATGGCTTCTTTCTCCTCGCCGAGCGCTTTCATTCCCTTTTCGCGGATGATTTCTTCGGGCAGGATCAGGCGCATGATGTCGTCGTTACCCATGCCGAAAGCGGTCTGGAGCTTGTGCTGCCAATCTTCGACGCCGTAACGCTCGCAGAATATCTCGAATGCCTTGACGTGTGCCTGGGTATTGTTTACCAGTACGCCGTCCATATCGAACAGGACTCCCCGTATCATTTTGTTGTTTTTTGAGTCGCAAAAGTAATCATATTTCCGGGAGTTGCCGCCGAAACGACCGGGAAATTGCAGCGTAGCACTTCGAGGCGGGGCCGTAGTCTAAAATGGCGATTGTAGTTTTTTAGTACCCTTTCCGACGATCGCGGCATCGAACTCGAGGTCCGTTTATTGCGGCCTGTGGCCGCATCCGTAATTCCGATCCTCTCCTGAATCCCCTCTTCGGAGAGGATTTGGACGCTGCGTACCTGAAGAGGTACCTAATATATACTCACGCTTAAAATTTGAGGTTAAGACTGAAATTGACCGTGAAGGTCGGGATCGACAGTCCGGGGACGGCGCGGTGATGCGTCAGACGCCAGATGCAATCCACGCGCAGCAAACGGAAGATGTTTTCGATGCCGAAGCCGGTTTCGAGGTAAGGATGTTCGACCGATGACATTCCTACCGGAAAGAGCATAACAGCTTTCGTATTCGGAAGACTGCCGTCGTTGCGGGCCGAGAGAGTGCCGTAAACTCCTTTGAAAACAAAGACTTCGCGCCAGTTGAGTTTTTTGAGGAGCGGTACGCGGCCCAACAGGAACCCGTTGAAGTGGTGTTCGTAGAAGAACGAAATCCAGGCGTCCGACGAGAATTCGTAGAAATTCATGCACGAGAAGGCGTAGCGGTCGTAAAAATAGGTGCCGTTTCCTTCGTGCAGCTTCAGCAGCAGGTAGGGAACCTTGCCGAAGATCTTGCCGCCTTCGAGCATGAGTTGCGAGTAACCGATCGGAGGCAGATTGAGCCGGTATTGCATACGCCCTTCGAGCCGCAGGTAGTCGTAGCTGGCGGGTAAGACTCCTCTTTTTGCCCCCGTGAAGTCGAAGGAGAAAATCGGGTATTTCGAACCCATGTGTCGTACCTCGAACGGCATGCGGACGATCGTTTCGTCTTTGGACAGCCGCAGCCCGATCCGTATCGAAGCGTCGTTGATGCCATGCAGCGAACGCCCGTCCGGCAGGATCATCGGTACGTAGCGGTTCGAGGAGATGTGACGGCCCCGCAGCTCGAACGAACTGCTGATCCCGTGCAGCCACTCGTGTTCGTAGAGGGCGATCCCTTCCTCGATAGTCGAAAGCCGCGAGGTGCCGCCTCGGGAGAAGATCGAGCTTAGGATGTTGTTTTCCGAGAGGGCGCTGACACCCGAGCTGAGCTGTATCGCGTCGTTGCGGTAGGTGACCGTCAGTTTGCGCAGCAGTTGTCGGCGCAGCATCAACTCTACCTCCGCAGCTCCCTTGAAGTCCTCGTCGCGGGTGCCGTAGGCCAGGTAGGTCGAGAGCCGTACGCGGCGGCTGAACTCTTTGGTCGTGCGTGCGCCTATCTGGAAACGGGCGCCCTCCAGTCGGTTGAAGCTGATTACTTTGGAGTAGGGACCTATGCCGACGTATTTGGTGTTGTAGTAGCCTCCGATGATAGTATTGAGGACGGTGTATATGTTTTTATAGAGGGGGACCTGCTGGATCGAATCGACCATTTGATAGATGGCCTTTTCCTTTTGGGTGAGGGTGTAGGGACGCAGCGAGTCCCATTCGACCTGCTTGCCCGAAATGGCATCGTCCGAGAGGATCACGCTGGCTGACGTACCCAGAACCTGTTTGGGGATCGGCGTGTCGAACTTTACGTCGGAATAGGTTACCTCGTGGCTGCCCAGGAAAGCGATCATCTTCGAGGAGTCGGATTTGGTCAGCGTAAAATCGGCGGTCATCTTCTCCCGCTGCGGGAACCACAGCGAGTCGGCCGTCAATCGGTTGTCGGCTTCGATCGCCAGGTGGCGAATCCAGTTTACATTGACTCCTTTGGCCATTTTTACGCGGGCCGAACGCAGCGCATAGCTTGCCGAGTCGATATTGACCTCGCCGTCGAGTACCGGGGTGGCGACACTTTTGGGGTGAAACCGGATTTTGTAGGTCTTGCGCCCTTCCACGTTCGTACTGTCCACCAGAAAGTATTTGTAGAATGAGCGTCCCGAGTTGGAGAGGGGGCTGGCGAACTTCACGCCGAACAGGTCGATGAAGTTTTCGTAAAGATTCACGTCGGCGTGCAGGTGTCCGGTGAATTGCGCCAGCACGCTGTTGTCTTCGATACCGGATATCTGGCTGGCGCGAATTACCTCGCGGGCGACGGACGGCGTGCGGCTGTGGTAGTAATCCGCCGCTGTTTCGGAGATCATCACGGGCAGGTAGGGCTGTCCCGTGACGGACGAGGTGTCTAGGTGCTCGAAGATGAAACCGAAATTCTGTTGGAGTTTTTTGCTCCGGAATTCCCGGATATTGGCCAGTCCGAGTTCCATTTTCGTATAGGTGCGGCAGATGTAGCGGTCGTACTCCTTGGAGTCGTTGTATTTTTTGTTGCGGATAATGCCTTCAAGGATCGGATGGGCCGGATTGTCCCCAGGGGTAATTACGACGCTTTCGATTTCCAGATGCGAAGGAGTGAGCCGGAAGTCGATTTGGTTGTAGCCCCCGACGTGGACCGGACGTATCTGAGGTTCATAACTGACCATTTCCGCCCGGATGTAGCTCGACGTGTCGCGGCTTTCGAGCGAGTAGAACCCTTCGTCGTCGGTGGTGATGCCGGTGGTCGTACCCGGGAACAGGACGACGGCGTAGGGAATCGGCTCGCCCGTCTGTGCGTCCGTGACCGTACCGCGCACCCGGGTGTTCTGGGCGGCGCAGGGGGCGTACAGAAATAGTCCCGCAAGAGCGAGGAGTATGCCGCAGAGTCGTTTCATCGAAGCCTTTCCGGAATGTCGTTTCGGATTTTCCTAAAATATAAATATACCCAAAAATACAAAGATTTTACCGGACTGTCAAAAATTATTATTTTTGCCGATCCGGATGGAACTACTTTCTGCGGAATGAAACATGGGAACGTCAAAATAGAAAAGACCAATGCGGCCCGTCTGCTCGACCGAGCCAAAATCGCCTACGAATTGATCCCGTATCGGGTGGATGAGGAGCATCTGGCCGCGACTCACGTGGCCGAACAGCTCGGCGAAGATGTTGCTGCGGTTTTCAAGACGCTCGTGCTTCGTGGTGACCGGACGGGCCATTTCGTCTGTGTCGTCCCTGGAGATCACGAGGTCGATCTGAAAGCTGCCGCCCGCATTTCGGGCAACAAGAAAGCCGATCTGATTCCCGTCCGGGAGTTGCTTCCGACGACCGGATACATCCGGGGCGGCTGTTCCCCGATCGGGATGAAAAAACCGTTCCCGACCTTTTTCCATATTTCCGTTTTGCAACACTCCGTCATTTATATCAGTGCGGGAGTTCGGGGATTGCAGATCCGGATCGCTCCGCAGGATCTGCTTCGCTTCGTCGGGGGCGAAACGGCCGAAATCAGCCGTCCGTCGTCTGTGGCGGCGGAATAAGATCCGTAATTCTTTTTTGCTATTCGATCCCTTTCTGCAGGTCGGCGGAATTGTCGTGTTGTCGAAGCGACCGCCGGACCGGTATTTCGGAAACGATTCGTTATTTCTCTTTGGGTGCCGGTCTGGTTTCGCCCTTGAGTGCCGGAAGGGAGATGCCGTACCGTACCGCCAGAATCCGAATGAGGATCACCGAGCAGGCGGCGATGAACTGCGTGGGGGCCGCCGGCAGGTCGAGATACATACAGAGATAGTAGATCAGTCCGCCGCAGATGCAGGCGATGGCGTAGATGTCTTTGCGGAAAATAAGGGGTACTTCGTTCAGCAGCACGTCGCGCAGCATACCGCCCGCCGCACCGGTCAGCGTACCCATGATGATACCCACCCACATCGGATAGCCGACGGCTATGCTTTTCTGAATGCCGACGACGGTGAAAAGTCCCAGTCCGACGGCATCGAAAATGAAGAAGGTGTTGTTGAGCCGGATCACGTATTTGCGCAGCCCGACTACGAACAGGAAGGCGAATCCCGATACGACCAGGTAGGAAACGTTCTGCATCCAGAAAGGGGGCAGGCCCAGCAGCAGGTCGCGCAGCGTACCGCCGCCGACGGCCGTGACGAATCCGACCACATAGGCTCCGAACCAGTCGAAATGTTTGGCCGAAGCGAGCCGGATGCCGCTGATGGCGAATGCGAAGGTACCGACATAGTCGAGAAGGGTGATGAAATTCATGATGTTTCGATTTTTCGGCCGCAAAGGTAGTAATTATCTCGCCGGATTATCGATAACGACGAAATAAATTCGATAGCTGCGATCGGGCTGCCGATTTCTGTTTTCTGTTTTCTGTTACCGGCCGTATGATACGGGGCGGAGGCGTTTCCTGCGGGTCTTTGCGGAATTTTCCGGCAAGGAGTGTTCGGGTTTCGTTTTTTTTCGTACTTTTATGCGGCGTAAATTCGGCTCGGAACGATGGTTTTACTTCTTCATTCCGGTTCATTGGTTTGCTTTTTCATGTTACTTAAATATTTCCCACTATGAAATTTTTTATCGATACAGCTAACCTGGCCCAGATCCGGGAAGCTAACGAAATGGGTGTGCTCGACGGGGTGACGACCAATCCTTCGCTGATGGCCAAGGAGAACATTCGCGGTGAGGAGGCCTGCCGTCGCCATTACCTCGAAATCTGCTCCATCGTCGATGGCGATGTGAGCGCCGAGGTGATCGCCACCGATTTCGACGGTATGGTCCGCGAAGGGGAAGCGTTGGCGGCCTTGCACAAGAATATCGTGGTCAAACTCCCGTGTACGGCCGACGGTATTCGTGCCGTGAAGTATTTCGCGGGCAAGAATATCCGCACCAACTGCACGCTGGTCTTTTCCGTCGGTCAGGCTCTGCTGGCAGCCAAGGCCGGTGCGACGTATGTGTCGCCGTTCGTAGGCCGTCTGGACGATATTTGCGAGAACGGGGTGGCTCTCGTCGCCGAGATCGTGCGTATGTATCGTTACTACGGTTATGATACGCAGGTGCTGGCGGCTTCGATTCGGCATACGCAGCACATCGTCCAGTGTGTCGAGGCGGGGGCCGACGTGGCGACCTGCCCGCTTGCGGCGATCAAGGGTTTGCTGAAACACCCGCTGACCGACATCGGTTTGGCGCAGTTCCTGGCAGACCACGCCAAGGTGAATTCGTAGGGAGGCGGCGTTTCCCGTAATGGAAAAGCGATGCCGATGATCGAAAAATCATCGGCATCGTCGTTTCGTATTCGGGCCGGAATCCGATCAGATTTCCAGCCCCATGATATAGTCGTTCATGTAGAATCCGCCTCCGATTTCGAAATCGCCTTCGCGCAATTTGCGCATACCCATCCGTTCGTAGAATTTTACGGCTTTGTTATGGCGATTTACGTGGAGCTCCATCCGGCAGGGAGCCGGGTGGAGCTGTTTGATGTGTTCGATAGCCTTGCGGAAGAGGAAGCTCCCCGCGTGCACACCCTGGAATCGGGGCAGGATGTAGATTTTTTGCAGGATGTAGAGGTCGTCTGCTTCGGGCTGGACAGAGAGATAGCCGCAGGGAGTGCCGTCCTTGTAGGCGATGTAATATACGTGCCCTTCGGCCATCTGCCGCCGGAGGTTTTCGGGGGAGTACATCCACTCCATCATGTAGTCCAACTGTTCGGGCGAAAGGATGGTTTTATAGGTGTCGGGAAATGCGACGCAGGCCATTTCGCGTATCAGTCCACAATCTTCGACGGAGGCTTTTCTGGCAGTAAACATAAGGTGTTCGATTCGGTTTCGCTCTTGCAAATATATTGAAAGCCAGGAGAAACCGGGAACTTGTTCCCGGTTTTCTGAGGTGCATTCTATCTAGAATATGTTCAAAGATGGTGATTCTGGTAGTCGGAGAGTTCTGTTTTTGTCGCGATAATTTGTCGGGCTGTATGAGACGGATGCCTGGGCAATAACAAATTAGGCCAATATTGTAGCCACAAAATTTCTATAGTCCCTCCTCGACGGTTTTCCGTACAGGTTCCTGGTACTGTTTACCTTTTCCGAAACGGAAGTTGATTTTCAACATTACTCTGTTCCAGGCATTTTTTACATAAGAAGTCCCTTGTGTTCTGACGATACTGTTCTCGATGGAATGGTAATGGCTTTCCGGATTGGTGAGGAAATTGTCGCAGGAGAGTTGAAATGCCCAGTCTTTGTATTTATATCTCACACCTATCGCAGAGGATAATTCACTGTCGTATATCATCGGAATAGACAATCCTTTACAAGGTATCGCACCCTGATAATATGCGGAAAAGTTTTTGTAGTTGAAAGTCAGCTCATAGTACATCGGAGCCTGAAAATGAGTCACCCTCCCCAATACTTTCGAATCGACTTTTGTATAACTGAATCCTCCGCCTAATTTCAATGCCAGCAAGTCGTTTTTGAATGGGCTGAGTCTCAAATCATAATGTACGGAGTGCACATCTGCCCAGTTGTCATTAATCGGTGAGTATGCGATATACGGCTGTTCATACTGATAATAGTAGTCGATTGGATTCTTGTAATATAAGTAGCTGTATGAAACATTTATATTGAGCCATTTGTTATGATATACGACATTGAAAGTCGTCTGGTTCGCACGGCCGCCGACCAGCTCGGGATTCCCGTGTACGATAATATTTTGATTATAAAACGAAGTGGCTTCGCTGAGTTGTCCCAGTCCTGGCTGCATATTGGCTTGGACGAATCCGGCTTTCAGCATAAAAGAGGGTGAAATACGATAACCGATATCTACCCGAGGCGCAAAGACCCATTGCCAAATATCGTTGTCGTTTGTTTTTGTTCGTGTCCCTGTTACTCCCAAAGAAAAACGATAAGTAAACCGAGGCCCGATCTTTCCGGTGATCTCTCCGGCAAAATAATTTTTCAGAATGCTGTTAGTTTCCCGGGAATAGCCCGACGTGTTGTCTATTCGATATTTGCTAATATCATAGTAAAAATAATCTCCGAATGAAAGCGTCAGCTTGTCGAAAGTCTTGGTATAGAGAGCTTGGCCGTTCATCTGATAGCCGTCTCCGTCCATATTAAGAAAATCTTCAAATACAGGCGTATCGTCCGATAATGCGTATTGGTTCTTATAGGTATCGGAAACAGAATTTATGTAATCGCCTCGAAGTGTTATCATTAGTTCATGCCGGTTGCGGAATTGCCTCCAGAAGTACAGGTCGAGCGTCGGATTGAATGAGTGGGACTCGCTTTCCTTCACTCCGTAACGGTCCGAACCTATGCCATCCTGAATAAAGGCAAGCCGGGAATCGGTCTGTTGAGAATGCTTATCATAACTTGGGAAAAAGCGGGCTTGAAATACATATTTTCCGGGGAGTTGATTCGTGTATTTGAGACTAAATTGAGGACTTAAGAAGTTGTTTTCACTCTGCCGTTCTTCCTCCTGCCGGAAATCCACCCCGTCGAGCGTATATTCCATTTCATCCGAGGCATATTGATCATCCCATGATCCGTAGCCTATGTTTGCAGTAAATGCCAACTGATGCCGTCCCCGGTTGTATTGCAGGAAAAAACTATCGTTCAACCAGGGCGAAGTCAGATGTTGGTTCAGCTCCACACTTCCGTATATTCCGTCTTCCCGAATTTTCGTGATAATGTTGATGACTTTATTGCCGTTGCTGAGGCCGAATTTGATGGGCGGCAGATCGTAGTATTCGATCTTTCGGACATCTTCGGGCCGCAGAGTCGTCAATTCCTGTTCCGAAGAGGCGATACCGTTTACCAAGACCGTCACACTGCCATCGGACGCGGTGATTTGATTGGTCTGGCGGTTGATTCTGATCTGCGGAATCTTGTTGGTCAGATCGAGACTCGTGACCGCCGCCTTCCGGTCTTCATTGGTGATGGTATATACCGTCCGGTCGAAATAGCTGGCTGTGTTGTTGGCCGTGACGACCACCGCATCGATCTCTGCGACATCTTCGGACAGGACGTAATCCCGGACGACCTCCGTCATGCCTATCGAAGGTTTGCGAAGAAGCACCGTATCGTAAAGAGTCTTGTACCCGATTGTCCGAACCGATAGCAGGTAGCGGCCCGCACGGTGTTTTCCGAACCGGTAATTGCCGGCCATATCGGTTATCACGCCTTCCGTGTAGCGGGTCGTATCCGGCAGTTGCTGGAGAATGACCGGGGCGAAGGCGACCGGTTCGTTTTTCTCGGTGGTAATTTTACCTTTCAGGACGATTTGCGCCTGGAGCGGTGTCGCCAGGCTCGTTATGATGATCAGAAGAAGAACGGGGATAAGTCGGGGGTGTCTCATAGTTGCGGAGTTTGAAAAGAATATAAAATAGAGTAGTGAAGACGGGGCGGGAAGGGAGCGGATTATAGTTCGCAACCGGGGGAAGGCGTCAGTTGTTCCTTAATGGAGGGGGCATTGAAATTCACTCCGACAGTTACGAAATTCAATACCCCGTCGTAATACGGCTCTTCCAGGTTGTCCAGTCTGTAATATTCGATACGCTCGATGTTGTCTGCGGTCAGATTTGTCAAAATAGCTGCATATCCAGCCTCATCCGGAATAATACCGCTGAACATAAGACATACCGTGGCGCCGTTTTCATCGGTCAAATAACCATCTTCGTAGGTTATGCCCGGAATATGGCTGTAAAGATCCTCGATCGTCCGGGCATCGGGGGCAATCTGTTTGGGACGATACGTTTCCACGGGTCGGAAAGCTACGGTATCGGCAGAGCGCTCGACAGGAATGTAGTAATCGATGTTGCCTATTCTGCCGGGAACGTATTTGATCTCGATCTCCTTGCTTCTCGTTCGGATACCCGGACCCGATATTTTAAGCTGATAGGTCTGATCGGTTGCGACGTTTCCGAAATCATACCAACCGTTCATTGCCGTAATAGTCCCGTATTCGGGTTCTCCGGTCGCCGGATCGCATAACCATACCGATGCGAAAGGAACGGGGGTAGGTGTTTCCGATACATACACAAAACCTGTGATCTCCTGCTCTTGTCCTGCCGCAGAACTTATGAAGCCTGCCAAAGCGAAAAATAATAAAACGAATCTTTTCATAGCCGTTGAATGTTTCTTAATTAAAAATAAGCATTTTATCGGGAATCAGACAAATAATTTTCGGATAAAATAGTTGCGAAATCGAAGAATGGTAATTTTATTTGTGTGATATTGAACTTTTTCTATATCTTATTTGAATATATATTTACGATGGACGGAGTTGCGGAGCAATAAAAATATCGAGGTATGACGCGAAATTGCATTTTGACCGTTGTTTTGAACAAAATGCAGACTTTGTAAAAATGAATTAAAATCGGAGAAAGAAAAATGCCTGATTTTTTTCGGCTGCAGATTTCGATAGGATAGGGTAAAGACAAAGGCAGCCGATAATCGATCGATTATCGGCTATTTTTTTGTTATCCTGCTGGACCTAAAAGTGATCCAGTCGGAATCACTCAATGAGCCGTCGGAGTCTTCCTGAAAATGCCGCTTATATGATATTACAAGCTATATTTTCGGATCGTGGTTTATTTCAGTCTGTTTCAATTTGTAACTTATCTTGAGCGTACTTCATAACGTGGTTATGTAATTTTTCGTTTCTTGTGGTAGGATTTGATTCTATTATTTCCGGTTATAATCTTGAAATACATTACGGAATGTTTTGCCGCGATATTTTTAAACAATCTTGATATTGCTGCTTGGAATATAAACAGGATGGTTGTATAAAGTCCCAAGTGGATTTTTCAAGAAGGTTACCGATCGACTCGTTTTTATGGTTTGATATATTAATAAACATTATTGTTGCATAGTATGTGTCATAAGACAACTTCTAGCTATGAAAAGAGATAAATTGTCGAATTGTGTTTGCAATATTTATAATTATTATTAAATTTGATCAGGAATTGTTTGGTATTTACATCTTTATAATTTTTCAAACTTATAAGCAATACAGAATGGTCATATATCTTACTTAAAATTATCTTTCTAATATTTATTGCTTATGAAAAACATTAAACTTTTTGTAACATTCGTTGCTTCTTTATTTTTTCTTTTCTCTTGCGAGAAAGAAAAAGTTGAAACTTGTGGATTTGACACGATCAGACTCACAGAGTCTTTCTTATTGAGATAAATAAAAGAGTCTTTCAGGTAGGCGAATGAAAGGAGGGTA